>Ga0334901_1002507_pt1 | contig 15525 bp, 12 predicted proteins | sample GraSluR3_MG_3_FD_207216 | JGI IMG/M metagenome (GOLD analysis project Ga0334901, IMG submission 207216) | Sludge microbial communities from methane-producing bioreactor in Wageningen University, Netherlands - Granular Sludge_15_08-R3 | ecosystem: Engineered > Bioreactor > Anaerobic >... | reverse complement strand
TGGAGTCCCACTCCGAACCCCAGATGATCTTTATGACATTCCATCCGGCTCCGCGGAATTTTCCTTCTAGTTCCTGTATGATCTTTCCGTTCCCTCGTACCGGACCGTCCAGTCGCTGCAAGTTACAATTAACTACGCAAACCAGGTTGTCGAGTTTCTCTCGAGCTGCAAGTGAGAGGGCGCCGAGGGATTCAGGTTCATCCGATTCTCCATCGCCCATGAATATCCAGACTTTCCTGTCGCCGACAGGTTTCAGTTCACGAGCTTCCAGGTATTTCATGAAGCGTGCTTGATATATGGCCATCATCGGGCCAAGTCCCATGGATACGGTCGGGAACTGCCAGAAGTCTGGCATGAGCCACGGGTGAGGGTAGGATGAGAGTCCCTTTCCGGCAACCTCCTGCCTGAAATTGGCTAGCTGCTCCTCGGTGAGCCTTCCTTCCACGAATGCTCTGGCATACATGCCTGGCGCTGAGTGTCCCTGGAAGAAGATGAGATCGGGTCCATATTCGGCATCGGGTCCTTTGAAGAACCAGTTGAATCCTACTTCATAGATCGCAGATGACGAAGAGTAGCTCGCAATATGTCCGCCAAGACCTTTGTCGTTGTTGTTTGCTCGGGCCACCATGGCCATGGCATTCCAACGAACGAAAGCCGAGACGTTTCTGGCAATGAGTGAATCATCTTTTGGTATGACCGCTTCCTTGTCCTGTATGACTGTATTTGTATAGGGGCTGATTACCCCTGGCGAAGTATTCACTCCACTATTTCTTGCCGTTGCGGTCAGTTCGTTGAGTAGATGATCCGCCTTTTCAGGTCCTTCGTTCTTAATTACCGCCTCAATGGAGTCCAGCCAATCTTTTGTTTCAGCTGGATCCGGGTCGTGGAAAACCTGTTTGCTCATGAATTACCTCCCTGTGTTGAGCTTTCGCCCCGATAGGAGACCATGAAAGAAAGGACACACGAGTTGGTTAGTCCCCTATCTAATACCTACAATCTCGGTAAGAATTATGAGGTCGTCAAGTCAAATACGCAAGACTAATTTGCCTCACGTGGCATAAGTAGTCGAAAAGTAACGGTGTTCGAATGCTAATCGGCAAGTAGAACGTGCAGGGAGGAGGCTTTTCTTGAATTGAGATTATCTACATGAGGCCGTCGTGGTAGCCGGCCATATAGGAGATCTTTCTGGCTGTCTCCTGTACGGCGGGTATGGTGTTTTCGATCTCCTCCACACTCATGTAGTTCTCGAAGGCTGAGAGGCTTATTGCCGCTATGATGCGTCCCCCTCTCCCTCGAATCGGAGCTGCGTTGCAATTGTCCTTCAGAATATACTCGTTTCTGTCGCGGGCTATCTGGTCAAGTCGTACGCTTTCAAGCTCTTCCTTCAACTGAACCGGATCGGTTATTGTGTAGCTCGTGAATCCTTTGAGCCCCTTCTTGGCTATGAGCTCGTCCAATTGCGGTTCACTCATCTCACAGGTAAGGGTCTTTCCCAAGCCTGTACAGTGAAAAGGAAGGGCTTTTCCTGGCGTGAAGTACGTTCTCGGGAGACTGAGACTGTCAATACGATCAACGACAAGTATTTCATCCAAATTGAATACACCCATGTTAATGTTCGCTTTCGGATACTGATTCCACAATAGTTCGAGGTAGGGCATAGTAAGTTTTCTGATCTCGAGCGAGACCAGTGCATTCCTAGAGAGCTGCAACGTCTTGAGCGAAGTAGCATAGAGGCCGGATTGTTCATCTTTGACCATATAGCCAGAGGAGACAAGGCTTGCAAGGAGTCTGAAAGCCATGTTCGTATTGATGTCGAGCGAATCACATACGTCTTGTATGGAGAGAGGGTGCTCCTTCGAAGCTGCTAGGTCGAGAATCTGAAAGCAGCGCATAACTGACTTGATATTATATTTGTCTCCGGAATCATTGTTTGCCATGATTATAAATCATAGCGTATAAATTTGAAAAAACAAAGGGTAAATTTGATTTTTTTATAATAAACTCTAGATTGGTTTGATTTTTTCTTGTGTTTTACCCATACTGAGTGAGAATAATAGCTCCATTATGTCACTTCATCGATGCGAATTGACGGGATGAGAGGATTTTTTTTGCAAGTTTAGTGGTGTAGAAGCAAAAAATGCTTAAAAATAAAAAGCTATTATAGAAAGATGAAGTATTATCAAAAAAAATCAAATAAAAGTTGACAGAATGAAATACACCCTTTACTCTATCAAATACGCGGTGCTTTCATTTGGAACTACACGCATTTGATGAATATTGTTGGAGGAAGGCATGAAAACCCCGATCATTGAATCCATGGAGATATACCCGGTAGCAGGACACGATTCCATGGCACTGAACCTCAGTGGTGCGCATGCACCCTATTTTACCCGGAATGTCGTACTTCTGACCGATAGCAGTGGAAATGTCGGTGTGGGGGAGGTCCCTGGTGGACAGAAGATCACTACAGCGCTGGAACAGGTAAAGTCACTAGTCCTAGGGTCCTCTCTTGGAGCATACAAGAATACATTGCTCGCAGTGAAACGAACCTTCGAGGGCAAAGAAGACGATGTTCGTGGTGCACAGACGTTCGATCTGCGAACCGGTGTACATGTAGTCACCGCCATTGAAGCGCCGCTTCTCGATCTTTTGGGAAAGTACCTGGAAGTACCGGTCGCTACACTGCTTGGCGATGGCCAGGTAAGCGAGAAGGTGAAGATGCTCGGATATCTGTTCTATGTCGGAGATAGAAAAAAGACAGACCTTCCCTATATATCCGAAGAAGACTCTCCGGTCGATTGGTATAGACTACGACGGGAGGAGGCTGTGACGCCTGACGCTATCGTGGAATTGGCCCGTGCGAGTAAAGCGAAGTATGGATTCGATGATTTTAAGCTGAAAGGGGGCGTGTTCTCAGGAGAAGAGGAGATTCAGGCTGTGAAGGCGCTAAAAAAAGCCTTTCCCGAAGCACGAATTACCATCGATCCGAATGGAGCTTGGAGCCTCAGTGAAGCTGTTGCTTTGACGAAGAATCTGCATGAGGTGTTGACGTATTGTGAAGACCCTTGCGGTGGAGAGGGAACATTCTCCGGTCGAGAGTTGATGGCTGAGTTTCGACGGGCAACAGGTCTTCCAACTGCAACGAACATGGTTGCAACCGATTGGAGACAGATGGCTCATTCGATCATGCTCCAGTCGGTCGATATTCCACTTGCAGATCCCCATTTCTGGACTATGGAAGGCTCTGTTCGTGTTGGACAACTGTGTGAGACGTTCGGTCTCTCTTGGGGGTCCCATTCGAACAACCACTTCGATATATCGTTGGCCATGTTCAGTCATACAGCTGCCGCTGTGCCTGGGAAGTTGAACGCTATCGACACACACTGGATCTGGCAGGAAGGAAAAGATCGTCTCACTGTCGAACCCCTTACGATTGAAGAAGGATTCGTAACGATTCCACAGGCTCCGGGCCTAGGAATAGAGCCGGATATCGAACGGATTAAAGAGGCTCATGCATTGTACAAGCAAGCTTGTCTCGGTGGAAGAGATGACTCGATTGGAATGCAGTATCTGATTCCCAATTGGAAGTTCGATCCCAAGCGCCCTTGCATGGTGCGTTGATAATTTGAAGCGAATATTCAACTGAATTCATTCATATGGACTTGGTTGTATTATAATAAAACACTTACTCATAGCGGTAGGTTATTTCATGGAGGAAAAAATGAAGAAATTACTCGTTTTTCTTATGGTCCTTTTCCTGGCACTTTCATTTGTAGGAGCGCAGGGACAGGAAGAAGGTTCTGTAGCAGATACTGTAGACAAGTATCCGTCACAGGCAATCAATCTTATCGTTCCATTTGCTGCTGGTGGTAACTCGGACTTCAATGCACGTGCCATTGCAAAATATCTCCCAAGTTTACTCGGCAAGCCTGTTGTTGTCACTAACGTTCCTGGAAGCGGCGGAACAATCGGTGCTGCTCAGGTCAAGGATGCGAGAGCAGACGGGTATACCATCTTGGTGCACCAGCTCTCCATGAGTATTGCTGAAGCTGCAGGGATGGCTGACTATGGTATTCAGGATTTCGAAGTAGGGTCGGTATTCTCCAAGGCTTCTCCTGAAGTATTGGTTTCACTTTCCAGTGCTCCTTTCAACAATACCGAAGAACTTATTGCCTATTCCAAAAAGAACCCAGGTAAGGTCAAACTGACTGCTAATACCGGTGCTTCCACAATGTGGATCGCAATTGGATTGACGAATGCTGGTGCAGATTTGAATATCGTGTCCTCAGGCGGTTCCGGTGAAAGACTTCAGTTGGTTCTGGGTGGACACGCAGATATCGTTCCTCTCAACTATAGCCAGATAAAGGACTATGTCGACAATGGGACTTTGAAGATTGTCGCAAGTGCAAGTAACGACCGCTCCGACTTGATTCCCAATGTAAAGACTCTTCGCGAATCTGGGGTTAATGCAGGTTATGACTATCTGAACACAATGATTTTCCCGAAAGGGACTGACATGGCGATTGTGGAGAAGTTCTCCAATGCGGTTGGCGAAGTCATCAACAACAACGCAGAGTACCGAGCAGAGATGGAGAAGGTTTTCCAGGCACCAACATGGATGAGTGTTGAAGACTCAAAAGCTCACTGGTATGCAGAGCGTGAAGAGCTTATGGAAATCAGTGACGTTCTTCAAGGTAAGTAAAGTAATATCTGACGTTTGTCAGGTGCGTATCACTGGCCTGAAACTAATTCAGGCCAGTTCAATGTCTTTCGAATAGGAGCATAACTGAAATGAACAGTGATTCAAAAAAAGAACTGGGAGTGGGAATTTTCTTCTTGGTTCTATCAGTCGCCTATATGATCGGAACAACAACTATTTCGACATTTACTCCGTTCGGGAATAGAGGACTTGATTCACGTTCAATTCCTCTCCTGATAGGGATTCTTACAGTGATTATGTCGTCGATTCAGATCATTTCGATCCTTGTTAAAGAACATAAAATGAAAATCGTCTCATCCGAACAAGTTAGTGATGAGACAGAAGAAGTGTGTGATCCAGACGAAATTGCGTGTGTCGAACCTCCAAAAGGGACGATCATCCAACGTATCGATAATGTCGTGCCGGTGAAACTCGTTCTTTCGATGTTGTTCCTGATGATCTATATCGCTGCGTATCAGCGGGTGGGCTTTATACTCTCAAGTATATTTTTCCTGATGGCTGAATCCTTCTTGCTGGTGAGAGACGAAGAGAGGAAAAAGTGGAGGATCTTCATCATCCTCTTTTCTATCGGTGCATCGGTAATCATCTATTTCGTGTTCACGAAATATCTTTCGCTATTTCTTCCCAGAGGGATTCTAGGATAGGAGAAGAGTTATATGTTTGAATTGATACTATCTGGTTATGCGGCGGTCTTCGCCGATCCAATGAGTATAGGGATGGTTTTCCTCGGGGTGATGGTAGGAATCATTTTCGGAGCCCTACCTGGTCTCACTGTTGTAGCCGGCCTATCGATGTTTCTACCTGTAACCTATGTGATGGCAAGCAATGTCGGGCTATCGATGCTTACCGCCATATATATCGGGGGGACATCGGGCGGTTTGATCTCGGCGATCCTTCTCAATATTCCGGGAACACCTGCTTCGATCGCTACCACCTTCGAGGGTGCCCCGATGGCTAAGAATGGATTGGCCGGAAAAGCACTCGGATTAGGTGTTTTTGCTTCTTTGGTAGGAACATTAATTGGGGTGGCTGTGATGACACTGCTTTCACCGACTTTAGCCCTTCTTACATTGAAATTCGGACCATGGGAATATTTTACGGTTACATTCTTTGCTCTGACCCTGATTTCCGCACTTACCGGAAAGTCAATCGTAAAGGGTTTGCTGAGTGCTTTGTTCGGAATGATGTTCGCTACGATCGGACTCTCTCCTATCGATAGCGCAAGACGGTATACTTTTGGAAGCCTGCAGCTCACAAGTGGGTTCCACCTTTTGGTGGTTCTTGTTGGACTGTATGCGATTAGTGAAGTGTTATCAGCCGCATCATCCAAACGTCCGCCGGTCAAGGTGCTCAGTTACAAGATGAAAGGACTGGGGTTCTCGGCTAAGGATCTCAAAGGAAACTGGATCAATCTCATTCGTAGTTCTCTTGTAGGGCTTGGAATAGGTATCCTTCCAGGTATCGGTGGCTCGACAAGCAATATCATTGCATATTCGGTATCAAAAAATGCGAGCAAGCATCCTGAAAAATACGGAACCGGGATTCCCGATGGTATCATTGCATCCGAGTCAAGTAACAACGCCTCAATCGGCGGAGCTATGATTCCACTACTCACCCTTGGAATCCCTGGAGATGGAGCAACTGCAATCCTTCTTGGAGGATTCATGCTCCACGGTATGGTGCCTGGGCCACTCCTTTTCCAACAGAATGGAGATTTGATCTATAATATCTTCGGATCCATGCTCCTTGCGACTGTATTTGTGGCAATCTTGATGTGGGCAGGAATGCGAATGTTCGTTAAAATCCTCAAGGTTCCCACCCATATCCTAGTACCTTTGATTGTTGTACTCTGTAGCATCGGAGCATATGCTTTGGGCAATAGAGTCTTCGATATGTGGGGCTTGTTGCTATTTGGTGTCATCGGTTTGCTGATGTCTCGATTCAAGATCCCAGTACCTCCATTTATTTTAGGTTTCATTCTTGAGGGTGCATTGGAGACCAATTTGCGACGTGGATTGGAGTATTCCAACGGTAATTTTTGGGAAGTGTTTACTCGACCAATCAGTAGCATGTTCCTTATTCTCACTTTGCTATCCCTTGCAACGACATTATACAAACAGTATCGCTCAGCGAAACGAGCGAAAGGAGCTTGAAGATGGGTAAAAAAGAGACATTTCCTGTAGTAACTGAAATGTTGGTGATTCCTGTAGCTGGAAACGACAGCATGTTGCTTTCGCTGAGTGGGGCTCATGCTCCGTTCTTTACACGGAATATTGTGATATTGAAGGATTCATCGGGTAACACCGGGCTTGGAGAGGTACATGGTGGAGAGGCAATCACACAAGCTCTTGAGGAGTCGGTACCTTTTGTCGTAGGTCGGCAGATCAGCGAGTATCGATCGATTCTCAAAACGCTTACTGATAGGCATAATAATCGTTCTCGCAATAGTGAAGGGTTGCAAAACCTCTCTTTGGCGAACTTGAAGGATGTCGTACATTCCGAAACGGCCGTAGAGAGCGCCTTGCTCGACCTCTGGGGAAAGTTCCTCAACATGCCCGTCTGTGAACTCCTCGGAGATGGTAGGCAAAGAGAAGATGTTGTAGTCCTTGGTTATTTGTTCTATCAGGCTGACAAGAATAAGACCGATCTTCCCTACATTGATGAGAGTAATAGTGACAATCCCTGGTTCCGGGTTAGACGGACGAAGGCTATGGATAGCCATGCAATCGTCGAGCAGGCTCAAGCTTTGAAGGAGTATTACGGATTTAAGGACTACAAGTTGAAAGGTGGAGTATTGGAAGGTGCAAAGGAAATGGAGGCAGTGGAAGCACTCGCTTCCCGTTTCCCAGATGCGCGGATCAATATCGATCCAAACGGTGCATGGAAGTTGAATGAGGCAGTCGAGTTATGTAAAGGGAGCAGTCTTACTTATGCTGAAGATCCATGTGGCACGGAGGCAGGTTACTCTGGAAGAGAGACCATGTCGGAGTTTAAAATGCGAACCGGTATTCCGACTGCTACAAATATGATCGCGACGGATTGGAGACAATTCTACCATGCAGCAGGGCAAAAGGCAGTCGATATCATTCTTGCTGACCCCCATTTTTGGACAATGAGCGGATCGGTTCGGATAGCGCAGGTTCTCAATGATTGGGGCCTTACCTGGGGTTCTCATTCGAACAACCACTTTGATATCTCCCTAGCTATTTTCGCACATTGTGCAGCAGCCGCTCCAGGGAATATTACGGCGATGGATACTCACTGGATATGGCAGGATGGTCAGTACATCACAAAAAATCCTCACCAGATTAAAGATGGAGTTATCCATGTTTCGGATGCTCCTGGACTTGGTGTCGATATCAATATGGATGCGGTCATGAAAGCTCACGAAGTATACAAAAAGCTTCCTTTCGGAGCTAGAAATGATGCTGTAGGAATGCAGTATCTTATTCCCGATTGGAAATTCGACAGTAAGAAACCTTGTATGGTCAGGTAATTATTTTTTTAGGAGTATAGACATGAAGATTGGATTTATCGGATTAGGAATCATGGGAAAGCCCATGGCAAAGAATCTTTTGAAAGCAGGACATGATGTTGTCGTCTTCGATATCATGAAGGCGAATGTTGATGAATTGGTTTCCGCTGGAGCGAAGGCAGGTTCCTCATCTGCAGACGTTGCATCACAGGTCCCTCTGGTGATCACCATGCTCCCGAACAGCCCCCATGTGAAAACCGTTGTCATGGGTGAAAACGGAGTGCTAGAAGGTGCCAAAGAGGGGTTGAAGCTCGTTGACATGAGCTCGATTGCACCATTGGCCAGTCAGGAGATTGCCAAAGCTTGCGCCGAAAGGGGAGTGCAGATGCTCGATGCTCCAGTCTCGGGTGGAGAACCCAAGGCCATCGATGGAACTCTGGCAATCATGGTCGGTGGCGATAAGTCCCTATTCGAAGAGGTTAAGGATATTCTGCTCATAATGGGTGCTTCAGCTGTCCATTGTGGTGAGATTGGAGCTGGAAATACCACTAAGTTGGCAAATCAGATCATTGTAGGACTCAACATTGCAGCTGTCTCGGAAGCCTTTACCCTTGTCAAGAAAGCTGGCGTGGATCCTGAGCTCGTATTCGATGCGATCAAGGGTGGACTTGCAGGTTCGACTGTCATGAATGCGAAGGCTCCCATGATGATCGAGAGTAATTTCAAACCGGGATTCAAGATCGATCTTCACATCAAGGATCTAGCCAATGCACTCGATACCGGTCATGGAGTCGGCTCTCCTCTTCCTTTGACTGCTCTGGTGCGAGAGATGATGGAGACACTCCATGCCGATGGGCACGGCCAGGATGATCACAGCGGTCTCGCTCAGTACTATGCCAAGGTTTCCGGAACCAAGATCGGCAAATAATCTACTACGGAGGAATGATCATGAACACCGATTTCATCAAAGGAATTATCCCACCAATAGTCACACCGGTTACTCCGGACGAGAAGGTCGATGAGACTGCATTACGCCGCCATATCGATTTCATGATCGACCGGGGAATATCGGGCATCTTGGCGTTTGGGTCCAACGGTGAATTCTACATGTTCGATGAGTCGGAAATGGAGGCGGTGCTACGGATCATTCTCGATCAGGTACGTGGTAGAGTTCCTGTCTACATGGGTGTTGGTGCTATTCGTACCAGCACCTGTGTCAAGCTCGTTCAGATGGGAGCACGCCTTGGTGCAGATGGTATTTCCATATTGCAGCCTATGTTCCTGAAACCGAGCGAAGATGAATTGAAAACCCATTTTCGTACCATTGCACAAGCTGTCTCCGATCTTCCTGTGCTCTTGTACAATAACCCCGGTCGCACTGGATACGGGATCAGTCAGGACACAGTAGAGGAGTTGGCTCACACCGTGAATAACCTAGTGGGTATGAAGGATTCAAGTGGAGACCTTACCCAGACTATGGAATTCATCAGGCGAAATCGTGATGTTGGATTTCGGGTGATGTGTGGTAAGGATACGCTCATCTATGCTGGGCTCACTGTTGGAACTGTGGGAGCGGTATGTACCACGGCGAATTTTCTCCCTGAGTTAGTGTGTTCCATTTACGATTTTTATGTTTCGGGCGATCATGCCGGCTCACTCGCAGCCCAATATCGTTTGAATCCTATCAGGCAGCAGATGGACAGATCGAGTTTTCCCGTTGCAACGAAGGATTACGGGAATCTTTTGGATTTGCAGCTTGGAAATCCCATTTTGCCGAGCAAACCATCCACTGCAAAGCAGATTGAAGGCTTGAGGAATCAGTTGATCTCTGCAGGATATCTCGACTCGAGTCGGTAGGTGCTATCGTAACCAGACCTTACCTAATATTTCGGCAGGAATCGATGCTCTCTGTTACCTATGCAGAGAGCGACTTGCTGAAATACCGTTGATTAGTCACTGAACATGAAAAAGAAACACTAGAAGTCATGTTCAGGTGTAAATAATGGATAAATTAATTGCATTCACCTCTTTTCGCGTGTATTGTGTGAATACAACACAGAAAGGGGGATGCGTATGCCCGAAAAAAAACGTTCACTAAAACAGGTGGCAATCATCACACTGATTGTGCTGGTGGCTCTCACCATGACTTCATGTGCTTCGATGTTAGCTGGTATGTTCGGCTTGGAGGTCGATCCACCAGTCTCTCAGGATTCTTCCCTCTTGTTCGTAGAGCTGATTGCCTTCACATGGGATGAAGAGGGAACAAGAAGTGACAGTCTGATAGAAGTAAACTATCGTCGTGGCTTCTACCCGATAGTCGTTGATCAGGCGGGAAATGAGGTATTCTTCAACCATATTGAAGGACTTACTTCCGCTGGACTCATCTATCACAGCGCAAACATTCCCGCTGGAACGTACACGCTCAAAGGCTTCCGCTACCTGTGGATGACGCATCACAATTTCATGAATTCACCAATCAAGGATCTGAAGTTCGACGGACAGAGATCGGATGAATTCATAGAAATACAAGAACTTGCATTGCCAGAGCCCGTCCAGATCACTATTAAGCCAGGAGCAGTTGCCTCTCTCGGTTCATACAAATTGTATTATGAACTGCAGGAGTACGCGTATATCAAGAATGACGATCTGCAACGAAAAGACGATGAATACAAGCTGAACAGCTTTAGGTATGAGGACATCAAACCGAACGATACCCACTTGCTTGTCATGATGCAGGATTGGACCTACAAACCTTGGAAACTGTGGAACGAGCGGAATCCTCTCGCTAAGTAATAAGAATCATTTGCCAGAACGGTACCGACGCTTCGAATAGAAGAAGAGTACTGAAACTGAGATGATGATCATCCCGATGACGCTGTAGATGTCGGGAGAGTCATTTGCCATCACGATCCAACTCAACCCTGCACCTAATGCAGGGTTGAGGAATTTTAGCATATTCAGATCGGAAACACGCACCTCAGGTTTCTGGATGAGACCATACCAGATGGAAAAACCTGTTGCAGATATGAAACTGAGATAGAGGAGACTGAGATAGAACGATGTGGGAAGGTTGAAATCCATGACTCCCTCAACAGGGATGGAGATGAGAAAGAGCGTCGTTCCTCCAATGAAAATCTGCGCTGCATTCAGTTTCATTGGATCATACGGGACACGATTCTTCTTCAATACTACCTGAAGCAATGACTCACTGATAGCCGCTATGAGTAGTAACGCAATGCCCAACACCTGCATCTTCCCTGTATCGGTCAAGGGGTTTCTGCTCAGACTGATCAGTACAATACCGCCAATCGCTGCGATAAGGCTCACGATTTTCTTCCCGGTGAGGGGTTCGTTTCCAAGAAACAGGTGTGCCGTAATGGCAGAGAAAAGGGGAATAGCTCCAACAATAATTGCTGCAATCGAGGCGGGGACCTGATCTATGCCATAGTAGTAGAGTGCATAGAACAGTGAAGTCTGCAATACGGATGTTTTCAGTACTAAAGGCCAATGATCCTTGGTATGGCGAACGATTCCTTTGAAGTCTCGGATCACGAGAGCTAGAAGAACTCCTGCCAAGGCGAATCTGATACCCGCGAAAGCGAGCGGGGTCGCATATTCTAGTCCGCTTTTTACACCGATGAATGCAGATGACCACAGCACGATGGGAATGAATGCGATAGGATGGATACTTTTCATTCGAATAACTATATGACTCTTTCAAAGATTATACAATAATCTCCTTGCCCTCCCTATGACCGTTCTCTGCTGGGTACCCCATAAGGTGTCTATAAGCACATTCTATGTCAAAATAATTGACAAAAATTCTTGCACATGTTGGATATGAAAGGTACGCTGTAGAGGCAAATGGGCATACTATGAGAAAAAAGAGATTCAGGCTGAAACAGTGTCTGAAGGGGAGGGTCTATGAGGAGAGGAATTTTTCGGGTAGGAGCATTCGCACTTCTGGTGCTTATCGCTTTTGTAGTCACAGGATGTGCGACCACAGTATCGATGAGGTATATGGTTCCTGCAGAAATCAATCTAGCTTCATACAAGAACCTGGCGATTGTCACGGCAGAGCCGTACAGGTTCACCGCAACTACGAGTCCTGACTCCATAATTCGAGATATGAGTGGAACTGCTCCCTATAAAGTGGCATCAGGTTTCTCCTATGGCGTAGAACGGCAAATCGCTCAACATTTGACAACACGTGTTGTCAACGACATGTCCCGTACCGATTATTTCAACCTGCTGACCCCACCAGCCTCTGACGATGTAGGAACCAACCTCAGTCGCTTCAAAGAGCGGGGATACGATGGCTTGCTTTCACTTCATATCACCGATCTGAAAGTTGAAGAGTATATGTATGGACAAGAAGATACTGTCACCATTCCCCCTGCAGTAGAGGGAGGAGAGCCGACAGTTGTGAAGGAGTTGCGACACTATATCATGCAAAAGGTTTCGATATCGGTCGATTTTGTTGTGAGGGACACTGAGAGTGGAAATACCGTAGTCCTGAAGACCTTCTCGAACGGACAAGAGCGAAGCTATCGTATCGAACCAGACTCCAAGGGTGCGAAAGAGGCTCCGAATCTCTATGCGTGGTTGACCCCGATGGTGGAGGAGTTCTCTCGGTCATTCGCTCAGATGGTAGCTCCTCGCTGGGTTACCAAGTCTGTCGCTCTTATGGATAACAAGCCCGAGAACCCCAGAGTAGAATCTGCGTTCCTTGAGGCGAAGGAGGGGAGTCTACAGGTAGCTCTCGATGGATTCTTGAATGAATGGAAAGCGTCCAAGCATGTCCCATCCGGCTACAATGCAGCACTCATTCTCGAATCGTTCGGTCGTATCGAAGAGGCTCTCGAACTGATAGATGAGGTGTGGCGCCATAGTGGGAACAGGACAGTGGAGAATCGAAAGTTGGAGATGAAGGCAGCTTGGGATGCCCACCAGAAGGCACAACAGCAGATGTGATTTTTCTGGTTACATCACTCACTCTGGGAGCTCCTTGTGTGAATATTTTAGTGCAAGATGGTATCAATCGTGATACGATTATCTTGTAAAGATAGATATTCGTTGGGCTCCTTCTCTACGGTCGGAGTCGAAGGGAGGAAACATGAAGAAATTACTGGTGGTGGCGCTGCTGTTCCTGCTGACTGTAGGATCCATTGCTGCTTTCAATCAGACAGCGTATGTTGGTTTCGAATCCAACGTATATGATCTGTTCGACGTTCGCGATCCAGAGAACCTGGATGTATCCTTGATTCCTTATGCGAACTACTTATATGGGGACTGGGCCTCTCCTGGATTGTACGGGCATATGCAGCTAGGCGCTCCGTATGAGATTGGAGCCGACTTCAATACCCTGTTTCCTGAGCTGTATTCAGAGCTGTACTACAGAATAGGAATTCCCAATTACGATTCGATTATCAATGTAGGATTGGAGACAAGGTTTTTCAAGAATACATTTTACGACACTACAATCATGGACAATACGCTAAGGGCGTATTGGTATCCGTTCGACAAGGCGACCGAGACGTGGACTGCAGATCCTTACTACCCATACTATGACGGGTTTAGAATTGGGTTCGGACTCGATGCCGGAGCTGAGCTTTCCAATCTCCTTGAGGATGCCGATATCCGGACACGTGCACATGGAGCCCTAGTCGGAAGAATCGTCGGTGGTGCCGAGCTTTATGATCGAATCTGGATGCAAGTCAATCTTGTTGCACAACTGCCGAATGTATCCTACTGGGTAGATTCCGAGGAGATGAGTCTTGCGGCTAGTGGATATGGTTCCATCTCCTTGAGCTATGTCGGAGACCGGTTCATGTTGCATGGAGGCTTGAGCCCCGAACTCTATTTGAATAATCTGTACCTAGCCGACGAAGGGTTCCTCTCTGGGGCATCTTACGACTATAGGTTCTGGGTATTTGGAGATGCTGAGATTGAGTTCGTAGACAATCTGAGACTATACGTAGGAGGACAGGTTGGTTTCAGCAGAGGTGATAATAATTCAGCGAGTGCCCATGTAGGCGTGACATACTTCATATTGTAAACCCAGTCTCTGGTAATGCAACAGGAGGAGCGTGTCTCCTCCTGTTGTGTGTTCACGAGTCGAACGTTGTATGTTCCCAGTGACTCTCCATCTCCTTGCTGGTGGTGTCTAACGAAGTGTGTACGGAGTCCATAATGGATTTCAGCTGTCTCTTTCTTGTGCTGCTCGGTGCCGTGTTCAGTACCTGGGAGAGTCGCAATGGTGTTCCGATATGGACCATTGAATCCTTCCCTCGGGGAGAGTACCGGGTGTTGATATTACCTCCTTCCATTCGATTCACTACATCGAGCAGGTTGAGTGCGTATTCACAAGCCCTGCCAGCTGTGCAGGGAGGAGCTATGTAGCTCGGATCGATATATTCGAGTACATCCACTACCTGCGCATGTCTGAGGTATACGTGGGCCTCTAGGGCATACATGTCGGCAACACTACGTCCCAACGGAGGCAATGAGCTGGGATCGTACTGTTCTGGATGTACCGCCTCTACTCCGAGATACCGTAATCTGAATACCCGATCGAGCAATGAGCCTTCGCTTTCGATTCCCGCGAGTGTCTCTGCCTTGGTCAACGCTACCTCGCACACAGCGACTATTCGTTCCCGCAGAGTCGGTTCGTGTGCAAGTGGTTCTCTAGAGGGAGTATACACTGTCTCGAGCAGATCGACAGTCAATGTGGTTGCCAAACCCAAGAGTTCGAGTATGGGCCTCTTGTCCCTGCCTTCGAGTGACAAGCCTGTCTGCTGTTCCCAGCGACGAAGTAGTGATCGAATGCACTGTTCAGGATCTTCGGCATGTCGGTAGCCGATGGCAATCGGTACGACCGTGACATCCTTCGCGCTTTCAGCACCCCAGATAGCTAGGGAACCGATTCCAGGAGCGACAGTGCTGCACCGATACATATGGTAGGTGACTTGCGCCTCGGGAGCCAGTGCGATGGGAAATGTGCCCTCGCGCACCTCTTTTCGGAGAATAGTGAGCCCTTGACGGTTGCTTCCTCTGTTTTGAACCGGTACACAGCCGATCTTGGGAAAGAGCCAGGCAGCCATCTTTCCGGCCCACTCGAGTACATCGCTCCCATAGAGAAACCGAGCATGGGCTATGATTCTCTCGTGTCTTAGCTTGTTTCTGTTCCGTTTTCGGATCAATCGATGCAGTTTCCGATTCAGCGCATACATCATGACAGGAGCATCCTCCTTCGCTGCATGACGAAACGCGATGATCAGACGGTGGTCATTCCGGTAGAACTGTTCCAGTTCCTCGATAAGAGTACTCT
>Ga0334901_1002503_pt1 | contig 15538 bp, 16 predicted proteins | sample GraSluR3_MG_3_FD_207216 | JGI IMG/M metagenome (GOLD analysis project Ga0334901, IMG submission 207216) | Sludge microbial communities from methane-producing bioreactor in Wageningen University, Netherlands - Granular Sludge_15_08-R3 | ecosystem: Engineered > Bioreactor > Anaerobic >... | reverse complement strand
GATGTGGTTTTCGATGGCTGCAACGAAAATTTCAAGCCCGTTTCTGCTGAAGAACAAAAATTAATTCGGGAAAAATATACCCAGGGAGCTCCCTACTTTTTATTTGTTGGAGCTTTACACCCGCGTAAAAATGTTGCCGGATTGCTGAAGGCATTCGACACGTTTAAAACAAAGTCGGAAAGCCCGGCAAAACTTTTGATTGTTGGCGGAGAAATGCATAAAACCGGCGAAATTTCTGCTGCCCGGGGAAAAATGCAGTTTAAAAACGATGTGGTTTTTACCGGGCGGGTTTCGCAGGAAGAACTTTACAAAATATTTGGAGCAGCGCTGGCACTCACTTTTGTTCCTTTTTTCGAAGGTTTTGGAATTCCCATACTGGAAGCTATGAATGCCGGGGTACCGGTAATTTGTTCCAACACCACTTCAATGCCTGAAGTTGGTGGCGACGCCGTGTTGTATGCAAATCCTGAAAGTGTGCAGCAAATTGCTGAAGCCATGGGAAAAATTGCCGGGAATCCAGATTTACGCAGCGATCTCATAGAAAAAGGATTCAATCAAAAAATGAATTTTAGTTGGGATAAAACAGCTGGTCTTTTGTGGGAAAGCATAAAACATGCGGTTTCCTGATACCAATTCAATTTTTTTTGAAGGAAAATCTGTCAATCGGTAAACCTTTTTCTTTCTGGTTTTTTGTATATTGAATAAAATTAAAAATCATTGACTGATGAATACTCACAAGAAAAAATTCAAACTGGCTTTTTATCCGCTTATTGTATTTATGGCTTTCAGTTTCACCCTTTGTGCCCAACCCGACGGTGCTGCGTTGTACCAGCAGTATTGTGCACAGTGCCATGGTGCGGAACTTAACGGGGGAATGGCATCGAGCCTGATTGACGGCGTGTGGCAGTTTGGAGCCGAAGACAGCTACATCCGCCGGAATATTAAACACGGTATCCCGCATTTGGGTATGCCTTCGTATGAGCGTTCCATGTCCGATAATGAAATTCAGGCTGTTGTTCAGTTTATTCGAAATGCTGAAGACGAAAAAGGTGTGGTGAAACCGCCAACACCCGATATGTTTGAAACCATGGATTATTTTATGGAGGTTGAAACTTTTGCCGATAATCTTGAAATTCCGTGGGCCATCGATTTTATCGACAAAAATACTACACTGATAACTGAAAGGCCCGGTCGTTTGCGCCTGGTAAAAAAGGGCGTACTCCAGCCCGAACCGGTAAAAAATACACCTGACGTTTTGCACGAAGGGCAGGGGGGATTAATGGATGTGGCTGTTGATCCGATGTATAAAGAAAACGGCTGGATTTACCTGGCCTACAGCCATGCTATCGAAGATTTTCAGGGCGACAGGCCGCCGGCGATGACCCGTATAGTTCGTGGAAAAATTGAAAACAACACCTGGACAAACCAGGAAGTATTGTTTGAAGCTCCACCGGAAACTTACACAACAATGCGCCACCATTATGGCTGCCGAATTGTATTCGATCCGCAAGGGCACCTCTATTTTTCTGTTGGCGACCGGGGCCGTGGATTTCAGGCACAGGATAATTCCCTGCCCAACGGAAAAGTTCATCGTATATACAAAGATGGAAAGGTGCCGGCAGATAATCCGTTTATTAAAAACAACAAGGCAATGAAAACGCTGTTCAGCCTGGGTAACCGGAATATTCAGGGAATGGCCATTCACCCCGAAACCGGAGAACTTTGGACCACCGAACACGGGCCCATGGGCGGCGACGAGCTGAACAAAATAGAATCGGGCAAAAATTACGGTTGGGAAACCATTACCTACGGGAGAAACTACAATGGAACAATTATAACTGAAAATACGCACATGCCCGGAATGGAACAACCCAATTTATACTGGAAACCTTCCATTGCAGTTTGCGGCCTCGATTTTTATACCGGTGATTTATTCGAAAAGTGGAAAAACCGGCTGTTGGTTGGAGCTTTAAAATATGAGGAAGTTCGGCTTTTACAAATTGAAAACGACCGCGTGATACACGAACAGGTTATTTTTAAGGGTGCCGGGCGTGTGCGCGATGTTTCCACCGGACCCGATGGCGCCATTTATGTGGTGCTGAATAATCCGGGCAAAGTGGTTCGGTTAACACCCGAAAAGTAGGCGGAAAGGTTGGACAGATGGTTGGAAAAGTTGCCTCAAATCCTCACAACGAATCAGGATTCAAATCTTGAGGCAACTTTTTTATAATTAAGGCTTTGCAAAAATCGAATCGTCAAAATTTTCTCCAAAAATATACGCTTCAAAAATAACATTGGCTGTTCCCATGGGCGTTTTCGATTCAATTTTCATGGGCACTAAAATGCCATCGTAGTTTTTATATTCACTCAGGATTTGTTCCACTTCAACCTCCTGTCCCTGCGAACTCATCTTTGCTTTTACCTTTTTAATCAGGTAAGATTCTGCATCAATATAATAGTTTTTAACATTGCCGTCTTTACCTGTAAGTTTTATATTGAACATGGGTGATCCATCCACATTAACCTTTCCAAGCAGTGCGGCAGTTGTACCTTTTTCTTTATAATTGTACAATTCACCATCAATATCGGCCTGGTCCATGGCTTGTTCAAGTTCCGGCCCCGATAAATCCTGTGGTTCGGAGCTGATCCAGGGGGCGATCATCCAGCCTTTTTCGCCGTCATAAGCCTGAATCATTTTTTGGCCCTGCATCTCCATTTCCATTCTGAATTTATTCGGGCGTTTCATTTTCATCACCATCGGAAGTTCCATGCCCATTTGCTGAACAGAAGCTTTAATCTGGGTGGTTTGTTTTTCCAGTAATTTTTCCTGACCAACTGTTTTAAAGTGTTTGTCAAGTACCTCATCTAAATTTTGAGCGTTGACCTGGCCTGCTAAAACAATAAATAAAACTGCCAGCAGAGTTAAAAAAGTTTTTTTCATTTTGATAAGTTTTTTATGAATGTGAATTTGTTCTTTTCTATGTGTCATGAATATATAATTTTAGTTACAACAGCAGATTATTTTCTTTTCATTTTAAAAATAAATCTCAGCCAGAATATTTTCGAACGGAACTCCCTTCAGAATAAGTAAATCGCGCATTTCAACCACCATAATAGCCTTGCCGCAAAGGTAGTATTTTACATTGGCTGGCAGCTTTTCAAGTGATGAAATATAATCGGTAACCCGTCCGGGAAAAGTGTTGCACGATGATTCGCGGGAACAGCAGCGAATATAGTTGTCTCCCATTGCCCATTCCAGTTCGTCATCAAAATAAAACTGGTTCAAATAACTTACTCCGTGAATTAGTTTTTTGTTTTCGCCCAAACCCGAGCGAAACATGCTGTAAAAAGGGGCGATTCCGGTTCCGGTGGCAATCCACCAGGCGGGTTCGGCAGTTCCTGTAAAACTTCCGTAAGGTTCTGAAACCCAAATTTTTTCTCCGGGAATCATTGTGGCCAGTTTTGGAGTAAGCAGTCCGTCCTCTTTTATATTGAAAAGAATGGCCGCCTCATGCTCATGATTACCGCTGCAAAGGCTGTAAATCCGTGGCGGATGGTTGAGATTTAGCGCAATTTTTACAACTTGTCCGGGGTGAAAATCCCAGGGTTTACGGAAAGTGATGAGATGTACCCCCGGGGCAATTTCAAGGTTTCCGGTAAGCGAATATTCCTTAAGTGGGGTGATTTTGATTTTTGTTGCCATTGGTGGCTAATCTTTATTTTGAACAGGTTAATCGTTCGTAAAAGAAAATGTGACAACCAGGTTGTCCGACGAACTCACCATCATGTTTTTCACCTGGTAAAAAACCTTCAGTTCGTTCATTTCCGAGACCTGTTCCGAATTGCCGCTTATTTCAAAAGGAGTAATACGGTGTGCTTCGAGAGTAAGTGACTCCGGAGCATCAAACCCCACACCGGGCTGAACCAACTCCAACTCATAATTTACATCCGATGTGTTTTCAATTGTAATTCTTTTGGTTTCTCCTGCCTGCAGTTTCCCCGAAGGAATTCCGATTTTCAGCGAAGCAAAAAACAAGGGTTCCAGCAGATTTGCCCTGCCAACCAGGGTATTGTTAAACCAGGCTACCGTTCTTCTGCTGAAAAGTGCTTCTTTAATTCCTCCTTCTGTTTTGCTTCGGGCAAACACGAGCGTCATCGGGCGGCGGCCTGTTTTCAGGTCGTATGCCATACCGATGGGTTCGTGAATATCGGTGTTGGCAAAAACCGCCAGCTTTTTTTCCCGTGCCCAGTCAATGGCTTCCGGATAATGTTCGTTGTAATTGAATACTTCAATACCGTGCATTAAATCACTTTGCTGAAGGCGGGTATGTTCGTCCCACCACAGCGTCTCTTCAGGTTGCTGAGCTCTCCATCCGGGGTGGTTCCAAATAATAAATGCACCCTGATCGCGTGCTTCTTTCAGCGCATCGAACACATCGTCGCGTTCCAGCAGGTTGGCATTTCGTATAAAAAGCACATTTAAATGCCCCGGGGGCATATTGCGGGTAATTTCTGCGCCCTTCACCAAAATAATGTTCCGGTTCTGCGCAAGCGGTTCGGCAATATCGAACGAGCGGTTGTGGTCTGCCACAACATCCTTTGAATGCGGCCGGTATTCAATGTGATCGGTGATTGAAACAGCATCCAGTCCTTCCTGCCAGGCTTCTTCAATCCTGACTGTTGGCCAAACCGTTCCGTCGGAAAAAACCGTGTGCATGTGAAAATCGCATTTCAGTGTTTGATATCCGGGAATATTGGGAATAGAAATTATTTTCCGCGCCTGCCCAAATGTGAACTGGCCTGAAATAAACAAAATAAAGCAAAACAAAAGTGTTTTCATTTGCATTTCAAAGTGGTTTTAAGTCTTAAAAATTTGATAATTTAAATATCTGATTTTTTTCAGGAACCAACAATAATTGGGCACATTAAAAATTTTGTATTTGAATCGTAATCGTTAATTTTAACAAAAACAATGCTTTCTTTTTAATTTTTTTAAAAAGAATAGGAGTTAGTTTGAAAAAAAATTCGATTTTTGTTGTAGAAAATAAATAATGGAAAAACTTTTCAGAAATACCGGAAATCAAAGCCAGGGGGTAGAACAGAAAAAGGTGGTGCATAAAAAACAGATTCTAAGAACGCTCTATTTTTTTGGCACCATGTCGAACTCTGAATTATCGAAAATTATAAAACTGAGTACACCTAAAATTAACAGTTTGCTGGTTGACCTTATTGATGACGGACTGGTAAGGGAACTGGGACGGGGTGATTCGAGCGGCGGACGGCGACCAAATGTTTATGGTTTGGTAGAAGACGGATTTTATGTGGCAGGCATCACCATTAATATTAACCGAACCATTGTTTCCATTTTCAACAGCAACAACCAGGAAATAGGGGAACCACAGTATTTACCGGTAAGAATGCAACCGGACTTCGGGATATTTTCTGAGGTTAATAAAATGCTCGACCGGATTCTTGAAGAAAAGAAAATTGAAAAGCGTAAAATTCTGGTAATGGGAATTGAATTACCCGGGCTTTTGAATCAAAAGCAAGGCATCAATAAAACCTATTTCCCCGGTATTTTAAACCTGTCAGGTGAATTGCAAAAAGTTTTTGGGTTGCCTGTTTATATCAGTCACGATTCGAAACTGAGAGCGTTTACCGAACAATATTTCGGGCTTGCAAAAAACAAAAAGAATGTTTTACTGCTTCAGGTTGACTGGGGACTGGGGCTGGGAATAATTATTAACGGGAAGCTCTATTCCGGAAAGTCCGGTTATTCGGGGGAGTTCGGGCATTTACCCATTGTTGACAACGGCGTGCTTTGCAGTTGTGGTAAGCAAGGTTGCCTCGAAACCATTGTTTCTGCCACTGCCATTGCCCGGATTGCGCGGCAAGGTATTCAAAACGGAAAGTCATCGTTAATAAAGGAACTCGTTAACGATGATATGGATAAAATCGATATATCAGTTATTATTGAAGCGGCTAATCGGGGCGACCAGTTTGCCATTTCAATATTTTCGGATGTGGGTTACTGGCTGGGCAAGGGAATCGTTTATCTGATACAGATTTTTAATCCTGAACTTATTGTACTGGGAGGACGGGTTGCAGAAGCAAGCCAGTTTATTGCAGCCCCAATACAACAGGCAATTTATACATTTAGTAACCGCGATATCAGTGAAGATACCGCAATCAGATTTTCGGCACTCGGTCAAAAAGCCGGTCCGCTTGGTGCAGCAGCTTATGCACTCGATAAGATAGCTTCGGCTTAAAAAAACAGCGTTGAATTATAGAAAAAAGGGGAGTATGAAATTAAATTTTTCAGAAGTTGAACAGGCATTTTTTAGTGAATCGAAATTGCAAAAAATAACATCCCGCATGCCTTATATTGCGGTGGACAGTTTTCCTAAACTCGGGCTGCTTTCGGCCATGAGCTTTTTGGAGTGGGCAGCAGAAAACCCGCAGGGAGTGGTGAGTTTGCCAACCGGAAAAACAGCACAGTATTTCCTGGAATTTACCCATTTTCTTCTCGATAACTGGGACAATCAAAAAGGTAAAAATATTCGGGATAAATACGGGTTGACACACACAGAGAAGCCATCGTTAAACGAATTGCAACTGGTGCAAATGGGCGATTTTTACCCCATCAGTTCATCGCAACACAACAGCCTGAACAATTTTTTGCTCAAAAATTATATCGAAGGATTTGGGCTGGATGCGGATAATGCACTGCTCATAAATTCGGATGAAATTGAGTTGGCGCAGGGCAAACATTTTAGCGAAGTTTTTCCGGGTTTTAATATCGATTTGTCGTTGCGCTACCGCGAGGCAAAAACCCAGTTGGAACAACTGCAGCAGGAGTCCATATTCAAAATTGACCAGTGGTGTACCGAGTACGAAAATAAAATCAGGGAAAAAGGCGGAATTGGTTTCTTTTTGGGAGGAATCGGTCCCGACGGGCATATTGCCTTTAACACCCGCGGCTCCGACCATTTTGCCGCAACCCGGCTGGCGCAGACAAACTTTGAAACACAGGCGGTTACGGCAACCGATTTGGGAGGAATTGAAGTTTCGAGAAACCGGTTGGTGATAACCATCGGGTTGGGAACTTTGAGATTTAATCCGAACAACAAAGCCATAATTTATGCCGCCGGTGAAGCCATTGCCGATGTGATCAAAAATTCGCTGGAAAATGAGCCCACTGTGGTTTATCCGGCCACTTCGCTGCAGCGGCTAAAAAACAGCCGGTTTTATTTAACCGACGGCGCAGCTGTAAAACTGGAAGATGCCATCGACGAATTTTACCGGAGCGGCCCGTGGACCCATAAAAAAACAGAAAGGGCTGTTATGGAATTGTGCCGGAAAATTAACAAGTTTGGAGGAAAACTTGAACTGGACGACCTGAAAGCGGACAAATACTGTAGCCAGATTCCCGGTTTGAATGAAAGCACGGTACAAACGGTAATTGATTCCATTTGGGCAAAAATCCGGCGTGGAATGCAGGGAGAGAACAACCAGATTTACTACCATACCGGCCCGCACCACGACGACATCATGCTGGGAATTATGCCGCTGACCAACCGCCAGTCGCGCGATGCTGCCAACGAATTGCACTTTTCAGTGCTCACTTCGGGATACACGGCAGTAACCAACCGGTTTTTACTCGATTTGTTGGCGGACACAAACGAGCTTTTAAACCAGGGTAAAATAGAAATGATCGCTTATCCCGATTTTTTTGAAGAAGGCTATAAATATAAATGGGATAAAGATATTTACCATTACCTCGACAATATAGCTGCGCAAAACCCCGAGGAAAAAAGGCGGGGTGTTTGTCACCGTTTGGTGCGCGCGCTGGTTGCCATCTGGGAGATTGAAGATGAAAAAGGTTTGTCCGAAGCCATTAACGAAGTGATGGAATCACTGAAAAACAGTTACGATGGCAGTAAAAACCCGCCCAAAATTCAGAAACTGAAAGGGATGATCCGTGAGTTTGAAGAAGAACTGGTTTGGGCGCACTACGGTGTGATGGTGAAAAATGTACACCACCTTCGCCTTGGATTTTATCAGAATAACGTAATGGGAAGCAAACCCGATATGGAAAAAGATGTGCTGCCCATCCTGAACGATTTCAGAAAATACAAACCCACGGTAATTAGCCTTGCAATGGATCCGCAGGGAAGCGGGCCCGACACCCACTACAAAGTTTTGCAGGCCATAGCAGCTGCGGTCGAAGAATGGAACAGGGAAGAAGATTTAAGCAATTTACGTATTGTGGGTTACCGGAATGTGTGGTTCAAGTACAATCCGTGGGATGTAGAAGTGATTGTTCCGGTTTCGCTGAACGCCCTCGCTACCCTCGATAAATCGTTCTCCGAATGTTACGTCACACAGGTAAATGCCTCGTTTCCGAGTTACCAGCTCGATGGTAAATTCAGTGAACTTACCCAGCGTACCTGGTTCGAACAGCACAAACAAATTCAGTTTCTGCTGGGTAAAAACTTCTTTTACGAAAACAACTCGCCCCTGCTAAGGGCCACACACGGTATGATTTACCTGCGCGAACTCAATGTGGAGCAGTTTCTGCAGGAAGCGGCAAATCTGGGAAAATCGATGGAAAGTATTTTTTAAACCAAAAATAAGCAACAGAAAATGCAATTGATCATTCATAAAAATTACGAAGAAATTAGTCGTTATACCGCAAACTACATCGCGCAAAGGATAAATCATTTTAATCCTTCTGAAAAAAAACCGTTTGTTTTGGGTTTGCCCACAGGTTCGTCTCCGCTGGGAACATACCGCCAACTGATTGAACTCCACAAAGCCGGCAAGGTATCGTTTAAAAATGTGGTTACCTTCAATATGGATGAGTACGCGGGATTACCTAAAAATCATCCTGAAAGTTACTACACGTTTATGCATACCAATTTTTTCAACCATGTGGACATCGGTAAAACAAACATCCACATTCCCGATGGAAACGCTGCCGACCTCGAAAAGGAGTGTGCTGAATATGAGGAGAAAATTAAACAGTTTGGCGGAATAGAGTTGTTTTTGGGCGGAATGGGCGCTGACGGACATATCGCTTTTAACGTGCCGGGCTCGTCGCTAAGTTCCCGCACCCGGCTGGTGAATTTAAATTACGACACCATTCTGGCCAACTCCCGCTTTTTTGGCAACGACCTGAATAAAGTGCCCAAGCAGGCCATTACGGTTGGCGTGCAAACCGTGCTCGATGCCCGCGAGGTGGTGATTGTGGTAAACGGTTACAAAAAAGCGCGTGCCCTGCAAAAGGTGGTTGAAGGCGGAATTACACACATGTGGACCCTTTCGGCTTTGCAAATGCATCCAAAAAGTGTGATTGTTTGTGATGAAGATGCAACAATGGAATTAAAAGTGGGAACGGTGAAATATTTTTCGGAAAGCAGGTAAGTTCTCAGGAGAAATTGTCCATTTTTTTAATCGGTTTTATCACTACCTCTTCTCCGCAGGAAGGGCAGAGGTACATTTCGCAACCGGTACAGGCAAAACAGTTGCTGCAGAACCGGTCAACATCGAGGTTTGAGAAGCTAAAGCCACATTTTTTGCAGGTGTAAATTTTTTGCTTTTTGCTGCCAATCATTTTAAAAGAAGTGTTTATATAAACGCGTGATACCAAAAATAAGCACCAGCGTGAATATAATGGTTGCTCCCGATGGGATGTCCATAAAATAGGAAACGAACAAACCAATCATGGTTCCGGCAAATGCGATGATTGACGAAAGGAACAGCAGGCTTTTGAAGTTTTTGGTGAACAGGTTCGCTATGGCTTGTGGAATCGTTAAAAGCGAAAGAATCAATATAATTCCTACAACCCGGATGTTTAAAACTACTGTGAGGGCAATCAATGTTATGGTGATGTAGTTGAACAGTGCAACCGGTAATCCTGAAGCACGGGCAAATTCTTCGTCGAAAGCGATGTATAGGATTTTGCGAAAAAAAACGGAAAAGAAAAAGATAATCACCACATTCAGCACAAACATCCAAATCAGTTCCGAAATGGTTACGGTGAGGATGTTTCCAAAAAGGTAACTCATCAAATTGGGCGTGTAACCGGGGGTTATAAAAACGAAAATGATACCGAGCGCCATGCCGAACGACCAGAAAATAGCGATGGAAGAATCTTCGCGCACTTTGGCCACTTTAGTGAAAAACTGAATGCCCAGGGCAGCTCCGACAGCAAAAATTACAGCTCCGGCCAGCGGGTTGAATCCCAGTAAAAACGCCAGGCCGATTCCGCCAAACGAAGCATGGGTAATTCCTCCGCTGATAAATACAATCCGCCGCGAAACAATATAGCTTCCAACAATTCCGCAGGAAATACTGGCAAAAATAGCTGCCAGAAATGCCTTTTGAAAAAAAGCGTAGGAAAAAAGCTCTATGAAGTTACTCATATCAATGGTGGTGTTTTAAAACCGTATGCGGAATTTCGCCGTGGGTTATCAGTTTTATCGGACAATTATAACTGTTTAGTTCATCCTGGGTAATAATATTATCGGGGTGGTAATGCAGCTCTCCGTTTACGCAGGCAATGGTTTTTACATAGCTCGAAATGGTTCCCACATCGTGCGAAACCAGCACAATGGCCATGTGGTTGTTTAATGCCCTCAGTTTTTCGTACAGTTCTCCTTCAAAACGGTTGTCAACAAAAGTGTCAGGTTCATCGAGGATGAGGATTTTCGGGTCGCTGAGTAAAGCCCGGCACAAAAATACGCGCTGCATTTGCCCGCCCGAAAGTTCGCCAATGGCCTTTTCTCTAATGGTTATGATACCCATTTCAACCAGCAGCTCTTCCGTCTTTTTTCTGATATCGGCTTCGGTAACCGATTGGGTATTTTTCATCAGTGAACCCGAGCGGACCACATCAAAAACTGTGATGGGAAAATTACGGTCGATGTGTTTCACCTGCGGCAGGTAACCAATGGGTTTTTTCTTTTTGTTGATGTCGTCACGGAACAAAATTTTACCCGACATGGGTTTGAGCAATCCCAGTATGGCTTTCAGAAGGGTGGTTTTACCTCCGCCATTGGGACCGATAACTCCCAGAAAATCATTTTCGTAGATTTCGAGGTTTACCTTATTCAGCACAGGCACTTTATCGTAACCCAGCGTTAAATTTTCTATTTTAATTAAGGCGTTCATCAAAAATTATCAATAAATGTGTGGGTCAGTTCGCGTAAATTTTCTTCCCATTCGGGGCTCAGCGGCTTCACTTCAATTACTTTACCTTTAATTTCCTCTGCAAAAACACGGGCGTGGTCGCGGTCGAACTCGCTTTGAATATAAATCACCCCGATGTTTTCTTTGCGGGCAAGTTCAACAACCTGAGCCATGTGCTGAGGAGTAGGTTCCTTTCCTCCCGATTCCAGGGCATGTTGTTCAAGTCCGTAATCGCGTGCAAAATACGACAAACTGGGGTGAAAGGTAATAAACGACCTTCCTTTGTAATCTTTTAATGCATTTCGTAAATCTACGTCTAACCGGTCAATCTCCTTTACAAACTGCATGTAATTGCCTTTATATGCTGTAACTTTTTCAGGATTTATTCCACTCAAAACTTCTGAGATTTTTCCCGCCATTTGTTTCACCATTTTTGGCGAAAGCCAGGTGTGAGGGTCGATTCCACCTTCGTGTACATGGTCGCCATGGTGAATTTCTTGCTCCCGAATCAAATCCAGTCCTTCAGAAAGATCAATGATTTGCATGTTTTTATTCAGCTCTTCCACTTTTTTCTGCCACGACAATTCAAAACCAATATGACCAACGCGGAACCAGACATCGGCACGCGAAATGGCCTTTAATTGCGACGGCAAAAGGGAATAGGTTTCAGGACTTGCACCATGAGGTACCAGCACCTGTATGTCGAAATCGTCGCCGGCAATTTTTTGAACAAACGTTTTTTGCGGAAGTATGCTTACTATCACCACCGGTTTTTCCTCGCTGTTTTTCGATTTTTTGTTGGAGCTGCATGAAAACACTAAAACAGCAAGCGTTAAAGGCAACAAAATTTGTTTCATTATTTTTCGGTTTCTGAATTTGACGTGTAAAACAATTCAGTGCAAAATTAGTTTTCTACTTTTAATCTTTCCACTTTGACTTGATTTTTTGACGGAACCGGGTCGTAGCCATGTGTTCCCCACGGATGGCATTTCGAAATCCGGCGGGTTGCCAGCCAAAAACCTTTAAAAGGCCCATGTATTTTGATGGCCTGCACCGCATAAGTTGAGCAGGTAGGAATATGGCGGCAACTGGCCGGAGTAAGCGGAGAAATGGCATATTTGTAAAAATATACCGGCACAAGCAAAATCCAGCCCACTGCTTTTAATATAAAATGTAACACCTTTCGCATTCCTGAATTTCAACTAAAAACTGTAAAAATAACTATTATTCATGGTTATTGTTTGTATTCGGAATAAATTGGGTCAAAAATGGCTGAACTCCCCACAGAATTCCATAATATTTTTAAATTTGCCTTTCCTGAAAAATAAAATTTTCAAAAACCGGATAATAATTAAAAATAAAAAATAGATGACGAAGAAAGTAGCGATTGGTGTGGATATTGGCGGAACAAATACCGCCATAGGGGTTGTAGATCCCGAAGGGAATGTAATGGTAAAGGATAATATTCCAACTCCTTCACATGGAGATATCGACCAATACATTTCCGATTTGGCAGAAGCCATCGGTGAGTTGATGAAATCGGTTAAGCTCCTGAATAAAGATTTGGAATTTTTGGGGATAGGAATTGGCGCCCCTAACGGGAATTATTACAGCGGAACCATAGAGTATGCGCCAAACCTTTCGTTTAAAGGTGTAGTGCGTTTGGTTGAATTGTTGCGTCATCATTTTCCGGCAATGGAAGCGCTTGCATTAACCAACGATGCCAATGCAGCTGCAATTGGAGAAATGATTTACGGCGGAGCCAAAGACATGAAAAACTTTGTGATGTTTACACTGGGTACCGGCGTGGGTAGCGGACTAATTGTTAACGGCGATTTGGTTTACGGGCACGATGGTTTTGCCGGTGAATGCGGGCACACCACGCTTGTTCCCGGCGGGCGCCGCTGCGGTTGCGGATCGCTGGGCCACCTCGAGGCTTATTGCTCGGCTTCGGGGATGAAACGTACGGCATTTGAACTGCTTGTGCAATACAACGCTACCGATAGTTTGCTGGCCATTAAATCGTACAACGAACTGGATTCAAAAATGATTTACGAAGCAGCCGTTAAGGGCGATAAAATTGCCCTGGAGGTATTTGAAAAAACCGGTGCGTGGCTGGGGCAGGGACTTGCCGACACCGTCCACCACCTGAGCCCCGAAGCTGTTTTTCTTTTTGGCGGACCTACCGCAGCCGGCGATTTTATCTTTAAACCAACCAAAGAACACATGGAAAAACACCTGCTTCCTATTTTTAAAGATAAAATCAAAATTCTTCCCTCGAAACTTAAGTCCGGAGATGCTGCCATTGTTGGCGCCAGCGCACTGGTTTGGAAAGAACTGGAAAAGTAATGTTTAATGGAACTTGTTATTTTTTAAGATTTTTAAATTACTGTTGTGCAATTCGGAAAGGTTGAAAACCCCGGTAAAGTCGATTTTACACTGCCTGCCGATCATGGCGGCACGCTGAATGTTTTGGGAAGCCGGAAACAGAAATCAGAACCGGATGTTTACGTGGGCTGTGCCAAATGGAACCGCAACGACCTGAAAGGTTTTTATCCGCGCGGCACAAAAGACGAGTTGACCTATTATTCCACACAGTTTAACAGCATCGAGCTGAACGCCACTTTCTACAACATTCCAGGCGTGCAGCAGGTGGAAACCTGGCGCGACAAAACACCCGGCGACTTTAAATTTTTTCCGAAAATAACCAACATCATAAGCCATTACAAACGGTTGAACGGCGTGGCGCCTCTGGTAGAGGAGTATTGTTCCAACATCAGCAACTTTGAAATGAAGCTGGGTATGGTTTTTCTGCAAATGCCCGATAATTTTACATCCAAAAATTCCGACAAGCTAAAACATTTTGTCGAAAACTTTCCGGCCGGTATTCCGCTGGCGGTGGAATTGCGAAATACCCACTGGTTTAACGATCCGCAGATCAGTAGTGAGTTGTATGATCTTCTGGAGAAAAACCACGCAACCAATGTTATCGTTGATGCTGCGGGACGCCGCGATTTGCTTCACATGCGGCTCACCACGCCCACAGCTTTTGTACGGTATGTGGGCGCCAACCACCCGTCGGATTACACCCGGCTGGATAAGTGGGTGGAACGCCTGGCCGGCTGGATGGAGAACGGCCTCGAAAACCTGTACTTTTTTATTCACCAAAATATTGAAAAGGAGTCGCCGCTGCTGGCTGCCCACTTCATTAAAAAACTGAACGAGCGGTGCGGCCTGAATGTAAGAGGTCCGGGACAGAATGGCCTGTTTTGAATAGTCCACTGACATTTCTCAATCCACCGTTTTATCAGTTTCCCTTTTATTTTTCACCCATTCACGTCCAAACCGGAACAACGTGTATGGTTTTTCCTTCCTTTTGGAACTGGTCTTCCTGGTTGAATGTAAAAATAAACTCTTCTTCAAATTTTAATTCAACCATAGCCTCCATCAATCCGTCTGTTTCTCTTGCAGAGTTGTCGTTATTTAATTCATAGCAAACCTGTACAATCATTTCAACTTTCCTGTTTTGGCCCACTGTAAAATCGCATTCCCCGTTTTGCCTGAAGTAATAAACTTCTTTTCCCATCCTTTTTAAATAAACACCATGTTTTCAAGTAACCTGCCGCGGTCTTTAGGGAAATACACTCTGTTCATTACTAATGCAAACTTTGTATTTTATAGTAAGTATGAGTATTTTATATTGCACATTTACCGTTTAATAACCCAATCCCGCCGTTTAATCAAATTTCCTTTTATTTTCCGTTTTTTTCGTTCAACTTTGGATAAACCAATTCTCAACGGATATGAAACGGGAAATTTTTATTTTGGTTGTTGCTTTCTTTTTTCTGATGACCTTTTTCACATCAGCACAAAACGAAAAAATGGCACTGCCGCCCGAAAACGGCAAAGAGTACATTTACGAGTTTACAGAAACAAAATATGTTTTGCCTGAAAATCACCGGCGTTTTAATGACTACATTAAAAGGAAAAGCCTGAAAATAAAATGTGTGACCCTGCAACCCGAAAACAAAGAATATTTGTTGGTTTCGGTGATTGAAAACAAGGGTGAAAATCCGGAATTAAATCCTCCCCGTTTTAAAGATTACCGTTTCCCTGAATTTAGAGACGCATTTTACGAAAACCGATACGACAGTTATTGGGAAGAAGTGCTGTCGTGGATAGATTTCTATCAATATGAGTTTGATCGGAAAACCATGGAACTGAAACTGCACAACCGGGCTGAGGTTTTGGAGGAAATACGCAGCCTGCTCCGGCGAAAAGGATTTGATGAAAAAGCAGTTGAACGGCACACCTCCGATTTTAATACCGAAGGAATTCCACAAAT
>Ga0334901_1002498_pt1 | contig 15589 bp, 11 predicted proteins | sample GraSluR3_MG_3_FD_207216 | JGI IMG/M metagenome (GOLD analysis project Ga0334901, IMG submission 207216) | Sludge microbial communities from methane-producing bioreactor in Wageningen University, Netherlands - Granular Sludge_15_08-R3 | ecosystem: Engineered > Bioreactor > Anaerobic >... | reverse complement strand
AAGATAAACAGCGATAAGGAATTCAATTTGTGTTTCATTTTATTAAGTTTTTGTTTTTTCAAAAGATTCTAAACTATTTTTTTCATTTGCTTTGGTCTTAAAATTACTGATTTTCAGACTTAAACAAAAGCTGAGTAAACCGGTAAAGGCTGGCTTTCCAGACATTAAAATCGTGGTTACCGTCGTAAACTTCATAAATATGCGGAACGCCGTTTTCCTTCAAATAATCGCTTGTTCGTTTACTGAAACTGATGAGCCGGTCTTTGTCGCCGCACGACAGCCACAGCAGGTTCAGTTTCTCTTTGGCTTCTTCAGGGTTTGGCAACAATTCCTGCGGCGGTTTGGTATTGGGTGCCGATGAAAATCCGCCTACCGAGGCAAATTTATTCAGGTTTCCCAATCCGAAATTGAGCGACTGCCCGCCTCCCATCGACAAACCGGCAATGGCCCTGTGTTCACGGTCTTTAATCACCGGATAGTTTTTTTCAATGAAAGGAATCAAATCGTTCAGCAAATCCTTTTCAAAAGTAGCAAATGCTTCCTGTTTCTCGGGGGCAAAAACATTTCCGGTGGCCCGGTCGTCTTTCATCGCCCTGCCGTTGGGCATCACCACAATCATAGGTTCCATTTTGTTTTCGGCATACAGATTATCGAAAATAACCTGAGGGCGGCCTCCGTTTAACCATTCAAATTCATCGCCGCCAATGCCGTGCAGAAGATACAGTACCGGATATTTTTCCGTATTGGAATATCCGGGCGGAGTGTAAACAACAGCATTCCGGTTGTTGCCTACCGTTTCTGAAAACCAGGTTATTGTATCGATTTTCCCGTGCAGAATATTGGAACGAACAACATCGAAACCCTGTGGAACCGGGATTGTAATTTCCTGCGAATAAACGGCAATGCCAAGGAAAAGGAGAAATATCAAAGAAATAATTTTTTTCATATCAGGTTAATAACTATTGATTTAGAACATTCCATAAAAAAAGTAAAAATTACTGTTATGGCAAAATAGGAAAGCATTTTTTTATAATTTTGTGCTGAAAAGTATATTTTCCAATTGCTGAAATTATCTACTTACGAAGCAACCGGATGTAATACACACCGCCGGCAGTACTGCCTTCGTGCGCCTGAAATTTCACCCGGACAAAGTCTTTTCCTTCAACCATCGAAACCGGAATTTCATAAACCACATCCTGAAAAGCCGATTGGTTCCATCGCCCGGTGTTGTCTTCAGTAACCAGTTTTTCGTTGTCGATAAAAATATCGAATTTCCTGCTGCCCCATTCAAATCCCCAGTAGCGCACCTTCAACTCCATTTTTTTTTCTCCGCCGGTGGCCAGCCGGTAACTGAAAAATCCTCCGTTGCGGGCTTCCCTGTAAAATTCATCCCAGTTATTTCCGGAATTTGAATTTTCGGTTTCCATGGCATGGTCGGCCTCGGGCTGTTGTTCCCCGGGCGCCACAAAATCGACGGTGCGGTTTTGCAGTTCCAGCATCTCCTTTTCAACCCGTGCCAAGGAATCGAGATGTGCCCGGTAGCCCGAATTTGTAAGAACCATCCAGTACATGCTGTATCGGGCATCATGAATTTGAAAGAAAGGTTCCAGCTGAATTTCGTCTGCATTCACCAATTTTAAATCCGAAAGCTTCCATGTAAACGGACTGTTTTGAACCGGTTTCAGGTGTTCAGCAATTTCAGAAATATCATCTGCAATAATAACAGGTGCTTCATCGATTGGAAATCTTTCGCCATGAGCAATGTGCCCCCAGCGGCTGTCGTCGGCCACCAGCCCGGCCAAATCTTCGGTGCCGGTTTTGGCTGAAAGCAGAATGGGGCCGTGCATAAATGCATAGTAATTAGGAACATTGGGCATTTGTTCCAGCCTGTTTTGCATAGGAACATGAATTACAACCACATCGCCTTTTTGCCAGTTGCGTTCAACCGAAACGTAGGAAGACGGAGTTTTTTTAACCGGAAAATCATTTCCGTTCACTGTTATTTTCATTTCACCGTCAGCAACCCAACCCGGATAGCGAATTTTCAGTTCAAAACGCGCTGACCCATCAGTTACCTGTAACCTGGTTTTTTCTTCCAGAGGAAAATTTGTTTCCTGCCTCATTTGAATCCCCTTCTCTTTCCAGTTTAGTTCCGATGCAATAAACAGGTTTAAATACAGCGCGTTATTCTGATGGGTGTAAATAAATCCGTTATACCTTCCATGGTTCTCCATGCCGGTTCCCACACAGCACCACATGCCTTCGTTGGGCGCCGAATATACCCGGTAGTGCCGTGGCCGTGCCGGCGTAAAATAGACATACCCGCCGTGTTCCGGATGTTGTGTGGATAAAATGTGATTGAACAACGCCCGCTCGTAAAAGTCGGCATATCTGGCCTGCGGACTCACCCGAAACAAACCTTCGGTTAATTTGAGCATGTTGTTGGTGTTGCACGATTCCGGCCCCTCCACATCCACCACATAATCGGTGCACGCCGATGCCGCCGGGAAATGTTCGCGCCGGCTGTTACCGCCAAATGCCAGGCTCCGGTTTTTGGTTACCGTTTCCCAGAAAAACTGTCCGGCTTTTGCATATTTTTCACCCCCTCCCACTTCTGCAATACGCTGAAAACCCACCGCTTTTGGTACCTGCGTGTTGGCATGAAGGTTATTTAGATTGTCGCGGCCTTTGGCCATTGGTTCGAGCAGAAATTTGTGTGAAAACCGTTTGGCAGCGGTCAAATATTTTTCGTCCCCCGAAATGGCATACGCATCGGCAAAAACTTCGTTCATTCCACCGTGTTCAGTTCCCAGCATGGCTTCCATTTCATCATCAGAAAAACCCGAAGTGATTTGAATGCCCCAATCGCAGAATTTCAGAAACATTTCTTTGGCTTCTTCATTTTCGCCGTAGCGCCAGGCATCGCGCAACCCGGCGAACATTTTATGCAGGTTGTACCACGGTACCCACGATCTGTGAAACGGGCCCAGATTACCTTTTTGAAACGCCGTCCAGATATTTTTGCTGTTTGGAACGCCACCAACATAGCCCACTCCCCATTCCGGGTTGTTTTTTGCATTGGCTTCCTGGCAGGTTTTTAATTCGGCCAGCATGTAATCCATCCGTTTTTTACAATCCTGATTTCCCGTGGCGGCATAATTCATCGCCATGGCCGACAAATAGTGCCCGCAAACGTGCCCGTCCAGGCCAATCCAGTTTTCGTAACTTTCGGCTTTGGGCTCCAGTCCGGCTTCTTTCCGGTAAGGCGCCAGCAACCGGTCCACATCGTATTCCAAAAGATGCTGAATATTAAGGTCGCGGGCATGTTTGAAGGGACCTTCCAGCAGGACAACTTCGGCCGGGTGGAAAGTGTTGGTATAATCTTGTCCTTTTGCAGAAGTACCAGCAAAAGTAAAAAAAACGATAACAGGGAAAAGCAATTTTTTCATACCCTTAACTAATTAAACAAATAACTTAAAACCATTCTGAATTAATTGTTTCAAAACAACTTTAAAAAAGTAAAAAATACTGCTTTAAAAAAATTTTTCAATGTAATTTTTTAGAAATCGATAAAATTCTTCAATTTTTTGTCTTTTGAGAATTAAAAACTGAAAGGTCACATATTCAATGTATGTGAATGAAAAAATTTAACTTGCGGAAAAATATCAGGCACTTAAACGAACTGAATGATGATAAAATCAGTACCTTTCTTTTTGCTGGGAGTTATTCTTTCTTCCTTCGTTTCAGCACAGTTTTCGCAGCAATACCGCGACAGTATTAATAGTTTGAGTTACAAAGATCATCAGCAAATGATGCAGCAACTGGGCATTTCCGAATTGCGCCCCGGCCCCTCGGGAAACCCGGAAGCGCCCAATGCAGCCATTTCAGATGAAGCCAAAGTACAACCTTATTTTCTACCCAATCCACTTGAGTTTGACAATGGAACGAAGGTAACCACACAACAGCAATGGGAAAAGCGACGTGCAGAAATTACGGAACACTTTGATCGGGAAATTTATGGCCGGCTTCCCGAAAACATTCCCGGTGTAACCTGGAAAGTCATCAGCGAAAAAGACACTATGGACGGCGGTTTTCCGGTAAAAATAAAGCAACTAAAAGGCATAGCAGATAATTCAACTTTCCCCGAAATAAGCGTTGAAATTGACTTGACATTGGGAACTCCTGCTGAATCTGAAAAACCCGTTCCGGTAATCCTGGAATTCGGTTTTAACTGGCCTGCAAGATTTAATCAGCAAAATTCAGAAGAATTCACCTGGAAGCAGCAATTGCTGCAAAAAGGCTGGGGTTATGCCGTTATTGTACCTGTTAGTTACCAGGCCGATAACGGCGCCGGATTGCGGCAGGGGATAATCGGGCTGGTAAACAAAGGACAACCCCGCAAACCAGACGATTGGGGAGCATTGCGTGCCTGGGCGTGGGGTGCAAGCCGGGCCATCGATTATTTTGAAACCAGCAAGGATGTGGATGAAAAGTGCATAGGTATCGAAGGACTTTCGAGATATTGGAAAGCGGCTTTGGTTGCCATGGGATACGAACCGCGCATTGCCATCGGTTTTATCGGTTCGTCAGGGGCTGGTGGCGCCAAATTGCTGCACCGCGTATTTGGCGAACAAGTGGAAAACCTGGCCAGTTCGGCAGAATACCACTGGTTTGCCGGTAACTTTATAAAATATGCAGGTCCGCTTACACAAGAGGATTTGCCGGTAGATGCACATCATTTAATTGCTTTATGTGCGCCGCGTCCGGTGTTTATCAGCTCGGGGTCGGCTACAGTTGAAGGTCAGTGGGTGGATGCCAAAGGCATGTTTCTGGGGGGCGCCATGGCAGGGCCGGTTTACGAATTGCTGGGGAAAAGAAGTATGCGTACAATGCTTTTTCCGCAGCAGGAAACGCTGGTTGATGGCGATGTGGCTTTCCGGCAGCACGAAGGCGGACATACTACCGGACCAAACTGGCCTTACTTTATAAAGTTCGCTGAAAGGTATTTTGGGAAATAAAAACCTTTAACCACACAAAAATCCATGAAAAAGCCCTCTCTGATTGAACAGAGAAGGCTTTCCAGATTTTATAATCGTTTATGAATTAGTAATCACATTATTTTTTACCTGCGTCCCGAACTTCTGGCTGAAGAATTTCTGGCGCTTCCGCTTTTGGTTGCTGCACCACTCCTGGCAGACGAACTACTTCTGCTTACCGAAGGAGTTGACTGACGGGGGGTACTGCGTGAAGTGCTCACTTTCGGTGCAGACTTGCTGGAAACATTACTGCCGGAGTTACTCACAGACGAACGGCTTGTATTGTTTCTTGTTGAAATAGTGGCAGATTTTTGAGGAGTGCTGGTTCTGGCCTGTCTTGTAACCGCCTGACGTTGCGGCGTATTTACCTGTGAACTGCGGACAGCGTTGTTGGGGCTTCCGACTGATGAACTTTTTTCACTCCGGTTAGTTTTTATCTCCGCGGCCCCGGTGCCGGTTCCAACCGAGTTATTTCCGGTTGCGCTTCGTACACTGGTGGCTGAGGAATTTCGCGTTGCACCTGAATTCTGCCTTACCGAAGAAGTTGTGTTACTTCTGCTGTTTCTGACCGTTGCAAATTTTCTTTCAGCACTGTTCCTTTGCGTTACACCGGTAGTGCTCCTTTGCGAAGCCGAAGACCTTACAGCCGAACGGGTTTCAACATTGTTTTGAGAGTTGGTACGGGCACTCCTGACGGTGGAGGTGCTGGCGGCTCTAACTCTGCCGGTTGAAGAATTTCTAACAGTTGAAGAATTTCTGTCCGAACTCCTCCTGGCGTAAAGTTTTTCGCCTTCTCTCCTCAAATCGGGACGGGAATAAGTTGTTTTGTAAACGCCTTTGTTGATATTTACAGTTATCCGCGGAGAATAGGTTCTGACACTGGTATAGTAGTGATTTTTATACCGCGGGTACCGGTAATGATTCCAGTGGCGGTAATGGGCATAGTAGTGATTATGCCAGTGATAGTGGTATCCATAGTAAGTATGCCAGTAAAACGGGCGCCACGGATTCCAGTAAACCGGCCGGTAACCCCAGTACCATGATGACCTCCAGGCCACATAAGAAGGAAGAAAAATAAACCTTACGATAGGCCATTCGGCTACCTGATAGGTGGTGGTATGAACAACCGTTACTTTGTTGGTTTTACGGGTATTTCCGACGTAACCCGGATTGGGAGTCGCCCCGTTTTCGGCGTAATAGGGTTCTACAATGTAGTTTTTCCCGTAAAGCAGCTCGTCTCCAATCAGCTGCACCTGCACGGAACCGTCGTTAAACTGCTGAACAGTAAATACAGCTACGTCCTGGGTTTCACGCTGATTGATGGCAACCCGCAAAACAATGTTGTGCACATTCCCATCGACATAATCATACACCATGATGTAATCGACCATGTTGTCGCCATTCAGATCGAGGTTGTTCACCAAAGTGTTTTCATTGTTCAGATTCCTTTCAAAATCTTCGAGGGTTTCAGATTCCTGGAAGAGTTTAATTACTGCATAGAGATTTAAGTTATCACCTGGCAAACCCAGATATTCATCCGGATAATTTTGTGCCCCGGCTATGCTCCAGCCTGCTACCAGCAGCGCGATGATTGATGTGATTACTAAATTTTTCATGACTTTAAGTTTTAATTTGAAGAATCGTCTCTTCATCCTACACAAAGCAAAAGCCATACCATTTTAAGTATTCAAAAAATAACTACCTCACAATAAGAATTTTAAGGCGATTTTATCAACCCTTAATACAGTAGTTCTTATAGGTCTGTTTATACGCTGCCAGTTTTCTGGATGAGCCCCAAAAATAATTACACTTCCTTTTTAGCAGTTTTGACCTTCAACTCCAAATACAGAAAAGGCGGTGTTACTCAATACACCGCCTCTAAACTAAACTGGTCTATAAACAGGTAAGTCTCACCGGACTTAACTATTTTTTTATTTGGTCACGACAAAAAATTCTTCTGAAAATCATCCCAAATTTCCTGCGGAAATTCCGCCAAAGGTTTTTCCATAAGTTCACCTCCATCCTGCAGAATAACTCCAACAGGTTGCGGCATCGTTGCAGACGCGGAAATGGCGAGGAAATCTTTAAACCGTTTCAGTTCCTGAACAGCCCAGGTAGTAGCATCTTCAGCAAGAAAATACGAATTCGTTTCTGCTTTCCAGTTGGTGGGTTTTATGGCATAAATCCAACCTAACCGATAAGGATCTGCTCTAATGATTTCCGGATTTTCATTTAACGTTGAGTTGATATTTTCGATTTCCCCTGAAATTGGAGATAATATTTTCAAACTGTTCCCATTATAGCGCAAAACAGCAAGCACTTCACCCTTTTCAATGTATTCGGCAGGGCTTTTCAACTGGCTGATTTCTACGTCGCCTGTAATGTGAACCAGCAGGTCGTCGAGTCCAACCTTTGCATTCCCGCTTTCTTCCATATGTGCCCAGGTATGAAACTTACTGAAAAAAATGCCCTGCGGAATTCGCAATGAAGCAGCAGAAATAATTTGGTTTGAACCTGTTGCTGCAACTTTGCGTTTCGGTTTCCGGCTGACTATAAACCAGAATGGAACCAAAACGGCAAAAAATGCAATAATAGTGAGGTACTCTATTCCCTTGGTTTCAAAAATATTGGTGTAACTAAATCCATCCATAATGTATAAATTTTTGGTTATTTACTGATGTAATGATTGCCTGCCTGTTTGTGTATTTTTGCAAACCCCGGTGATTCATTCAGTACCGGCATACGGGTAATGATCCACCTGAAAATCCAGATTTGAATGAGAATTATAGAGATACTGATAACAATTTCCATCCACGACGGAACATACCGCACGGCAGCATCCCAGCGAAAAGCAATAATAGAAACGTTGAGGCGGTTCAGAATTATTCCCACAATAGCCATAATGGCAGCAACACGCGTAAGCACAATGTTTGGTTTTTGAAAACTGCGGATAAAAAGCAGCATGGGAATAAATACAAAACCGACCATTTCGAGCAAATACCAGTAGCCCATCGGGGTATTAAGGTAACTCCAGTGCTGACCGTGGATGAGCACGAGCAGTTGCAGAAAAAAGTAAATAAACATGGTAAAGGCACAAATACGCGAAAGGATTTTCAGCATATCTTTCCGGGCTTCGTGATTTTTCCGGCTAATCTGTTTAAAAAATACACGCTGACTTATGGCACCTTCAAAAATAATCATGGAAAGGCCGGCAAACACACTCGATACCAGAAACAGCAAAGGTATAAACTCGGAGTACCAAAGCGGATGAATTTTCCCTTTGGCCATCAGAAAAAGTGCTCCCAGACCCGATTGATGCAAAACCGACAGGGTTACACCAAAAATAACTGCCCCAAGTGTTAATCCCGACAATATTTTATGGGCACGTTTTGACCCCAGCCATTCGGCAACTGCCGGTGAGAACTCGATGAGCAGACCAAGAATATACAGAATAAAATGCCAGGCCACGAGAAATAACACCGAACTAACACCATAATTATTTCCGATAACAGGGTTGAAGATATTCCACGGTTTTCCCAAATCGAGTACCAGCGCAAAGGTGTAAAACAGGTAAGCCAGAAAGCCATTCAGCACAGTAGCCCGGACAATAGAATGAAATTTATCGACCTTAAGGATATAAACAATAAAGGTGAGAACGTATGCACCACCGGCAAAAGCCACGCCGGTAACCACGTTAAATCCTTTCCATAGTCCCCACGGAATTTCCTGGGTTACGTTCGAAACCGCTCCCAAACCATGTGTAAACCGGATGGCCATTAAAGTTATCCCGGCCAGAATTATTGGCAGGGAAATGACATTAAAAGGGGTAAGCCATTTTCCGCGTGGCTTTAGTTCGCTAAGGATAAACTTCCAAACCGGCTGGCTTTGTTTTTCTTTTGTAATCGGATATGCAGGACTATTCATAATTTTCAGTTTTAGTTTGTTTGACTTTGGTTGCTGCATGGAGCCCGAGTAAAACGGAAGGTACCAGGACATCCACAGCGGGAACACTATACAGAAAACTTTTTGTTAATGAGGGATATGAATTTTTCTGAAGTTTAATATCGAAACCAAGTTCTTTATGCGAAACAGGAGCCAGATAAAGGTAGCCGGTTCCGCCAACTGTATGTTCGCCGTAAATATCTTCGATATACATTTCGGGCCATTCGGCAATCCGGCGGCGGGCTTCTGAAATCAGTTCGCGCCGGGTTCCAAAAAACAGGGCATCGCCGCAGGTTTTAACACAAACCGGAATTTCTCCGTTTTTTATCCGGTCGTAACACATGTCACATTTCTGAATTTTTGGGTTGGTACTTCCGTATTCGAACTTAGGTACATCAAAGGGGCACGAAACCATACAATACCTGCAACCCATGCACTTTTCTTCGCGCCAAATCACCGGCCCTTCTTTGGTTTTATACATGGCCTGAGTGAGACAGGCTGCCACACAGGCCGGCTCGTTGCAATGCATGCACTGATTTCGTACATACACCTCGCCCTCATCGGTTTCAAACGCATTAATTACGCAACGCTGATTCTCACTGGTCTTCCTTTTTATACCGGCTTCCAGTTCGTCTTCCGGTTCCGGAAGCCCGTGGGCTTTGGCACATGCTTTTTCACAAGCTCTGCAGCCAATACAAATGCTGGAATCGTACAATACCCCATAAAATTCAGAATCATCTTCAGGAGTTGTATTTTCCCCGGAAGATTTTAGCCCGATAACCGTCAATCCGGTAATGCCGAGGAATTTGAAAAAACTTCGTCGATCAATACTCATAACTCAATTTTTAATTTAGTATTTCTGTGATTTAGATTGTACTTTTTTACTTAGAGGTATCCAGAAAATGTGCCTGAAAATCTTCCCAGACTTCGGGGCCCAAATCTGCCAGTACATTGTCGGTAAGTTCACCACCATCCTGAAGGACAAGGTGATTGTAAACCACGGCGTTTGAATTGGCAGAAGTTGCCAGGAAGTCTTTCAGCCGGATGAATTCATCATCGAGCCATTCTTTAAATTTATCGGCCATAAACATCAACCGGGTTTCCCGCAGCCAGTTGGCAGGTTCTATCTGGTAAACCCAACCACCGGAATACGGAGATGAATTGAGTTTCTCAGGCTCCGAAAATAATTCCTCATTACGCTGTCTGATGTAACCCGATACCGGCGAACAGATTTCCAGTTGTTTACCCTCCCTGTTTATGGTGAATATTTTTTCTCCTTTTCTAACTTTTTCACCCGGTGTTTTCATTTTTACCTGAGTAAACGATCCTGTGATATGCTGCAAAAAATCGTTGATGCCTATTTTTACCTGACCATCTTTTTCCATAAATGCCCAGGTGTGTGTTTTGTCGTAATACAAACCTGCAGGTGCATCAATCGATTGAACATTCAGTGCCGGTGTAAGTTCAATATCTTCGCTAACGATGCCTGCTTTTTGTTTTCTTTTGAAGCGCACAACAGCAACAACAAGTAAAACAGCAAGCGCAGCCAGAAAAAAAGCGCCCCATCCCGGAACCCCGGGTGAAGTGGTTACAGGCCCGGGAACAGCAACAGGTTCGGTTAGCGCCAGCATCCCGGAAGCTTTTTCACGGCTCGAAAGGTTGCTAAACCCCATTGTATAAAGCGATTCCTGTCCGTCGTTTAATACCCAGGTTAAAAATTGGCGGACGGTTTCATTTTCCGGACGTGCCGCTGCAAAAGCATAAATATCGCCACAAAGTTCGCGCGGGTATTTACCTATCCATGCGCCGCGGGTTAGTTCTTTGGGGTCGGAAAAAATATTTTCGAAACCGTCAATCCTGCCATTTTCATTTCTGTCGATGGGAAGAACGGCTATTTGATCAATAAATGCATTTTCATCCGAACCGAGCACATCCGTCAGTTTGCAAAAACCAACTGCAAAAACATTGTTTTGTACAGCAGCTAACAATTCGGAAACAGATACCACCTTTTTCGTTTTTACCACCTCGGGAGCCACCTTCGCAAAACCAGACAATCTTGAAATCACCTGACTGTTATCGGCCACATAGGCGCTGATTGAAGCAACGTTCCCTTCGCCCAGCAAAGTTGACCAGTTGGCGTTTTCAGAAAGAATTTTTGCAAAATCTTCTGAGGTGAGTCCCCTTTCGTTCAACTTTACAAACAACGGATTTTTTACATTAAAAACCGGCACCACAATATCGTGGCCAATAATCATTTTCCAGTTTGGTTCATTTTCAACTGTTGCTGAAGTGAGCCAAATCCGGTCTTCCTGAAGTTGTGACTCATCAGTTATTTCATGAACAACGATTTTTGCGCCAGGATTGCTTTTCTTAAAATCGGTGATCCAATGGCTGGTAAGTTCCACCACTTCAGATGAACTGTAGATCTGAACAACCCCGGGGTTTTCAGGCCCGGCTGCTTCCCCGGACGACCTGCCGTTTCCTTTTCCGTTTATACTGAAAAGCAGGAACGACAACATAAATAATGACGATAATAAAGTTTTCATAAAAATGTTACAATTAAATTTTTAATCTGAATGCATAAAACACTGAACTCCTGTTAATTAATGAACTCGTGTACCATTAATTCAAATAGGGTGCCACAGAAAAAATATCACTTATACCTCTGATTATCAATGTACTAAAGTTATAGGTGTTCAGATTTTAACTTACGCAAAGTGTTGAAAATTCACACAGCAATACTATTATTTTTGTTCAGCATACTGTTTATCAACAAAATAGAGTAACTGTATATTTTTTATACACTGTTTAATTAATTTACACTTGTTTGTGAAAATTCTTGATTTTATTGCATTTTCAGAAAAAAAAATTCTGAAAATCTGCTGTAAAACATAATTTTCATTCAAAAAACTAAAAAAATGATTCGGGGATTTAACCGATCACTTTCCTTAAACCACAAAAAGTTTATTATTTTGCTTGTTGAGAACAGATAAAAATTTCAAAATTGATGACCATAAACTGTAAAAAGAAAAAATAATGAAAGAGAATAAACCTGCCGTGCTTGGAATGGGCAATGCCCTTGTTGACGTAATAAACATTCTTGAAAACGACACCGTGCTGGCGAAATTCGGATTGCCGCGAGGCAGCATGACGCTCGTAGATGAGGAGTTATCACAAAAAATAGATAAAGCTACACGGTTCAACCAAAGGCAAATTACATCCGGTGGTTCGGCGGCCAATACTGTGCATACGTTAGCTGCATTGGGTACAAAGTGCGGGTATATTGGCAAAATTGGTAACGATGAACTGGGGACAGCTTTCCGGCAGGAATTTGAACAAAAACAAATTGCGGCATTCCTTATCTCAGGTGAAAAAGGAACCGGCCGGGTAATGGCTCTGGTAAGTCCCGACTCTGAACGTACCATGGCCACTTACCTGGGAGCTGCTGCCGACTTAAAACCCGAAGAGCTTTCGGCGAAAATGTTCCGGGGTTTTTCCTTTTTTTATATCGAAGGTTACCTGGTTCAGGACCATACGTTGATTGAAACAGCTGTGGATTTGGCCCGCAAAGAAGGCTTGAAAGTAGCCATCGACCTTTCCAGTTTCAATATCGTTGAACAAAATCTCTCTTTCCTGAAAAAGCTTGTAGCTGAGAAAGTTGATATTGTTTTTGCCAACGAGGAGGAAGCCCACGCATTTACAGGAAAACAGCCGATGGAAGCGTTACCCGAAATTGCTGCGATGTGTGATTTGGCTGTGGTAAAAACCGGAAAGTCGGGTTCCCTTATTCAACGGGGCAGCGAGCAGGCAAAAGTTGGAATTATTGAAGCCGCTGCTATCGACACCACAGGTGCCGGCGACAATTATGCTGCCGGCTTTCTGTACGGGTTGACGAAAGACCTTTCGCTTATAAAATGCGGACAGATTGCCGCCCTCATTTCCGGCAAAGTAGTGGAAGTAATGGGTGCTAAAATTCCTGAAAACAAGTGGGCTAAAATTATTCAAGAGGTAAAAGCAATTGAAGCCTAAAACAAGCCGTGAATCTGTGCATCGATTTTGTCAATAATCGAGCTCAGATCTTCGGGGTTGGTTGTAAAATCGAGATTATCTACATTAACAATCAGCAATTTCCCCATTTTGTAGCCGGCTGTCCAACTTTCGTAACGTTCGTTGAGCTGTTTCAGGTAATCGAGGCGGATGGAATTTTCGTATTCCCGACCACGTTTTTGAATCTGGTTGACCAGCGTTGGAACAGAAGCTCTGAGATAAATGAGCAAATCGGGTGGCTGAATAAGGCCCACCATTAAATCGAACAGCGTTTTGTAATTTTTAAAATCGCGTGTACTCATTAAGCCCATACTATGCAGGTTAGGCGCAAAAATTTCGGCATCTTCATAAATGGTACGGTCCTGAATAATGGTTTTTCCCGACTTGCGGATATCGATAATTTGTTTAAACCGCGAATTCAGAAAGTAAATCTGCAGATTAAACGACCAACGTTGCATATCGTTGTAAAAATCATTCAGGTACGGATTTTCATCCACATCCTCGAAATGAGGAGTCCATTTGTAATGTTTGGCCAACAACTCTGTTAATGTGGTTTTTCCGGATCCAATATTTCCTGCAACGGCTATATGCATAATTCTTCGTTTAAATTCGAGTGTTGAAAATAAGGATTATTTCTCTAATAATTTGATAAGTTCATCGAGGTATTTACGGTCATTTGAAAGTCGGGGTATTTTATTCTGTCCACCAACTTTTCCCCTGTTCTTCATCCATTGATAAAAAGTTCCCCCGGGAGCAATTGTAAGATGAAGCATTTCCAGCGTAAGATCCTTGTATCGTTTGGCCTCGTAATCCGAGTTTAGCTCTTTCAGGCTATCGTCAAGTATCCTGGCAAATTTGTTTTTGTCATCCGGTTCCTTTTCAAATTCAATAATCCACTGGTGAGCTCCTTTCTGGTTTTCGCCCATAAATACCGGTCCGGCAGTGTATTCGCTAATAATTGCACCTGTTTTGTGACATGCCGCCTGCAACGCATTTTCGGCATTGTCAACTATCACTTCCTCGCCAAACGCATTGATAAAATGTTTGGTGCGTCCCGTAATTTTCAGCCGGTACGGATTTTTTGATGTAAACTGAATGGTATCGCCGATGATGTAGCGCCACAAGCCGGCATTGGTTGAAATAACCAGGGCGTAATTTTCATTCAGTTCCACCTGTTCCAACGTCAGCACACGAGGGTTTTCCCTGCCATATTCATTCATGGGAATAAATTCGTAATACACGCCGTAATCCAGCATTAACATCAGTTCCTGCCGGGTGGGATCGTCCTGAATGGCAAAAAATCCTTCCGATGCATTGTATGTTTCCATGTAATGCATGTTTTCTGAAGGAATAAGTTTTTTATATTGTTCCCGATAAGGTTCAAAATTTACACCGCCATGCGTAAAAACCTCGAGGTTTGGCCACACTTCCAGAATATTACTTTTGCCTGTTTTTTCAAGAATTCGTTTCAGCAATACCAAAAACCAGGAAGGCACACCGGCCAGGGAAGTAACATTCTGATCGAGCGATGTCTCAATTATTTGCTCCATCTTTTCCTCAAATTCTTCAATCAGTGCAATTTCTGCCGGAGGAATACGGATAAAATCGGTCCAGAACGGAACGTTTTCAATTAAAATGGCCGATAAATCGCCGTAGTAGGAATTATTGCTGAAGTTATTGATTTTATGGCTTCCGCCCAGCGTAAGTGTCTTTCCCCACAACACTTTGGTTTCCGGATAATTTTTAATGTAGATGGCAAAAACATCTTTGGGACCACGCAAATGACAATCTTCCAGCGCTTCTCTGGTAACCGGTATAAACTTGCTTTTATCGCTGGTTGTTCCCGATGATTTGGCAAACCATTTCACTTCGCCGGGCCAGAGCAAATCGTTTTCACCTTCACGCAGGCGGTCAACCCAGGGTTTAATGTCTTCGTAGGTTTGCAGCGGAACGTTCTGCTGAAAGTCTTCCACAGAAAGCATATCACTGTAATCGTACTTTTTTCCCCACGTTGTATCTTTAGCCCGCCGAAGCAAATTCAGCAGTGTTTCTTTCTGTATATCGTTGGGATGCTCGCGGTATAACTGTATTTGATAATTCCGCTTAAAATTTATCCAATTTATTACCGAATTCAGCAGTGGCATATAATCTTTTATCAATTAGCTTCCAAAGGTAGAAATAATTTGGGAGGAGAAATGCACAGAAAGTGTATTGCAGGTTACTTATTTAAAACTATTCTGAAGGTTGTTCCTTTCCCGGGTTCTGACCATTTGATAAAGATTTTTCCTTTGTGGTAGTTTTCCACAATTCGCTTTGCCAGCGATAAGCCCAGCCCCCACCCTCTTTTTTTTGTGGAAAACCCGGGTTGAAAAATGGTTTTGAACTGCGATTTTGGCACACCTTTTCCGGTATCAGAAACATCGATTACCATTGCATTTTCTTTCTCTTTTAATGCCAGTGTAATGGTTCCGTGGTTGTCTATTGCATCGATGGCATTTTTGCACAAATTCTCGATTACCCACGAAAAAAGTGCGGCGTTCAGCGGAATGAAATAAAACGTTTCT
>Ga0334901_1002496_pt1 | contig 15591 bp, 13 predicted proteins | sample GraSluR3_MG_3_FD_207216 | JGI IMG/M metagenome (GOLD analysis project Ga0334901, IMG submission 207216) | Sludge microbial communities from methane-producing bioreactor in Wageningen University, Netherlands - Granular Sludge_15_08-R3 | ecosystem: Engineered > Bioreactor > Anaerobic >... | reverse complement strand
GGATTGGGCCGTAAAGGTGATGTCGTGGAGTGCCATCTCCCGCGCCTGGCTGCCTGCCTGGGTTGGTTTGCTGTCCCGGATTTCAACTTCTTCGGAAAGGATTCCGCCTGCATTTTCCAACAGGTAAGGACGGTCAACGTCCGTAAGTAAGCCGCCCTGGTCATCAGGATATCTAAAGGTCACATGGTCGAACTGGATTTCACCCTCGATCTTCTGGAGATGAATGGACTCTTCGATTTCCTGAATGTCCACGGGCAGGTCAATAACCTCAAAGACCCGTTCAAAACTGACCATCGAGGTCGCAAATTCAACCGGGGCGTTGACCAGGCCCTGGAAGGATCCATACAGCCGGGAGAGATAGGAGCCAAAGGCGATGATGGTGCCGAGAGTGAAGGCCTCGAGGATGACAAGATAGCCGCCAACCCCATAGACCAGTGCAGTTCCAACAGCGGTCAGCAGGTGGACAATGACCATAAAGACAATGCCCCAGGTGGCACGTTTGATCCCAAGATCCTTAACTTCAGCGGCGCGCCGGCCAAACCGGTCCACCTCTGATTTTTGGCGTCCAAAGAGTTTGACGAGCAGCGCCCCACCGATGTTGAGAGTCTCGTTCATGGTGGCATTCATGCGGGCATTCATTTCCATCTGCCGGCGGGCAATATCGCGGAAGACCCGACCCAGCCGCCTGGCAGCGAGGATAAACAGGGGCAGGATGAAGATACCCAGGAGGGTCAGCCGCCATTCGAGTGTCAGCATGACAACCAGGGTTGAGGCCACCTCAATCAGATTCGTGACCAGGGTGACGAGCGTGCGGCTGATGGCGGTTTGCGCTCCGACGACGTCGTTATTCAACCGGCTGATCAGTTCGCCAAGCTGGGTATGGGTGAAGAACCGCAAGGACATCCGCTGGAGGTGTTCATACAGGGCAACCCGCAGGTCAAAGATGACGCCCTCGCCGACCTGGGCAATCAACCGGCGCGTGATGATCTGGAAGAACCCGCTGAGGATGGGCAGGAGCAGCAGCCCCGCTGCAGCCAGGGTCAGGCGCTGGAGGTCCTGTTCCGGAATGGCATAGTCGATGATGTGCCGAAGGATGAGGGGGGAGAGAAGGGCGATGCCTGTGTAGATCAGGATGACAAACAGACTGCCGATGATCTGCCAGCGATAGGGTTTCGCATAAGTCAAGACCCGCTTGACCAGGTTCCAGGATAAGCGGGGTTTTTCATCTTCTGCTTGGATGAAACTACGCCAGTTTTTGCGATGCATGCCCATGATGAGTTTTCTCTTTCGTTTTGATTTGCGCAGGGTTAACTATACCATTTATCGACAGCGGATAGACCTCAAGATGCAGAGGATAGGGTTAAAAATTTCGATACCTGCTGGAAGAGCGGGAGGATTTGCAGAGAATGCTTAGCTATAAGTTGAGGCCCTAATGTTCAGGCGAGGTTCAATCCCTTGGAAGGGAGAAACAGATCCGGGCACCTCTATCGGTCTTGGGGTCGGCCCAGATGCGGCCGCCATGGGCTTCAATGATGGCTCGGGCAAGATAGAGTCCCAGGCCAGCGCCTTTGGTTTTGCGGCTGGTTTCATGGGCGCGGTAAAAGCGGTCGAAGATGTGGGGCAGGTCCCCAGTAGCAATGCCGGGGCCTTCATCTGTTGTGCAAATAATGACTTGATCCGGATGTGTCTGTCCGGTGATGCGGATTTCACCTCCCGGTGCATACTTGATGGCGTTCGAGATCAGGTTTGAGATCACCTGCTCAAGCCGGGTCTCATCGCCCATCACCACCGGAAAATCCTCCGGGATGTCCACGATGATCTGATGCTGTTCGGTTTGAATTTGAAAACGCTCCGCCAGACGGGTGATCATCTGGTGGAATGAGAGGTCAGCTCGTTTAAGCTGCATACCCCCCGCCTGCAGCCGGGAGGCTTCCAGTAAATTTTCGATCAGGTCGGTCAGCCGGTCAGCTTCCTCTTCGATGACCTGCAGGCTGTTGTCCATGATTTCGCAATCCCATTCCACGTCATCCCGCCGGAGGGTACTGACATATCCTTTGATCAGGGCGACGGGCGTTTTAAGCTCATGGCTGACGATGGAGATGAACTCGCTCTTGAGTTCATCCGCCTGCCGGAAGCGGGTGATATCACGGACAGTAGCAATGGTGTTGATCAGGTTGCCTTCCATGGAGATCAGCGGGGCGTAAGTGATCCCTACCGGCAGGGGCGGAAGAGCCCCGGGCCGATTGATATCTCCCTCAACATAGAGATGTGCCTGGGGGGAGAGAGGCCAGCCGCCTGCTTCTGCTTTCTCCAGGGTAATGCCATTGGGTGGCTGCGCCCATTTGATAACTTCGTCATGGTTCAATTTCTGGAGTTCTTCCTGAGCAAACCCAAGCATCCTGGCAAGGGCGGCATTGGTGCGTTCGATGGAGTGGTCCGGGTTGAGGATCAGGATGCCATCCGCAGCGGAATCCAGCATGCCGTCAATCCGTTGTTTTTCGCGGTTGACTTCGGTATAAAGCCGCGCGTTTCGGACCGCAATGGCTGCCTGGTTGGCGAAACTCGAGAGGAGAGAGCGGTCATTGGCGGAGAATATCCCCCGGTAATTACGGAATATGTAGATAAAGCCGATCACTTCCTGCTGTGCGATCAGCGGCAGACCCACCGCCGTCAGGTTGCCCATGCTGATCTGTTGAAGAAGCCGGTTGATCTCCGGGATTTGAAGGTTTTGGGGGTCCTGAACAGGGGGGATTTTGTCGAGCCAGGCATCCAGAAAGCGTTGGATTGCCTCTGGCAGCCCGTTCGATACCGCCAGCGACCAGTGGCCCGTGGCTTTGCTCAGGGCAATGAATCCGGCGTGGCCGGCCAGCATTTCAATGGCGTATTTCAGGATCCGGCTCAGGAGCTTGTCCAGATCCAGTTCTTCTGTCAACGCGCGGGAAATTTCAAGCAAATAATCCCGCTGGCGCACACGGATATCAGGTAACATGGACTAATTTTATCTTAGTTTTATTACAGTTGTGTAAGAGTGAGGTGAATGGGGACCAGGAAATCAGGGAGTGGTAGTATTGCTGTTTTTCAGCACCCAGCAGGCGCGGAGGGTGACCCATTTGTTAGGTTCTTTTTTCCTGCCAAAATCAACCCATATCTTACCACTGTAGTCATATTCCAGCGGCCATCGTCCTTTGGCATCCTGTTTCTCCAGGATGATCTGAAGGGACCGTTCCAGACGGGCGTCCTGCCCATAACCCAAGAGTACCAGAGCTTCGATAATTTGGAGGAGATCTGTGACATAAAAAACAGGAAAACCAAATCTCCACCAGTTCCCGCTCGGTTTTTCATTCCAACCGTTGGGATAAGGCGCGGCAGCAGGATCACCAGCCAGAAGGAAATCGACCCCCTGTTGAATCGCCTTCTGGATGACCGGGGTGCGTTTTTCTTTGGGGAGTTTGCCGAGGGCCAGCATTTCTTTGACTGCACCCCAGGCGCAGGCCAGTTTATTGTTTGCCCCACACTGGAAGCCGGGCCCGCAATTTCCTGAGTAGTACCGGATGGGCGTTGTCTTATCACCTAATGGTGCAACGCCATCTCCGGTGATGCTTCGCGCCATCCAATCAAAGGCCCTTTCGAGGCGATGATCTTCGCAGCCCAGGTCGAGGAGGGCGGTGCAGAGTTTCCCCTGCAGGCAGTCGGCTGTGGCTCCGGGTGTGCCGGAAGCGCTGAACTGGCCAAATTCTGTGAGCGCGTGATCGAGGATGTATTGGCAGGCTTTTCTGACGCGGGAATCGCGCTGTGGAGATGCGCCGAGCTGCGCCAGAGTGATGATGGACCAGACTGAACTTCGGTACTTCGGGTCGTAGCCCGGACCTGGTTTAACCCAGAATCCGGACGAGTCCATTTCATGGAGCACTGCAGCAATCGGTCCCTGTTCGTGAGCCACTTCCGAGGCTGCGATGAGTTCCGGGTCATCTTTCGGGAGGGTTATCAGGTCTCGCAGCGCAAGATAGCGCACACCGGGGTCCTCAACTTCAAGAAGCCAGGACACTGTATCTCCATTTAATGCCGTTTGCCAGGACATAGTACCTCTGTTCCCATCACAACTATTAGTGAACGATTATTCAGTCCAGTATAGAAAGCGATAACCCCTTCCAGGTGAGGTTATTTCAGGTGCTTTGCTTCCGCCAGGCTGATCGATTCTTCGAAAATCATCAGGGCTTCATCCACCTCAGCCCGGGTTGTGGAGAGAGGGGGAGAGATGCGAATGGTGCTCTGGCCGCAGCCCAGGGTCAGCAGGCCGCGCTCAAAGGACAGGTCGACAATCTCGTCCCGGAGTTGGACGGCGGGGTCCTTGGACTCTCTGTCCAGGACAAATTCCACACCAATCATCAACCCTATCCCGCGGACTTCACCGATGCTGGGGTGACGGGCCATGATCTCGGCCAGGGCATCGAGGGTGTATTCGCCAACGTCCCGCACGTTCTGCAGGTACTGCTTTTCGATCAGGTCGATGGTCGCCAGCGAAGCCACGCAGGAGATCGGGTTGCCGCCGTAGGTGTTGCCGTGAGAACCTTTGGGCCAGCTCATGATCTCCTTGCGGGTGACCATAGCGCCGAGGGGCATCCCGGAGGCAATCCCTTTGGCGCTGGTGATGATGTCGGGCTCAACGCCGAAGTTCTCAATCGCCCACCATTTGCCCGTCCGGCCCATCCCGGATTGCACCTCATCTGCAATCAGCAGGATGCCGTATTTATCGCATAGTTCCCGCAGTGCCGGGAAGAAATCCGGCGGTGGGATGACATAACCGCCTTCCCCCTGGATCGGTTCAATCAGGAACCCGGCCAGTTCATCCGGCGGGAGGATCCGCCCGAGGATTTCCTCTTCGATATAGCGTACAACCGCTTCTCCATATCCTTCACCTTTCTTGCGCATCAGTACCGGGCGGTAGGGGTCGGGAAAGGGGACATGGACCACGCCGTTCATCAAAGGGAAGAAACGCCCCTTATAGTGGGATTTGCTGGCTGTGAAAGAAACAGCGCCGAGGGTGCGGCCGTGGAAAGCGCCCAAAAAGCCGATGAACTGGGGGCGCTGGGTGTGGTAGCGGGCGAGTTTGATCGCGGCTTCCACACTCTCTGTGCCGGAATTGGTCATGAAGGATGCTGCCGGGCCGTCGAAAGGCGCAATGTCGCTGAGCTTCTCCCCCAACTGGACCCAGGTCTCGTGATAAAAGTCGGACGAGATATGGATGAACTGTTCGGCCTGGTCTTGAATGGCTTTGACGACCTGGGGATGGCTGTGTCCGGTGGCGACCACGGCGATCCCTGCTGCAAAATCGAGAAAACGATTGCCGTCAACATCCCAGACTTCTGTCCCCTTGCCGTGATCCATCACAAAGGGATACCCGCGGGGATAGGAAGGCGAAATATGCTGATGGTCGCGCTGGATGATCGCCTGGGCTTTTGGCCCTGGAAGCTTGAGGGGTTTCATCTAAAATACCTCCGAATTGAGAATGGTGTGCGTTTTCCGGTGATTATAACATTGGAATGGGGGATCCTGGATGGCGGAGAGCGATATGAAGTATTTGATCAGCCTCGAATATTGTTGACAGGATTCATCCCGTAGCAGGGGAAGATTGCCAAACCGCCAAAGGTAAATGGCTCTCAGGCGGGCAGGGTGCCGCGAGCGAGCGTCAGCGCGCCATAAAGGCCTGCGTCATCGCCGAGCGCAGCCCGGGTAAGGGTCAGGCCCTCAAGATAATGATCCGAGAGGACAGCTTTGCGGACCCTCCTCCGGACCGGGTCGAGAAGCAGGTCGCCGGTTTCGGAAACGCCGCCGCCGAAGATGACGATGGAGGGATTGAAGATCATGAGATAATTGGCAACAGCCAGCCCAAGTATATCGCCTGCACGCTCAAAAACCTCCTTTGCCAGAGGGTCTCCGTTTCTGGCAGCCTGGCTGATGACTTTGGTGTCAGGTTTTCCCTCCAGGCTTGATATCCGTCCATTTGCCAGTTGGTCGTGGACCCAGGCTGCGATGGCCGGGCCGGAAGCGTAAGCTTCAAGATGACCTCGCTGGCCACAGCTGCAGACCGGGCCGTTGGGATCGATGGTGACATGGCCGAGTTCAGCGCCCAACCCCTGATGCCCCAGCAGCAGGCGGTCGTCGCAGATCACACCGCCGCCGATTCCGGTGCTGATCGTCAGATAGACCAGATTGTGATGACCCTGACCGGCACCGTATTGCCACTCCCCGACTGCGGCAAGGTTGGCGTCATTACCCACAACAGCCCGTATTCCCGTTGCAGCCTTGATCCGCTCGGGGATGAGGATCCCTCCCCATTCCGGCAGGTTGGGGGCAGCCAGGATGACTCCTCGGAAGGGGTCAATCGGACCGGGAACGGCGATTCCGATGGCATCTATCATTTCATCGGACGGTGTGATTTCATGGATAAGCTGGATCAACCTGTCAATGGAGGTCTCACCGTTGACATAGGTCGGGATGCGAGTTTGACGGAGGGGTTCATGCCCGTTTTGGGCGAAGACGGCAGCCCGCATGTGCGTTCCGCCGATATCGAAGGCGAGTGTTACAGACATGGGGAGATTATAGCATGGAAGCGATAAGCGGCTCTTTCATTAATCCCTGGAGGCTGGGCAATCGCAAAGTCGTATATTTTAGTCCCTTCATTCGTTTACACTCTGGAATCACCCCTTCCCTCCTTTCAGGTATCCGACCACTTAAAACGAAGGAGGTCACCCGCAAGGTGTGTACCATCGCCACTATTCTTTTTGCCTTCTCCTGAAGGAGAAGGTGGCACGAAGTGCCGGATGAGGAGCTCTTCATTGAGTCTTTTCTTCACCTCATCAGTCTGCTCCGCAGACAGCTTCCCCTGGCACCCTACGGGTGTTTCGCTTCGCTTCAAGGGGAAGCCTAAACAATAACTCCTTTTTAAGGTGTTACTGGGTTCTCAGCAATAATTCTGATACACCAATTCCTCAAAATAACCAAGTGAAGCACCCACAGGATGCAAAGGGAAGAGCTAATAAATCACAATAATCATAAGAAGTGTTATTCAGTCGACTTTGCAATTGCCCTATCCCTGGAAAGTAAAAAAGAGAATTGTTGAATCTTAACCCAATCAACCTTATAAAAAGATTAAAGTGCGTTGACGCCTTAAACGAATCCTGCTATCATTCATTCAGTATGCAAGAACGAAAACCGAACTTTCTTTCCCGCTTTTGGGAAGGCCTGCAACGAGAATCGCAATGGTTTCGGCCGGGCCTGGGGTACAAACGCTGGTTGATCCTCGTTTTTATCGGCATCACACTATTGGCTGTGGGCCTGGCGTTGGTGATTCTTGATGTCTACCGAAATGTGCCGGATACCTGGTGGCTCCCGATTATCTCCACATTGTCCTTAAGGTTCCTTGACCGCCCAATCCGGGTGTTTATTTTTGGCGGGATTGGCGTGGTGCTGATATTGATTGGCATCTGGGGATCGAACCGTTCCTTATTGAAACCTTTTGTCCAGCCCGGTAAATCCCTGGTCGAGGCGCTGGATAGTTATCGGCGGCGGGACAGGGGTCCGCGCATTGTTGTATTGGGCGGCGGGCATGGTCTGGCCTCACTCTTACGGGGATTAAAGGAATATACACACAATATCACAGCAATTGTGACCGTGACGGACGATGGTGGTTCGTCGGGCGAACTGCGCAAGAGTATGGGGGTCCTCCCACCTGGGGATATCCGAAACTGTCTGGCAGCATTAAGTAATAATGAGGACTTGCTTTCGCAGGTCTTTCAATACCGGTTCGCTAACGGGGCGGGGTTGGAAGGGCATTCTCTTGGTAACCTTTTGATCACGGCACTGACCGAAATCACAGGTAGTTTTGAGGAAGCCGTTGCCGAATCAGGACGGGTGCTGGCTGTCTTTGGACAAGTGCTGCCATCAACGCTGACGGATGTCCGTCTGCTGGCAGACCTTGAAATCCAGGACGGGAAACGCATCCATGTTTCCGGCGAAAGTCAGATCCGGGAGACCGAAGGCCATGTCAGGCGATTATGGCTGGACCCGGCCAACACACCGGCTTTTCCCCCGGCGATTTCGGCGGTCTTGAGCGCGGATCTGATTGTGATCGGGCCGGGGAGTTTATATTCCAGCATGCTGCCAAACCTGCTGGTTCGAGACCTGGCGGAAGCCGTGAGAGTCAGTCAGGCGCTCAAATTCTTTATTTGCAATGTTGCCACCGAACGCGGTGAAACGGATCGGTTTAACTGTCTGGACCACGTCCGGGCCGTTGAAGAACATGTCGGTGTGGGGATGTTTGATCTGGTGATCTGCAATAATCACTTTGAAGGTTATCTTGGCCACGATGTGGATTGGGTTCGAATGGATCCTGACCTCATGCAGCATACGTCTGTTTATTGTGCTGACCTGATTGACCCGGATCACCCCTGGCGGCATAATTCTGAACGGTTATCTAAAGCCGTCATGGATCTGTTCTACGAAAGAACCGGTCCGCTGGTAGAATAATTTCAGTAAAATACGTGACGCATGACATCTATGTGCACGGTTTAGAAAGGGTATAATGATTACGGTATACAATTTCCTAGAGGAGGCAGAATTATGACAACACGTGTAGGTATCAATGGTTTCGGCCGGATTGGCCGTCAGGTATTAAAGGCAATTAATGAGCTTCATCCCGATTCCCTTGAAGTTGTGGCGGTGAATGATCTTTTTGATGCGGAAACCAACGCCCATCTGTTTAAATACGACTCTAACTATGGCCGTTATGAGGGCACTGTTGAAGTCAAGGATGGCAATCTGGTGGTTGACGGTAAAGAGATCAAAGTTCTCTCAGAACGAAACCCCTATGATCTGCCCTGGAAGGACCTTGGTGTGGATATCGTGGTTGAATCCACCGGCATCTTCCGCGATGGCAAAGGCACTGCTGACAAACCAGGCGCGAACTCTCACATTGACGGCGGCGGCGCGAAAAAGGTGATCATTTCAGCTCCTGCGAAGAATGAGGACCTGACAATGGTTTTAGGTGTCAACGATGATGCTTATGATGCAGCAAAACACCATATCATTTCAAATGCATCCTGCACCACCAACTGTCTGGCACCCGCTGCCAAGGTCGTGCATGACAATTTCACCATCAAACGCGGTTTGATGACCACCATTCACTCTTACACCAATGACCAGCGTATTCTTGACCTGGCTCACAAAGATCCCCGCCGGGCCCGCGCAGCCGCCCTTAACATCATCCCCACCACCACCGGCGCTGCCAAGGCGGTCGCTCTCGTGATTCCCGATCTCAAAGGGAAATTCGACGGTTATGCCTTGCGCGTTCCTACGCCCACGGTGTCCATCGTGGATTTCGTGGCTGAAACTGAAAAAGCGACCACCGCTGAGGAACTGAACAGCCTCTTTAAGAAGGCAGCCGAAGGCTCGATGAAGGGTATCCTGGCTTATTCAACGGAGCCTCTGGTGTCCATGGACCTCAAGGGCAACCCCTACTCATCCATCATTGATTCAGAACTGACCACGGTCATGGATGGAACCTTTGTCAAGGTCGTCACCTGGTACGACAACGAATGGGGTTACTCCTGCCGGACCGCCGACCTGGCGGCATTGATGGCAAAGTCACTCTAGTGGCTTAGGCGATTTACGAATTCTGAATGCGTAATGTGTTTCTCCGGAGTCACATTACGCATTTTTTTTGAAAGGAATGGCATAAGAAATGTTTAATAAGAAGATGGTCACCGATCTGGATGTTGGCGGGAAAAAGGTTCTGGTCCGGGTGGATTTTAATGTCCCAATCGCCGATGGAAAAGTCGGGGATGACACCCGAATTCAGGCAGCCCTCCCCACGATCAATTATTTACTGGAACACAACGCCGCGGTCATTCTTTGTTCCCACCTTGGACGCCCCAAAGGCGAATATGACGAACAATACAGTCTGAAGCCCGTAGCTGACTATCTTGGCACATTGATTGATGCTGAGGTGCACTTTGCGGAAGATTGTATCGGCGAAAAAGCGGAAACTGCCGCTGTTGCGCTTGAACCCGGGCAGGTCTTGGTTTTGGAGAATACGCGCTTTCATGCCGGCGAGAAAAAGAATGACCCCGAGATGGCGGAACAACTGGCGTCATTGGCGGATCTATATGTCAATGATGCGTTTGGGTCTGCGCATCGCGCGCACGCTTCTACTGCTGGCGTGGCAGAATATCTTCCGGCGGCGGCCGGGTTCCTGCTGGAGAAAGAGATCAAGTATCTGGGTAACACGATCGCGGAACCGGAGCGCCCCTTTGTGGCAATCCTTGGCGGCGCGAAGGTCAGTGACAAGATCGGCGTGATCGAGAACCTGCTGGAAAAGGCTGACCGGATTCTGATCGGCGGCGGCATGGCAAACACCTTCTTCAAAGCCCAGGGCTATGAAATGTCAGATTCGCTGGTTGAAGCAGAGGCGGTGGATACCGCCAGGATGCTGCTGGACAAAGCCGGCGGTAAACTGGTCCTGCCGGTGGACATGGTGATCGCCGATGCCTTTGATGCGGGTGCGGCGGAAAAGACTATGGATGTTGGCGATGTTCCTGCGGGGTGGCGGATTTTGGATATCGGGCCCCGGACCGTAGAGGCTTTCGACGAGATAATTCAGGACGCCGGCACTGTGGTCTGGAACGGGCCGATGGGCGTTTTTGAATTTGATAGGTTCGCCAAAGGCACCTTCGAAGTTGCCAAATCCCTTGCCAAAAGCAAGGCCATCGGGATTGTTGGCGGCGGCGATTCGGCGTCGGCGATCAAGAAATCGGGCCTGGAAGATAAGATTACCCATATCTCGACCGGCGGTGGCGCTTCTCTGGAGATGCTGGAAGGAAAAGTACTGCCCGGCCTTGCTGCGCTGGATGATAAATAGCACTAAAACAGAACAGAATTAAAAGGCTGTCTGAAGGGATAATTGACAGCCTTTTTCCACGGTACCACCGGCCTGCCAAATATTGGAAAGGGTTTGCTGGTAAAATTAAAAGACGAATATTTAACCCACGAACGGGTTCTGAGAAGAAAGCGAGTTGATATGCGGAAATTATTTGTTGCCGGTAACTGGAAGATGAATATGACCATTGAAGAAGCTAAAAACCTGATCAAGGAAATGCTGCCGGAACTGGAAGAGGTTGAGGGCGTTGATCAGGCGGTCTGCCCGCCTTACCTGGCCGTCCCGGTTGTGGCGGAACTTTGCAAAGGCAAAAATTTGAAGGTTGGCGCGCAGAATCTCTATTGGGAAGATTCTGGTGCATTCACTGGTGAAGTGTCTCCGAAGATGGTTGCAGAAGTGTGTGATTACGTGATCGTGGGCCACTCCGAACGCCGTCAGATATTTGGCGAAACGGATGAGACCGTCAACAAGCGGCTGAAAGCCGCATTGGAAGCTGGTTTACAGGTGATCGTCTGTGTGGGCGAGACCCTGGAAGAAAACGAAGCCGGGCAGACCCAGGCGGTGGTCACGCGTCAGCTTGAAAAGGGCCTGGCGGATATCACAGAAAAGCAGGCGGCAGAGATTACCATCGCCTATGAACCGGTCTGGGCGATCGGCACGGGCAAAGCTGCCACGCCGGAAGACGCTAATAATGTCCATAAAGACGTCATCCGGCCGTTGTTGAAGAAGCTGTTCGGGGAAGACCGCGCGGAAGCCATGCGCATCCAGTATGGAGGCTCAATCAAGCCAAATAACGCCAAAGAATTATTCTCCATGTCCGATATCGATGGCGGCTTGGTGGGGGGCGCTAGTCTCAAGGCGGCATCGTTCTGGGCGATAGTCAAGGCGGCAGCGGAGGTTTCTTAATTACATTATCTGTTTTCGGGACTTGAGATCAGGCACAGACAGGCTTGAATGATGTTTAATTATCAGTGGAGGAATCCCTCAGAGATTCCTCCACTTTGCGTCCCAGATAAGTTTGTCTGGAAGCTTAAGTCCCAAACTGGCGGTCGCCCGCGTCGCCCAGGCCGGGGATGATATAACCATTCTCGTTGAGGTGATCGTCAATAGCTGCCAGGTGAATGGGGACGTCCGGATGGGCATCGTGCAGACACTGGATCCCTTCCGGGGCGGCAATCAGCCCCACAAACTTGATCCTGGCGACGCCCCAGTCCTTGAGGATATCCACAGTAGCCACGGCGGAGCCGCCTGTGGCCAGCATTGGATCGAGGATCAGGCAGACGGCCACCGTCGGCGCAACCGGCAGCCGATTATAGTAGGCCACGGGTTTGAGTGTGCGCTCATCCCGGTAGAGGCCAATGTGCCAGACCTCCGCCGAGGGCATCAGTTCCCAAACACCTTCCACCATCCCCAGGCCCGCCCGCAGGATGGGGACGAGGCCAATTTTGTCTTGGAGTTCCTCGCCGCGGGTTTTCGTCAGGGGTGTCTCAATCGTCACGGGGGTAATGTTCAGATCGGCAGTCGCTTCATAGGTCAGGAGCGCGCCAAGCTCCCGGACCAGCTCACGGAATTTCTTTGGTTCCGTGGATTTATCACGCAGGCGGGTTAGTTTGTGTTTGACCAGGGGGTGGTTCGATTCGAAAATGTTGTTCATGAGTCCTCGAGTGTCTCCTCAATGGATGGATGTTGCGGTTGGGTTGGTTCAACATTAAGTGTAGCTGATTTATTGGATTCGCATGCATGCCGGCTGTAGACGAAGATCAACAGCCAGACAGCCCAGAGGAGCGTGGTTACCGCAGTCCAGAGTTGAAACCGGGGCAGGCTGCGGTTCAGCCGCTGAAACATGGCGAAGGCATAAGTGCCCCAGGAAGAGACCTGCATGAGCAGCGCCAGCCAGCGGCCGGTTTGAGAGCCTTTCCTGGCCAGCCTCAGCCAGTGGATGCCGAACCAGGGGAGGACGGTTACGGAGGCGTTGATCCCCATGGCAAAGGCCATCAACCATAGAGACAGCTCAATGCCGTTGTAGATGTGTGCCATTGAGCTGCCAGCCAGGTAGAGGAGGAAAGCCAGGGCATAGAATAAATCAGGCCAGGAGATTTTAAATTTTTTCATTGAGGACCTGCTTTCCGGGCAATGATCAGGAAGCGGTGAGCGGTGGCGGTGAACTGACCTTGGCGTTCAATGATGTTGTGAATCCGCACCAATCCCTCAGCATGGGTTTCGGGGGTAAACCCTGCGACCTGCCAGGGGATCGCTTTCAGGTAATAGACCACAGCTCCAATGTCAAGAAATGTGGATTTGAGTGCGGCCTTCTCTGCTCTTTCAACCTCGAAACCCGCACCGTAAAGCCCCGTCAATGCAGCCGCCAGGCCCCAATCCGTGAAGGGGAAGGATAGTGTATCTTCCAGCACCTGATTCAACTCCAGATTATCCAGACCGCCAACCTGCTGCGTGATGAAGCCCCCGCCTCTTTTCAGAATTCGGTGAACTTCGAGGGGGTTATAACTTTCATGCCGGCTGATGACCAGATCGAAGGTGTCCTCATCAAAAGAGAGCGGTGCCCCGTCTATGCCATCATGCACAGTCACTCCCAAAGGCTCCAGCCGTTCCCGGGCAAGGGGCTGGTTGGGCGGATAAGCCTCCGTGGCGTGGGTTTCCGCTGGGAGGGGGGCTAAGGAAGCTAGCAGCTCGCCGCCGCCAGTCCCCAGGTCCAGCAGGCTTATGGCCTCAGACAACCGCTCTCTGACCAGGCCGGGATAATCCCAGGGTGGATCCTCCTGAATCATCCGGTGATCCAGCCAGCTGAAATCCCAGCCGGAGAACCCGGCTGCTTCGGCTTCTGCCACCAGATGGTGATAGCGTTCAGGGTTGACCAGGTTCATCCGACCTCACTTCCTCGTCACGATCCGCGGTGGGCTCTGGCTGTTGTTCCACTGGGCAGGCTGCACGACGGTAATGATTGCGGCGATTCCCGTACCCAGCCCCAGCAGCGCGCACATTGCAGCGATCACGCCTGCGAAGGCTAAAATCGGGGTCAGAAGCAGCGCGATCAAAGCCAGCAGCAGGAACACTCCTGCAACCGCGGCAATGATTCCCGCAATTTGCAGGCCGCGCTTGCGGGATGCCATCTGCGGGCCATGGATCTCACCATTGAAACCATTCACAAGCACGATCTGCGGTTGACCGTCGTCATCAGTGTAGAAGGTGGCATAAAGGGGCAACAGGAACTGGGTCCAATGCTGGTTATCATATTCGGCTGTAAGCGTGAAATTTCTGGAATGGTCGGCCGCGGCCGCTTTTACACAGACCATGGCGGCGGTCCTGTCGACCTGGGGTCTGGCAAGCGGCCAGGCCTCGTCAGGGGGCAGATCGGGAATCTCGATCAAGGCATCCCCCAGGTATTTTGAGTCAAAGGGCTGGGCTTTATCCAGGGGGTACTGCCCGGTCAACTGCCGCCGGTTGGCGTGTTCTTCCAGGGCCGGGAGGGCAACGTTATCCACGCGGGTTTCCAGTTTACCCAGCCGCGGCTCCCAGCGGATGCGGTCCTCGATCTGTTTTCGGGAATCCCACTGTCCGCCAGCGAAGACTTCTTTGGTGCTCTCCACCTGATAGTTGAAACCGGCTTCCATCTGCCATTTCCCCCGGATATCCGTGTCCACCAGCCAGAGGGGCCAGAACAAAGGCACAGAACGCCTTAGCAGGCTCTGCGGGTTGAAGTCGTCCGGTCTGATCCAAACGGCGGAGACGAAGCTCTGATAGATCGGCAGTAAGGCGGATTGACCGACTTTGAAGGGCAAAATTAATTCAGGTTGTCCCGGCCGGGCCCGGGCGGATTGGGGTTCGAGGGCCGCCTTCCGGCAAAGAGAGCAGTTGGTCCCGATCCGGTCATCTTTAATAAGGAAAACCCGGCCGCAGTGAGGGCAGCCGGCCGGCTGATGCCCAGTTTCCCAGAGTGATGTTTGATCGGAAATGATTTCTGCAGGGACGAGTTGTTCAGCCATTATTTCGCCTCCGATTCGCGGGCTTTGCTGAAGAGGATAAAGCTGATTACAAGGCCAATGATGAACAGCAGGAGCCCCAACCCAATGGGGATCACGCCCGCGCCCCCGAGCAGGAGAAGTGGAAGGCCGATCAGTCCCAGCAGCGTTCCGGGGAGGAGCAGCGCGGCGATTGCCAGCCAGATTTTCCACCAGGCAACCGGTTTTTGTCCTGCCACGGCCCCGGTTTGCCCGTTGACCATGACCTGATAGGTCTCATTCTCATATTTATAAGCTGCCAGATAGACCGGCAGGAGGATATAGCGCCAGGATTCGCCCTTGAAATTAGCCGTCATGCTGAAGCTGCGGATATGTGACGTTGGGATGGCCTGCTGGCAGGCCTGTCTTGCCTGTTCCCGGATGGCTGTTTTCCCTGTCTCCCAGGCATCGGTCAGAGGAATCTCATAAGCCTGGGCCTGCCAGCCGGCGAGATAATCCGGTTCGTAGGTCACCAAACCGCTCATTTGATAGGGATAAAGCCTTTGGAGGATACGGTGGCTGATATGGTGGGGGAAAACGCCCGTGACGAGGAAATCGTCAACCTCAAGATGGACGGTGCCCTCCTCCCAACGCCATTCAATCCTCGTACGGGTTTCCCAGCGTTTCTCGCGGGCGTTATAG
>Ga0334901_1002495_pt1 | contig 15598 bp, 15 predicted proteins | sample GraSluR3_MG_3_FD_207216 | JGI IMG/M metagenome (GOLD analysis project Ga0334901, IMG submission 207216) | Sludge microbial communities from methane-producing bioreactor in Wageningen University, Netherlands - Granular Sludge_15_08-R3 | ecosystem: Engineered > Bioreactor > Anaerobic >... | reverse complement strand
GTAAAAATTGGTGATACCATTTGGGCCGGAAACATCGAAATCCATAAAAAAGCTTCCGACTGGGAAAAGCATAACCATGCAGAAAACAAGGCTTACGAAAATGTGATTTTGCATGTGGTTGAAAAAGCCGATCGGCAAATTGTCCGGGAAAACGGTTCGGAGATTGCCACTTTGGAAATGGCCTGGCCGGAACAATTTACCCGCAATTACCAGAAACTGCTGGATGCGCAAACCTGGATTGCCTGCCAGGAGCAGTTTCACCGGGTTGACCCGGTAGTTTTGCAGCTGGGTTTCAACCGGCTGATGATTGAACGGCTGGAAGACAAAACAGGCGAAATCACTCAGCGTCTGGAACAAAATCAACAAAACTGGAACGAAACTTTTTACCAAATGCTGGCCCGCATGTTCGGTTTTAAAGTGAATGCCATTCCTTTTGAAATGCTGGCCAAAGCCATTCCCATAAATATTCTGGCCAAACATAAAAACAGCCTGTTTCAACTGGAAGCTTTACTTTTTGGCGCCTCCGGGTTGTTAAACGAAGAACTTTTTGGTGACGAATATTTTTTGGAATTGCGAAAGGAATTTGGTTTTTTGTATAAAAAATACAACCTGAAGCCGGTAGAAGCACACCTCTGGAAATTTATGCGGCTGCGGCCCGGAAATTTTTCAACCATCCGCATTGCACAGCTGGCTGCGCTGATTCACCGTTCCCAGGGTTTGTTTTCCAAAATTCTGGAAACAGGGAAAACGGAGGAATTAAAAAACCTTTTCAGCGTAAAAGCTTCGGAATACTGGGATGCACACTACCGGTTCAACAAACCTTCGTCGCGGAAGCATTCCAAAGAACTGGGCGAAAATTCCATCAATACGCTTATCATCAATGTGGTGGTTCCGTTTTTATTTGTTTACGGCGAAAAACAAAATCTGCATCATTTAAAAAACCGCGCGCTGGAGTTTTTGGAAGAACTTCCTCCCGAAAACAACTCGATTATTGAGAAATGGGAAAACCTTGGGGTTTCTGCACGGTCGGCATTCGAAAGCCAGGCCCTGCTGCAGTTAAAAAATAAACACTGCAACCTGAAAAAATGCCTGAACTGCCCCATTGGAAACAAGCTGGTAAAACAACTGGATTGAAAATTTATATCGAAAACAGCTCTGAAGCCAGGTTCACCTGTTCCGGATCGCCCAAAACGTAGGCAATGTCGCCAGCCCGAAATTGCGTTTTCAGTGTGGGGTGTTCAATCATCTCATCGCCCCGTTTTAGTGCCAGCAAAGTGACGCCGGTTTTTTTACGCAAATCGGTTTCGCCCAGGGTTTTTTCTTCGGCAAACGAGTTGGGCTCAATGGTTATGGCCGTAATGTTTACATTGGGCAGTTCGTCGATAACAGAAGGCTGGTTCACCATATCTTTTTCGCTGAAAACCCCTAGATTCTTACTTCTGATTTGGGCGAGCATACGGTTTATTTTTTTCTGCGGATAGAGCCGTTTCATCAAAACCCGGTTGAAAAAATCGATTGCAATCTCGAACTTTTCAGGGAAAACCTGGTCTGCACCAACTTCAAACAGTTGCTGCACATTTTCAACGTATGGTGAACGGACGATGACAAATGCCTGGGGATTTATTTTTTTTACCTTGTCCACTATGGCCATCGATGGAATAATATCGCCCACGGAAACTACCACCACATCGGCTGCATCCACATGTGCTTTCAGCAAAATAGGTTCGTTCACCGCATCGCCGTAAACCACATTGTCGCCGGCAGTCATTTTTTCCCGGGCGATGGTTGGATCAAAAACCACCGACACGTGTTTCATTTCGTAATGTTTGGCCATTAGCGACAGCTTGAGGGCACTGGAATCTTTTCCAATAATAACCAGATGGTTTTTAAAATCGGGAATTTCCACCTCTTTTAAAGGAAAAAGGCCGTTAACCAAATAACCGGGCAGATTAAACCGCAAAAACCAGTTGGCTACCGGTCGAGAAATATTCATAAAAAAAGGTGTAAATGCCATGGTAATTACTGTAACAGCCAAAAAAAGCTGATAATTGAATTCTGACAAAATGCCATACCCAAATCCCACTTTGGCCAGAATGAAGGAAAATTCACCCACCTGGCTCAGTGCAAATCCAATGAGCACAATTCCCCGGAAAGTGTGCCCCAAAACAAAACCGGTTGCCGATGCAATGAGCATTTTCACAACCACAACCAGTAAAACGGCGCTTGCTACAAGTAAAATATTTTCCTGAACAAACGAGAGGTTAAGCAACATTCCTATGGAGACAAAAAAGAAACTGGTAAATGTGTCTTTAAATGGGATGAGGTTTCCAAATGCATTGTGGCTGTATTCCGATTCGGAAATCATGAGCCCGGCCAAAAATGCCCCGAATGCCAGCGACATTCCCAACCTGTAGGTAAGCAGAGCAATGGCAAAACAGATGAGAAAAATGCTCATGGTAAACAACTCCTGGTTTTTGGCAAGCGCAATAAGGTGCAGCAATTTAGGCAACAACCAGCGATTACCAACATATACCAAGCCGATTATTACCACAGTTTTAATAAGAAGCAGTCCCATTTCGCTTCCGATGTTTACCGAGGGATTTCCCAAAAGATTGGTAAAAAGCAACAGCGGAACCAGCAATAAATCCTGAAAAATAAGAATTCCCAAAACGGTTCGTCCGTAATTGGAGGTAAGTTCCGAACGCTCCTGCAGTAATTTCAATACTAATGCCGAACTGCTCAGGGCGATTAAAAATCCCATAAACAGGCTGCCTTTCCAGTCCAATTCAAACAACGAAGACAGTGCATAAAATACGACTGCGGTTAACGATACCTGCATTAGACCACCGAAAAACACAATCCTCCGGATGCGAACCAGATGTTTCAGCGAAAACTCAAGGCCAATGGTAAACAGCAGTAAAATCACTCCGATTTCGGCCAGAATTTCAATATTGTGCTCTTCGTGAACCAGTGCCAGAAGATGAGGGCCGGCAACAATTCCGGTGATTAAATACCCCACAACAGTGGGCACTTTCAACCGCGTAAATAACAAGTTTACAAAAGTTGAAAGGGCAAAAATTATAACAATGTCACGCAGAATTGTCAGTTCCATTCATCACTTTTTGGTGCTACCGAATATAATGCAATTTTTCAAAAACCCGCTGTTATGAAATAAAAAAAGGCGCCTGAAAGACGCCTTTAAACGAATGTACCTGTATTGTCTAATTGTTTTCGCCGTAATGGTACACCCCTTCGTATTCAAATAAATCACCCTCGTAATCGGTACTGGTTACCCTGAACTGCACCGAATCGAGCCCGGCAATCCGGATTTCGTCCAGTCTGAACGAAACATAGGCGGCATACGGAATGTCTTCCACATCGCCATTGTCGTTATGACGCAACTCCAGTTCAATGGGCTGATCGTCTTCTGTCAGTTCACCCGGTTCTTTTACAAGGTTGATGTAATGCACCTCGTAACGCCCCCAGTATTTAATTTCAAAATTCAAAAGGCTGTCGGTCATCCACACATCTTTCACAATAACCGGATCGTTTCCAATGCTGTCCCGGTTTTCATCTGTAATGTCGAGAATACCTTTCAACAAAACTTTTTTTACCGAATTCACCCGGATATAAAAACGGTCGGCTTCACCACCGTCTTTGGCATTATCGCCCAAAACGGTGTAGTTGATTAAAATACGGTCGCCGGTTTTTAGTCGCGAATTCGGGTCGTTGGAACCGTAATAATACCAAGGTAAACCGTAGCCGGAAGCAATCGGGATGAGTTCATCGCCGTTGTCCATATTGATCTGGTATTCCATCGGGTCGGAATTCACCTGTTCCACCATCCCGAAACCTACCCACATATCGTTCAGCGAATACCCGTCATCATCGAGGCAACCGGTTACTAAAAATAGTGATCCCAATAAAATAATTAAAAAATACTTTTTCATGATTAACTCTCCTCATTTTAGTTTTTACATGGAATAGATTAAAAGAATGGTGGAAGGGTTGCGTGAAAACAAAAAAAAATTTGCATGTCAAAAATAAAAAACAAACCAAATGGCACGGGGATTGTTATCCATGTTTTCATATATGTAAATATTTATATATTTTTGAGGCATGAAAAAAATTGAATCTTTACAGGAATTAAAAAACACAACCGGCACGAACGAAAATGTTTGGCTGTTGTTATATAAAAAGGGTTCAGCCCAAAGCGACTGTGCTTTGGAAAATTTTGAACAAGCAGAAAAAATTGTTTTGGGAAAAAAGAAAAACAACGTTCTTTGCAGCGCTGATGTGAATGATGTCAGGGACATTCATCCGGAATTTAGTGTTACCAGTGTTCCTGCATTGCTTTATTTTGAAAAAGGACAGTTGCGAAATTTGGTGAAAGGATGTCATCATCCGGAACAATTTAATGTTATTTTTGACAAATCGGCAGTAGTTATTTCCACCAACGGCGAAAAAAGACCGCAAAAAAACGTAACGGTTTATACCACGCCAACCTGCACCTGGTGCAACACCATAAAGCGCCATTTACAGGAAAATGGAATTCGTTACCGCGAAGTGGATGTTTCGCGCGATCAGAGAGCTGCCGAAGAGATGGTACGCAGGAGCGGACAGCAAGGTGTTCCGCAAACCGAAATTAACGGCGAAATAGTAGTAGGTTTCGATAAAACGAGAATAAACAGTTTATTGGGAATTAATTAAAATTCAATATAAAATGAAAAAGTTAGTATTCATTCTGGCCATTGCAGTCTTTTCTTTGTACAGCTGCAACTCGGGACAGGCAGAAAACAAAAAAAACGAAAGTGCTGAGAAATCAGCTACTCAGGTTCAAACCGTGGCTGACAATGCTTCAGTCAGTGAAAATTCAGCCGAAGGAGGTTCTATTCTTTTGAACAAGAATGTTTTTTTACAGAAAGTATGGGACTACGAAAATTCGCCGCAGGAGTGGGCATACAAAGGCGACAAACCTGCACTGATTGACTTTTACGCCGACTGGTGTGGCCCATGTAAAATCGCGTCGCCCATTCTCGAGGAAATTTCACACGAATATGACGGTGACATTTATGTGTACAAAATCGATACGGAAAAAGAAAAGGAACTGGCTGCTGTATTTGGCATTCGCGGAATTCCGGCGTTTTTATACATTCCTGTTAAAGGGCAGCCGGTTATGATGTCAGGCATTGCCCGCACAAAAGAAGATACCAAAAAGATGTTTAAAGATAACATCGACAAATATTTGTTAACTTCAAATTAGTGTTAAACGTTTAATTAAAGAATGGTAAAAATGAAAGAGTTACAACCAATTAATCAAAATGTTCTGCTGGAACTGACTGAAGACGCCGCGGAACAGAAAACCGCTGCAGGGATTATTATCCCCGATTCTGCACAGGAAAAGCAGGAAGTTGCTAAAGTTGTTGCCGTAAGCAACATCGAAAATGCAGAAATTGCACCGGGAGATCAGGTTCTCTACAAAAAATTTTCAGGTACGGAAATCGACTTCGAAGGGAAAACATATCTGTTGGTACCCTACGCCGATATCCTGTCGAAAGTAGTGGAAACCGAGTCAATTTAAACGGCTAATGCTTTGAATTTTACCCATTCTGCCAGAAAACGTTTTTAAAAATCGACATAAAGAGCCGGGAGTTTTTCTTCCGGCTTTTTTAATGCGCAAAGCCAATCATATGATTCTCGTAACCAACAATGAAAATCATTTCAAGAGGATTCAAAAAATTCAAATGGAAAACTGGACAAAATGATCTTTATAGTCTCTTGTAGGTTGTAATATTCAAAAAATCTATCGTTTTGTTAATACCTTCGTACATTAAAACATCGTACTCAACAAACTTTACCTGTTTTCTGTACTCTTCTAAAAATCCTTCCAAAAAAGGCGACGTTCCAACAGGTCGCCTGAAATCCATCGCTTGTGACGCATTGTAAAGCTCAATGGCCAGAATTTTTTCGGTGTTCAAAACCACTTCCAGCGCTTTGGTTGCTGCGTTGCCTCCCATGCTCACATGGTCTTCCTGCTCATTTGAAGACGGAATGGAATCGACCGAAGCCGGTGTGCAAAGCTGTTTGTTTTGGCTAACGATGGATGCTGCAGCATACTGCGGAATCATAAAACCGGAATTCAGCCCGGGATTGGCCACCAGAAACTCGGGAAGGCCACGTTCGCCTGCAATCAGGCGGTAGGTGCGCCGTTCAGAAATGCTGCCCAGTTCGCTCAGCGCCATAGCCAAAAAGTCGAGCGCCAGCGCCAGCGGTTCGCCATGGAAATTTCCACCGGAAACAATCTGGTCTTCATCCGGAAAAACCGTTGGATTATCAGTTACCGAATTGATTTCGATTTCGAACACACCAGCCACATAATTCACGGCATCGCGCACCGCACCATGCACCTGTGGAATACACCGGAACGAATAAGGATCCTGAATGTGTTTTTTGGGTTTGGCCTGCATTTCGCTTCCTTCCAGAATTTTCCTGAAGTTGAAAGCTGTTTGTGCCTGCCCTTTGTGCGGGCGAATGCGCTGGATGTTTTCCATAAACGGTTCAATGAGTCCGTCGAACGCATCGAGCGAAAGTGCTCCAATCATGTCGGCCTGGTCGGCAATCCGAAAAGTTTTCAGTAACGAATAAACGCCGTGAGCGGCCATAAACTGCGTTCCGTTCAGCAGGGCTAATCCTTCTTTGGCTTCCAGTTTCACCGGCTTCCAGCCAAACTTTTCCAAAACGGTTTTTGCTTCCACTTTTTTGCCTTCGAAATTTACTTCACCCAAGCCCAGCAGGGGAAGGAACAGCATGGCCAGCGGAGCCAAATCGCCGCTGGCGCCCAACGAACCCTGCTCGCAAACCACCGGTAAAATATTGTGATTAAACAAATCGATAATGCGCTGAACCGTGATAAGTTGCACTGCCGAATTCCCTTTGGCCAGGGCATGTGCTTTCAGTAAAAGCATCAGTTTTACCACGTCGCCAGGCACTTCGGGCCCTACGTTACAGGCGTGCGAAAGAATCAGGTTTTCCTGGAGCTTACTCAGTTCAGCATTGGAAATTTCGATGTCGCACAGCGCACCAAATCCGGTGTTAATACCATAAAGCGGTTTGTCGGCCTCGTCGAGTTTCCGGTCGAGATACGCTTTGCTTTTTTGAATACGCTGTACCGATTCTGCCGATAGTTTCAGTTTGATATTATTTTCAAGAATGTACTGAATCTTGTCGAAAGTAAGATTCGCAGGAGAGATTTCGAAAGTCTGATTCTTCATTGCGCATAATTTTAGCGCAATTTCGCAGAAGAATCAGGAACGGGAAACGATTTTTATCAGTTCTTCGGCACTAACCAGGTTTTGTTCCCCTGTTTCCATATTTTTCAGGGTGAATTTCTGTTCAGCCATTTCCGATTCGCCGGCCAGTACCACAAACGGAATTTCCTTTTTGTTGGCGTAATTCATCTGTTTTTTCATTTTTACGCTTTCAGGATAAATCTCAGAATTGACACCTGCCTGACGCAATTTTGCCAGCACCGGCAAACAGTAAGCTTCCTCCTTTTCACCAAAATTCACAAAAAGCACCCGGGTAATTTCAGGCGAATTCTGCGGAAAAAGGTTCAGGTGCTCCAGTACATCGTAAATGCGCTCGGCGCCAAAAGAAATGCCAACTCCCGAAACTCCGTGCAATCCAAAAATGCCGGTCAGGTCGTCGTACCGTCCGCCGCCGCAAATGCTGCCCATTTCCATACCTTTGGTTTTCACCTCGATGATGGCGCCGGTGTAGTAGTTCAATCCGCGGGCGAGTGTCAGGTCCAGTTCCACTTCGGTTTTCAATTCCATCCGTTCCAGATAGTTAAAAAGCGTTTTGAGTTCACTTACTCCCTGTAATCCAATTTCAGAATTAGCGAGAATGGATTCCAGTTGTTTTATTTTTTCCGAGGTATTTCCTTTCAGTGCCAAAATGGGTTGCAGTTTTTCAATAGCTTCTTTGGTAACACCTTTCTCCGCTAACTTCTGATTTACTTTTTCCAGACCGATTTTTTCCAGTTTGTCGATGGCCACAGTAATGTCGGTCAGGCGTTCATTTTCACCGATAATTTCGGCAATTCCGGCCAAAATTTTTCGATTGTTCAGTTTCACCACCGTATTGATTTTCATTCGGATAAAAACATCGTCAATAATCTGTACCAATTCAGCTTCATTCAGCTGGCTGTCGCTGCCAATTACATCCACATCGCACTGGTAAAATTCGCGATAGCGGCCTTTCTGCGGACGGTCGGCCCGCCACACCGGCTGAATCTGGTAGCGCCGGAACGGAAAAGTGATTTCATTCTGATGTTGCACCACAAACCGGGCAAACGGCACGGTCAGGTCATATCGTAATCCTTTTTCCGAAAGTTTTGGAGTGAGTTTATTTGAGTCTTTTTCATCCAGTAGTTCACCGGGCACTTTCGACATAAAATCGCCCGAGTTGAGAATTTTAAACAACAGCTTGTCGCCTTCTTCGCCGTATTTCCCCATCAGCGTGGAAAGGTTTTCCATGGCCGGTGTTTCAATGGGCTGAAAACCATACAGCCGGAAAACTTCTTTTATAGTATCGAAAATATAATTTCGTTTCACCACTTCTGCCGGTGAAAAGTCGCGGGTTCCTTTTGGAATAGACGGTTTTTGTGCCATTGTTTTCTTTTTAATTCTGGCGCAAAAATAAGGAATAATCGTGAGGATACTAAAACTTAATTTGGGGAATTGAGGTTTCAATCTGGTTACATGATTTTAACTATATTTGTAAAAAACATTTCTTTCACAAAATATTATGAGCTATACAATAAAAATTGATGCAAAAAACAGGAAAGCAAAGAGTATAGTTAATATGCTCAAGGAACTGGCGCATGATTATCCTTTCCTTCAGATATACGAAGATGAGCCTGAATTACCCGAAAATATAGCGGAAGAATTGGAAGCGCGTTACAGATATGCAAAAAAAAATCCTGAAAAAGGAAAGAGTTGGGAAGAAGTAAAATCCAACTTGCTGGACAAATGAATCAGTATAGGTTTATAATTAATTCATTTGCTGAGAGGGATTTACAAATAAGTAAAGAATGGTACGACCTTCAAAAAGCAAAACTCGGTGATGATTTTGTTTATGAAGTTGACAAAACGCTACAAATTATACTTTTTAACCCATTCCAATTTCCAAAAATCAAAGGTGAGATTCGCAGGGCAATAACTCAAAAATTTCCTTTTGGTATATTCTTTTTTGTTGAGAAGAATATTATCAATGTAATTGCCATTTTTCATTTTAGCCGAAACCCGAAAATATTGAAAGACAGACTAAAAGGCGAAAAATAATTTTCTACAAACTTAAAAATTTTGCCGTCCAAAAAATTCGAAGGTAAACGGATATTTGTATGACGTTCCGTTACTGGCAGCAACGGTTCCCAAAATAACCAGCACCAGCCAGGCAATTCCAAAGGCAATGAGCATAAGAATACCAATTCCAATAACTATCATTATCGCTGAAATAATAAAAATCAGCGACCAGGTAATTTGAAAGTTTAGCACTTCTCTGCCCTGTTCGGCAACAAATTCATATTCATCTTTTTTAATGAGGTAAATAATGAGCGGACCGATAACATTTCCAAAAGGGATTCCAATAAAAATGGACAATGCAAGCAGGTGAGTCAGCATTCCCCAGGTTTTTTCGTTGTGGTCGGTAACAATTCGTTGCATAATTTCAGTTTTTAATCAACTAAATTAAACATTTTTTGTTTTTTCGCAGTTCGAATTCAATATGTTTTGCCATGGGAAAAAATAAAAAAGAAGGACGTTATTCCAGGATATATAGCCAGTTGAGCGAACTGGTAAAAAAAAGCAACAGTCCGGCTGCACGTATGGCCACCATTATTGCTGTTTTGCATCATAAAATGGACACCTTTTTCTGGACTGGTTTTTACCTCATAGAAAACGGGGAGATGACCGTTAATATGTACCAGGGACCGGTGGCTTGCCAGGTTCTTGAACAAAACAAAGGCGTTTGCTGGGCAGCGTTCAACAAAAAAGAAACCGTGGTGGTGGAAGATGTACACCAGTTTCCGGGGCACATTGCCTGCGATTCGCGCTCCAACTCCGAAATTGTGGTGCCGCTGAAAAACCATGAAGGGGAAATCATCGGCGTATTGGATGTGGACAGCAGGGAAAAAGCAGCGTTTGACGAGGTGGATGCCCGGTGGCTGGAGAAAATTCTAGAACTGGTAAACTTCGGATTATAAATGATTTACAAAGAAATCAACTCCGGCAAACTTCCAATTGCAAACAATGGGATATTAAGCAACCAATTATCGTCCCTAAAGTCAGACATAGAAGTTCTTACGGCTTTTGCCGGATTGTGTTTCTGATAAAATGCCTTTAGGCTTTTTGCCTGTAAATTCTCCTCGGCTTTTACTTCAATTGGAATGACATAACTTCCTGATTGAATTAAAAAGTCAATTTCAGCAGCCGACCTTTCTGCCGACCAATAATAAATTGCAACGTTAGTTTCAGCCTTAAGCTGCTGCAAAACATATTGTTCAGTAAGTGCCCCTTTAAATTCATTAAATATAGCACTTCCGTTAAGTATGGTTTTTGCATCAATATCACCAGTAGCAGCCAACAGCCCCACATCTGCAATAAATAATTTAAACGCGCTAAAATCTTCAAAGGATTTTAAAGGAATACCGGGTTTCGATACCCTGGAAATCTTGTGAACCAAACCGCAATCAATAAGCCATGATAATGCCAACTCATAATCCCTTGCCCTGGATCCCGGCCTGATTGCCCTGTAAATGAATTTTTTATTCTCCTTTGCCAGTTGAGATGGAATTGAATTCCATAACAATCTAATCCGGGGAACAATTTCGGTAGGTGCATGCTTTGAAAAGTCAAGTTCGAAAGATGAAAGTATTGATTTTTGAATTTCTCTGACTTCCTGAAAATCATTTTTCGTACAGAATGAATAAACAGCTTCGGGCATTCCACCCACAAAATAATATTGCCGCAACAACTCAATATATTTTGTCCTGAATATTTTTAAAAGTTGCCAGTCCCGTCGCTGCAACAAATCTACCAACGATTGTTGCCCGGCAGCTTTCAAAAATTCGATAAAACTCATCGGATGCAAATCAAGAAAATCAACTTTGCCTACCGGGAATGAAGTATTTTTTTGAAGTGCTACTCCCAAAAGCGAACCTGCTGCGATTACATGATATTGCGGTGCATTTTCATAAAAATATTTGAGTGCTGTAATTCCTCCTTCTGCTTCCTGAATTTCATCGAGAAGAATTAATGTATCTTCTGCAACTATTTGAGTCTCTGTTTCAATCTGCAGGGCAGTAATAATTCTGTCGATATTATAATCATCTTTAAATAACGACTGAAGTGCTTTTGAAGTTTCAAAATTCACATATGCTGTTTTGCGGTATTCATTTTTGCCAAACTCCTTCATTATCCAGGTTTTGCCAACCTGTCGCGCTCCTTTTAAAAGTAAAGGTTTTCTTTCGGACTTATTTTTCCAGACCTTTAATTTTTTTACTATCAATCTTTCCATTTTATTCTGCTTTACACAAACTCAAACGACTTCATGCGCAAATATACATAAATAACATATGACTTTCTGTAACATGCAACATTTTTTCGCACAACTTTTTGTAGAATAAAACTTTTTATTTCAATAAACTTTAGTACAAAAAAGGATAAATGAACACTTTATTCCTGATGCCGAAACCTAAACAGGGGATGTTGTTATTTTGATTAATTATAAATTTCACAAAAAAGAAAAACAAACATCTAATTTATAGCAGATTTCAGATTGAAGAAATTATTTTTGGAAATTTTACAAATCGAAATTTCAAATTAGATAAAAATGACAGATCAGAACAATGCCATTAAATTTTACAGTGGCGAACAGATTCCCGTAGAACAACACAAGGTGAGAATAGTGCAAAAGCTTTTCCTTAAACCCATAGAGGAACGTAAAGCTGCAATGGAAGAGGCGGGGTTTAATACATTTCTGCTGAATACAAAAGACGTTTTTCTGGATATGCTTACCGACTCGGGCACCAATGCCATGAGCGACAACCAGGTTTCATCGATGTTGCAGGCCGACGATGCTTATGCCGGCTCGCAAAGTTTTTACCGCATGGAAGAGGCCCTGCGCGACGTTTTTGGGAAACACTATGTTTTGCCTGCGCACCAGGGACGGGCTGCTGAAAATATTGTTTCGCAGGCTTTTATTAAAAAGGGCGATGTTATTCCCATGAACTATCACTTTACCACCACAAAAGAACACATGGAACTGAACGGTGGCAAAGTGCTGGAAATTTATGCCGACGATGCGCTGGAAATTAAAAGCAGCAAACCATTTAAAGGAAACATCGACATTGAAAAACTAAAAGCGGTTTACAATAAATATGGAAAAGAAAAGGTGGCATTTGTGCGTATGGAGGCCTCGACCAACCTTATTGGAGGGCAGCCGTTTTCTATGCAAAACATGCGCGATGTAAAAAAAATATGTGAAGAAAACGGAACCATGATGGTGCTGGATGCCAGCCTGATAGGCGAAAATGCTTACTTTATCAAACAACGCGAAGAAGAATTTAAAAATGCTGAGATAAAAGAAATTCTCCGTGAAATGTGCAGCTATGCCGATTTGATATATTTTTCGAGCCGGAAAGTAAGTTCTACCCGTGGAGGCGGAATTGTAACCGATAGCAAAGACCTGTACATGAAAATGCGCGATTTACTGGTACTTTACGAAGGATTCCTGACCTACGGCGGTATGTCGGTTCGCGAAATTGAAGCTATGGCTGTTGGTATTATCGAAACCTGCGACGAAACCGTAATCAGCCAGTCACCATCGTTTATTGCCTATGCCGTAAATCAACTCGATGCAGCAGGCATTCCGGTTATTACGCCTCCGGGAGCATTGGGCTGTCATATCGATGCCAAAGGATTTCTATCACACATTCCGCAGCAGGAATACCCGGCAGGTGCCCTGGCTTCTGCGTTGTTTATCATTTCCGGTATCCGGGGAATGGAGCGGGGAACTATCTCCAGCGTCCGCGACGAAAATGGCGACGACATCCTGGCTGATGTGGAACTGCTGCGTCTGGCTTTCCCGCGGCGCGTATTTACCCTTTCGCAAACCAAATTTGTAATCGACAGGGTGAAATGGCTTTACGATAACCGCAACATGGTGGGCGGACTGGAATGGATTGAAGAACCGCGGCTACTGCGTTTCTTTATGGGCCGGCTAAAAGCCAAAACCGACTGGCCCGAAAAACTCATGGCCAAATTCAAAAAGGATTTTGGCGAGTCGTTGTAGGCGAGTCATTGTAATAGTGTACAACACTATGGAATTTGAGCGCAGAGATGTGATTGAGCCAAGACTAAAAAGCAATAATAAAGGGGATCCGGCAGGGTTCCCTTTTTTCATTCAAAAACAAAGACGATATTGAAGGGTTCACGCGCAAATACGGACAGAATTGAAAAATTTTTGTATTAGTGCTTGTTGCTTTTACCCGGGCGTACAAATCCGGAATATATCCCGAAAGTTTATACCCGTTTCAAAAAAATATCCCTTTAAACAGCATATTGCTTTTAATCATTGAATGCCGTAAATTGCAAACAGATTATTGGTTTGCAGGCAACTGTTGAATTTCAAGAATAAAACGAGCAATGTATGAAAGATTATTTGGGAGGACAAACGGCGCTGCAGGGCTATAAAGTGCAGAGTTTAGAGGGTGAAAACGAGAGAATAAAGGTTAGGCGGGATGATCTGAGAAACCAGGTAATTGGTTGTGTGTTATTTACAATATTCCCCCTGGCATTTGTAGTGTTGCACCATTTAAATGTTTTGCGACTTCCTCTTTGGCTGCTCGTGGTTTTATGGATTATAGTACTGTTTTTAATCTTTTTTGGTATTTATGCACATTTTGAGGCGGTTACCAGTAAAAAGAAAATTCAGCAAAACGAAAATAAGATAGACCTTTTACTGGGTTTTTCCGAGACGGAGGCACCGGTGGATTATATCAATAAGTTGATTGAATTAAATGTTACGCGTTTGGAGGAGTACTACGATGAAGTAAAACGCCATTCGTTTCTGAGTTTCAGTTTTTCATTAATTGTAGGGGTAGTTGGCTTTTTGTTGATTGTAACAGGCATTGTACTGGGTTATTTCGGGCACGGCGAAAAAATGAATATTGCCTATCTGAGCGGCATTTCAGGCATCATTACAGAATTCATTTCGGGTGTATTTTTCTATTTGTACAACCGTACGGTAAAACAATTAAAAACTTACCATAACGACCTGATAGACCTGCAAAACACACTCCTTTCATTCAAATTGGTTGAACAGGTAAAAGAAGGTCCGGAGAAGGTAAAACTTATGAGTAATTTAATCGATTACCTCATTGGTAAAAAAATTCCGGCTGAAAAGATTGCTGAGTTATCCGCTGAAAAATAATTTATCTATCGGTTAAAAATGTTGTAAAACACAAAAAGTAATTGCTGATTTTATTTCTTTTTTTATCAGAAATTTATATTGTTGACGCTTTTTCTTTTGTTCCAACAGGGGTTGCATTTTTCTTTTTTTTGTTTTAAATTGCATAGCAAAAACAAAATAAAACCAAAATCAGGCCCCTTTAACGGGACCCGAAAGCAGACAAACCCAAAATGTTAAGACCGTTAAAATATTTAAAACCACTTGTAGCCCTTTTCTGTTACCTATCCTGTTTTGAGTTTTTCAGAGAGGGGAAACCGCCTGAAAAAGTCACTGTTACTTTCCTCTCTCACTGCGGAACGGCATTCACACAAACAACCCATAAACAAATCAACATATCAAAATTCTTGCAATTAACCGGTAAAAACAAATTCATTGGGTAAGCCTCCCCGGGGGCAGTTCCACACGTTACTTTGTTCCCGGCCCGGGGAGGCAGGCAGTTTTGAAAACCACCCATACAAAACTACCATCCGGGAGCGACTTTTGCAAATGGTAACTGCAAAAGATGGGAATTACCCATAAATTTAAGAAATCAGTCATGAAATTTTTTTTATTTCTAATATTAATTTTAGTTGTTTTTTCATGCAAAAAAGATGAAATCAACTTACCCATTGAAAGTTTTGACTCAGAATTTGTCAACGAGTATGGACAATTTCAGAAAGAATTAATTGTATATGATCAGTCAGGGGAAAATTCACTGTATTTATTACTACATTCTGACTATTCTGGAGCCATTGAACATTATTTGCGAACGGTTGACCTGTCATTAGAACTTAGTGTTGAAAACTCTATTAACAATTTAAAAACAGGTACTGTCGGCAATAAGATTGAAAATGTAGCAGAAAAAGGTTCAATCCCACCGGAAATTTTAGAAAGGCAAGTAAGTATTGAATTAATTACCGAAAACATTCAGGAAAATGTTGAAAAATATTATCTCAATGTAAAACCCAAAGTTAATAAATTAAAAAGTGATTTTATTTTTCATCCTGATTACTGTGTCACTTATAAAACCAGGGGCGATTTCATAGGCGTATCGAATTATGGGTCATGGAGTCATGAAGATAAATGG
>Ga0334901_1002491_pt1 | contig 15632 bp, 11 predicted proteins | sample GraSluR3_MG_3_FD_207216 | JGI IMG/M metagenome (GOLD analysis project Ga0334901, IMG submission 207216) | Sludge microbial communities from methane-producing bioreactor in Wageningen University, Netherlands - Granular Sludge_15_08-R3 | ecosystem: Engineered > Bioreactor > Anaerobic >... | reverse complement strand
ATTCTTCTATGGTTGGTGGAGATTCTATGCAAGCATATTCGATCGTACCGTAGTACGTGCCAGAACTCGATTAGGTCCGAAGGTGGAGCGGTTCGGTCTCTGGGGCGTCATGTTCTTCGTTGGTGTTCCGCTACCGATCACTGGAGCTTGGACAGGGACATTGGGAGCCTGGGTATTGGGTCTCGATCGAAAAAGAAGCATCCTCGCAGCAAGTGCTGGCGTGGTCATGTCTGCTACCATAGTCACACTCATCCTGGTTCTCGGGAAAGGGTTCAGTTCAATCTTCGTAAAAGTCATCTAGCTGGAGTATCATCGTATGTCTCTCAATCTCAACAATCTCCTCAATACACAACAGGCACACGCTGCCTCACAAATCCTCGGTCCTGTCCTGATCATAGCAGGGGCAGGATCGGGTAAGACGCGCATGATCTGCTATCGAATCGCCCATATGCTGGAACAGGGAATAGATCAATCGAACATTCTTGCTCTCACATTCACGAACAAGGCTGCTCGTGAGATGGCCGTGCGGGTACGCGAGCTGACAGATAATCCGCTTCCCAGCCTGCTCACTTCAACATTTCACGCTTTTGGTCTGCGAGTGTTGAAAGAGTACGGTCATATGCTTGGCTACAAACACAATTTCACCATCTATGATAGCGCGGATAGATTATCGCTTCTTCGTGAGGTGCTCATAGAGGAGAACCTGGATCCCCATGCGATGGATATCGATGCAATGCTCCAGCTTTTCAGCGAAGTGAAAACAGGGAGAGGGACCTGGCCTGAAAGTTCCACTCGCCTGACCAAGGCGCTGTACGATGCGTATCATGACCATATGAGACTCTACAATGCAGTCGATTTCGACGATCTACTCATGCTCCCCAGTACCCTATTCGACCGATATCCCCATATTCTTTCGGAATACCAGAATCGTTTCCAGTACATCATGGTCGATGAATTCCAGGATACATCGCTTGAGCAATACAAGTTGGTGCACATGCTCGCCCGTGAACACAGAAATCTTTGCGTCGTGGGAGACGACGATCAATCCATTTACTCGTGGCGAGGAGCGAACTATCAGAACATCATGCTTTTCGAGAGCGATTTCCCCGAATTTGTAGAGATCACCCTAGAGCGAAACTACCGTTCCACAGGAACCATCTTACAGGCTGCAAATGAGCTGATCGTGAACAACAAGCAGAGAAAAGAGAAATCACTTTGGACCGATAGTGGGTCGGGTGGCAGAATTGTCCTGTTGCATCCTGAAGATGAGGAAGATGAGATACGAACAATTGTTTCGGAGATGCGAAGAATCTCCTTTGAAGAGAGCACAGGTTGGAACTCGTTCGGCATATTGGTGAGAACAAATCATCTGATTCCTGCCATAGAGCAAACATGTATGCTAGAACAGATTCCGATCACTGTCTCAGGTGGGCAAAGTTTTTTTGAGCGCAAAGAGGTGAAAGACATCCTCGCATACCTTCGAGTATTGGCCAATCCAGATGACGATATGGCTCTCCTGCGGATTATAAACACGCCAAGAAGAAAAATCGGTCGAACATCCTTGCAAAAGATCCGATCTGTGGCTGAAGAACAGCGATGTTCACTCTTCTCTGCCATCGGCATGATTATCAGTCCAGAGACATCGATTCATATACCTAGAGTCGAACCGTTGAAAGAGGTCTACGACTTGATCGACTCCTATCGAACTGCCCTGTTCACAGCCGGAAGAAAAAAGAGTTCTGTACTCAATGCACTGATCGAGGAGATCGGATACAAGGCTCACCTCGCATCTGAATATCCCGGTAATGAGCAGGCAGCAATCTGGCGATTCAAGAGTGTAGAGACATTCGTCCATCTATTCAGACGCTGGGAACGGGATGAAGAGAACTCTGGTGGCTCAATCTATGATTACCTCCATACGCTCTCTCTTCATGCCAGAGATCAGGCAGAAGATGGATCGGATACAGATTCTGTCTCCATCATGACCATGCATGCTTCGAAGGGGCTCGAATTCGATACCGTGTTTCTCGTAGGCATCGAAGATCATATCATTCCCCATGCTCGTACACTTGAAGAGAATCCCGATGCCCTAGAGGAGGAGCGAAGACTCTTCTATGTCGCAATCACAAGGGCTAGGAGACTGTTATTCATATCGAGTTGCTCACAGCGGAAACGGAATCGCGAGGTAGTGACCTCCAGTCCATCACGTTTCATAGAGGAGATATCCCCACAACTGTTTGAACAACAGCAGGAAGACAGAGAATTGGACCAAGAGGAGACTCTTGCCGCATTCGAAGCACTTCGCAGAACATTGGCTGCAAAAGGTGGTTGAGTTTCACTCTTTGAGAGTGCCTGCACTTCGTGCCTATTGCACAAATTGGTGCATAAGGATATGTTTTTCAACAGAGAGTGTTCCGTCTGTTGCTAAGTGTTATCATACAGTGACTTTCGGGCTAACTCCAACAAGGAGAGCATGATGACCGCGCCCCATGATTCTGCCAGATTCTCCATCGAGGAGATGTTTGCGAGCAATTGTTTCAACGATGCTGCAATGCGCAACTATGTATCACAAGAGATCTTCTCAGAACTGCAACAAATACAACATGGGAAGCAGGATCTGACCCCCCATGTTGCAGAAGCCGTAGCCTCTGCAATGAAGACCTGGGCGCTTGAAAAGGGGGTGACCCACTATACCCATTGGTTTCAACCGCTTACTGGGTCTACTGCTGAAAAACACGACTCGTTCCTCACAATCGGCAAAAATGGGAAGGTTCTCATGGAGTTCTCCGGAAAAGAATTGCTCCAAGGAGAGCCAGATGCCTCCTCCTTTCCCAATGGAGGGCTTCGCGCTACATTCGAGGCACGAGGATATACTGCATGGGATACAACATCTCCTGCCTTCATAAAGGATACCGAAGGGGTTAAAACACTCTATATCCCCACTGCATTCTTCTCCTACAATGGTCAGGCTCTGGATAAGAAGGTTCCCCTACTCCGTTCTGTTGATGCAATAGAACGTGAGACACTCAGAGTTCTCCACGCTCTAGGGAGTACCCACGTGAAGCATATCTCGGTGTGTGTTGGTTTCGAGCAGGAGTATTTTCTCGTAGACAGGGAATTCTATGAACAGAGAATCGATCTACGACTCACCGGTAGAACCGTCTTTGGTAATCTTGCAGCAAAAGGTCAGGAACTGGATGATCACTACTTCGGATCGATAAGCGACCGCGTCACGGTATTCATGAATGAACTGAATCACGAACTCTGGCGCGTGGGGATCCCCTCCAAAACGCAGCATAAGGAGGTCGCTCCCGGACAGTTCGAAGTCGCAGCAATCTATGATGCAGCCAACCTTTCAACCGATCGAAATCAGTTGCTCATGAGAATTCTGAAGTCCGTTGCGCGTAAGCATGGCATGAAGGCACTGCTCCACGAAAAGCCGTTTGCAGGAGTGAATGGCTCTGGAAAGCACAATAATTGGTCCATTTCGACCGATGATGGCCAGAATCTGCTCACACCAGGAGACAGCCCGGAGGAGAATCTGTTATTCCTTCTCGTACTTACCAGTCTCATGAAAGCGGTGGACATGTATGCTCCTCTCATTCGTGCAAGTGCAGCTACTGCTGGAAATGAGCATCGTCTCGGGCAAAATGAGGCTCCTCCGGCAATCATAAGCATGTACCTTGGAGAGCAACTCACCGATATTCTGGATCACCTGATTGCCGGAACACCGTATAAGACCAGAGATGGAGAGATCTTGAAGGTAGGTGTCAACGCTTTACCAGGTCTTCCCAAGGATATGACCGACAGAAATAGAACTTCGCCTTTCGCGTTCACCGGAAACAAGTTCGAATTCAGAATGGTAGGGTCTTCACAGTCTTTAGCCGGTCCCAATACGATGCTCAATGCAGCTGTTGCCGATGTTTTTTCCCTTGTAGCAGACAGACTCGAACAAGCGAAGGATAAGAAATCTGAGATCATAGGAATCATCAAGGAGTTCTACAAGGAGCATCAGAGGATAGTTTTCAATGGAAATGGCTATGCTAGGCAATGGATAGATGAAGCAAAACGGAGAGGCCTTCCGAACCTACCAAGCACGATAGATGCACTGAAACAGCTCACTGTTCCGAAATATGTCTCTATGCTTGAGCGACACTGTGTCTTTTCGAAAGAGGAGCTTGAATCTCGATTAGATGTCTATCTCGAGATTTACAGCAAGCAGGTTAATATCGAAGCTGGTGTAATGGTAGAAATGACGAGAAGAAGTATAGTTCCCGCAGTCACTCGTTATCTCTCCGAATTGGTTCATGACATCAATAGTCAGAAGAGCATTGGACTCGAGACTCGAGAACTTGAGAAGATCGCTGGGCTCCTATCACATGAGCTGAATGAGACGATACAGGCAGGTGAGCAGTTACATATCGCCTTGGCGCAAGCACTGGCAATCACAGATGATACACTCGCACAAGCCGAATTCTATCACGATGACGTTCTTGAGAGCATGCAGAGGTTGAGAGCGCATGCAGATACCTTGGAAACCTACACAGACAAACAGGCTTGGCCATTTCCTGGATACGAGGACCTGCTCTTCAGACTCTAAATTCAATGGCGTACACTCACTGCCTAGGTGTCCCATGGAATATCGTATCAGCTGAGGCAATAATCGCTTGATAAGGCTTGAGCTGTATCGTCTTGTTGGACATATCCAGGTGGCCTGATTCGTAATTCGGTTCGCTGAACAGAATGGAAAACTCCCCATTCGGGACATACCTTTTCAGGTCAGCACTCCTACATGCAACGGTCCTCTTCGAAAAATTCAGTAGTATCAGTCGAAACCCGACTTCTCCATATCGGACATAGGCTAGAACGGATCGAGTATGTGTTAGTTCTATCCAACAGATGGCCCCTATTCTAAGTATTGCATCGGTGTTTCGTAATCGAATGAGATTACGATATCCATGCAGTAGATTCTCATTCGGGCGCACTGTTCGCTCATACGGTGGGAGCCATGCTTTTGTTGGCGAGAAACCCCATTGATATGTTGTATCCCATATCATCGGTCTTCTCGCTCCATCGCGACCCTTGTGAAACGGCCAGTACCGAATTCCGAGTGGATCCTGTATCTCACTTTTTGCCACTGATCGATCGGGGAGCCCCTTCTCCTCTCCATAATAGATGAATGGAGTACCGCGCTGGGTCAACAGGAAACACGCAGCAACCATGGCACGACCTTCGTGTTCTCCATACCGAGAGAAAGCTCTCTTCACATCATGATTGGAGAGGACCCAACACGGCCAACCATCCTGTGGAACCGCTCGATACCAGCGAAGTGCAGCACGTTGCCATTTTTTTGCACTCCAGGGCAACCAGGTAAAAGTGAAATCAAATGCCAGATGCAACTCATCGGTACCATTTCCGAGATAGCTGGCAGCCATCTCAGGTTCACCTGGTTTTTCAACAAGAATCTCTCCGACAAGCATTTTTTCATCGTAGGTGTCGACCCATGATCTGAACTTTTTCAATGCATGGTGCGACTCAACTTGATTCCTATCGTACAGATGTCTTTGAAGATCGTATGGGCGTGGTCTGCCTCCCCAGCCAATCGGATTGTTCCGCAAAGACTCATCTTTCATAATGAGATTGATGACATCGAGTCTGAAACCGTCGATTCCTTTGTCAAACCAGAAGGCCATGTCGGAAAAAAGCGATTGCACCATCTGCTCATCTCTCCAGTTCAAATCGGGTTGTTCCTTGAGAAACGAATGGAGATAGTAGTATCCACCTGAAGCATCCAGACTCCATGCTCTTCCTCCGAACGCAGCGTACCAGTTGTTCGGATACCAAGTACCGATATGTTCTCTCCAGATATAGAAGTTTCTCTTTGGATTGTCCAAGGAGGAACTACTCTCCTTAAACCACGGATGTTCAATGGATGTATGATTCAACACCATGTCGAACAGAAGAGCGATTCCATGCTCGTGTGCGACTTTCACGAGTCGATCTACATCGTCGATAGATCCGAAAATTGGATCGATCTTTCGATAATCACTTATGTCGTAGCCGAAATCATACATCGGTGATCGATAGATAGGACTCAACCAGATAGCACCAACTCCGAGCCATGAGAGGTACGGAATGGAATCGATGATCCCAGGAATATCCCCTATCCCATCTCCGTTACCATCTTTAAAACTTCTCGGATAGATTTGATAGATGACACTCTCTTTCCACCAGCAGGTAAAGGACTCCATGCATCCTCCTTCAGCCACATCGTATCATACCAGTGATCTACCTGTGGACAAAAGTTATCCTTTCTGAAATTATTGCGATGTATGAAACATGAAATCGTTGTTCTTGACGGATATGCACTAAATCCCGGCGATCTTTCGTGGGATGGGTTGAAGGATTTTGGGAATCTGACTGTCTATGATTATACTGCGGATAATCAGATCATCGATCGAATACAGAAAGCAACTATCGTCCTTACCAACAAGACCCCACTCTCAAAGCCTACAATCGACGCTGCACAGCAGCTTGCCTATATTGGTGTTATGGCAACAGGCTATGATGAGGTTGATGTGCAGTATGCACATGAGAAGGGTATCATAGTTACGAATGTCCCTGCCTACTCAACCTATTCAGTTGCACAAATGACTTTTGCTCTTCTGTTCGAAATCTGCCATCGTGTCGGACACCATGATCGAGAGGTCCATACGGGCCGCTGGTCAGCACAGAGAGATTTTTGCTTCTGGGACTTCCCAGGTATCGAACTCAAAGATAAAACAATTGGCGTGGTTGGCTTTGGTCAGATTGGCTCCAAAGTTGCAGCCATTGCCCACCTTTTGGGTATGCACGTATTGGCATATACCCGGAATCCAACGAGTAAAACTGGTGTGGATTTCGTTTCTTTCGTTGACCTTGAGAAACTTTTTGCCTCTAGTGATATTATCTCCTTCCATATTCCTGCATCGTCGGAGACAAAGAACTTGGTAGATCGTACCAGTATCGCTCATATGAAAAAAGGGGTCATTCTCATAAACACTGCTCGTGGCACATTGTTCGATGAACAGGCCGTTGCAGAGGCTTTGCACGCTGGTCATATACAAGCTGCTGGCATTGATGTCATGGTTCAGGAACCACCACATGAACAGAACGTGCTACTTCAAGCCCCGAATTGTATAATCACCCCGCATATTGCTTGGGGTACTACAGAGGCCAGAATTCGATGCCTGGAGATCAGTATCATGAATGTGAAATCGTTCGTTCATGGGATAAGTGAACATGTAGTCTAATTCAACTTACTTATGCTATATAACGTAGTGTGATAATGTATGTATATAATATATATACTAAATGTTTTACAATGTTTTTTATATACTTCCTATATGACTTTAAAGTGTTTGACTATAATTATACTATGAGAGTTATATTCAATCAGAGTGCTTCTTATTGAATTCTTTGAGTGCGAATCTAATGCCTGCTGCCCAACCGAGACCCATCTCACTAAAAAGCTCTTCCATCTCTCGTTTGAATGAAGGTTCGATGGAGAAAGTAGTGAGAACCTTATTCTCTTTCTTCTGCCTGGTGTCTTTTGTGAATAGTTTTTTCGCCTTCTTTGCGCTGATAGAATCTTCCTGTTCAGCAAAATCTAAGTTTTTCTTTAAAGCCATAGTCATCTCCAGATCTGTGAATCAATTTTCCCAATTGCCTCGATGGTTCCCGGTTTCAGCCCACGCCCTCTGGCACGATATGCTTGAGGAGCAATATTTCTCTCCTGTGCCTTTCTGAACACGGGATCTACCGGTATCTTGAATACTAAGAAAGAACCTGACATAGCTGCTTGATAGATTTCCTTATGTTGCTTTATTCTTTCATCGTACGAATTAATGATTATTTTCTCATGTCGCACTGGACTACGCAAATTCTTCTTTATTTTTTCCAGTTCGCTAATGAATATCTCCAATCCATCGAGACTGAATACTTCTGGTGTCATGGGAGTGATCACTTCATCACTCGCAATGAGCGCAGAACGTTCTAACTTTCCCAGACCTGGTGATAAATCCAAGATAATTCTATCAAATGTGGTAGCCAACTCTTTTACGAGATCCTGTAACACATACGGTTCATCTGAAATCTTCGTTTCAGCATACTGTTTCAATCCACCACCGATACCGAAGGTCGGCAATAGAAAAAGATTTGGCATCGCAGGAATCTCTACCACTGCTTCTTGAATGAAGCATCTCCCTTGCAGAACATCTGACAATTCCCATGAGAGCTCTCCTGTATAGAACCATGACGAAGCGTTCCCTTGCGGGTCGACATCCACCAACAAAGTCGAGTACCCCTGCTTGGCAGATTCACAAGCAAGGGTTCCTGAGATTGTTGTTTTTCCGACACCACCTTTTTGCAAGTGGAACGAAATAGTCTTCGCCATATACCATAGCCCTCAATGCTGTATAGTATATATCCGCTATCGCAATCGTACAACAAGTAATTTAATCAGTTTCATTTTTATATCTGTCTTATATATTTCCTACCATTCTTGTAACAAAATTTTTTGATAATTTTATAATTTTTATATGAATTTACTATAATGTTTATTTAATATTCACAGTAGTCCGCTATGGTATCACGCAAGAAATACCCACTATCTTTAATGATTCTTCTCTGATTCTCGTAGTCACAATATACAATTCCGAAACGTTTCTCATATCCCCATGCCCATTCGAAATTATCGATGAACGACCAGACAAAGAATCCTTTCAAGGGTATTCCCTCATCTATGGCTTCTCTGCACACTGCAAAGTGACTGCGTAGATATGCAATCCTGAACCGATCGTGAACTCTTCCATCTGTATCGATGGTATCAGCTGCAGCACACCCATTTTCTGTGATATAGAGTGGAAGGCCATTGCTTTCACTGGTGATCCATCTGAGTACACGTAGGAGTGCCACGGGAGTGACCGGCCAGTTCTGGCTGGTAGTCTCCTGCCATTGTGGCACAGCACGGTACCCTCGCGGACTATCAGGATCAGCGGTGACTACAGTTTCATTGTAGTAGTTGATTCCTATGAAATCGATTGGAGCATGGATGTATTCCATGTCACCAGGTTCTATCGGAAAAGTCCATCCTGGAGTGTTTTTCAACTCTGCTGGATACACTCCATGGAGCACAGGATCGGTGAACACCCGTGATTCGTACAGCAGTGCACGCTGAGCCGCAAGCAGATCTTCGCTCCGTGCGAGGGCATTTCTATGCACGAACAAGTTCCATGCTATTCCGATAGGCTTCTCTTTCAGGATTTCCCTGCACGCATGTACAGCCTTGCCATGTGCCAGATTCACATGATGAATAACGCGCACAGTCTCTTCGAGGTTCGTGTGTCCTGGAGCGTGTTCACCGATGAGGTGTCCGAGATAGGCAACGCACCATGGTTCATTGATGGTGATCCACCGATCAACGAGATCTCCGAATTCCGTAAAGCAGGTACGTGCATATGCTTCAAAAGCATGGACGGTCTCTCTATTTCTCCAACCTCCTGCATCCTCCAGACTCTGTGGAAGATCCCAATGGTACAGTGTCGCTACGACCTCCATTCCAGCTTGCTTGATTGCTTTCATCACATTCCGGTAGTGTGCGATTCCCAATGGATTCGCTGCTCCTCTTCCCTCTGGTATTATACGAGGCCATGCGAGGGAGAAGCGATAGGCTTGAAGACCGAGCTCCTGCATGATAGCGATATCTTCCTCATATCTATGATACTGGTCGGCTGCAATACTCCCGTCATCCATGTTTGTGACATTACCTTCGACCGCACAGAACGTGTCCCATATCGACGGTTTCCTCCCATCGACATCGACAGCTCCTTCAACCTGGTAGCTAGCTGTGGCCGATCCCCAAAGGAAATCTGCGGGAAACGAAATTTTCATACTTCTCCTCCATTGTTGTTTTCCAGTATCCGTGTACACACGGAACTTCGCTCTATCAATTCTGCCGGGATTCTGATGATCTGATGTACGCTGTTTCCATCGATTCTACTTTTCAACTCATCCGCAGCCAACATGCCAATTTTTCTTTTGTCTTGTCTGAATGTGGTAAATCCAGGCTCAACATAATCTGTCCACTGGACATCATCGAATCCTATCACCGATACATCATCAGGAATCACTAGTTCGTTCTGTAAGCAGTAGGCTCGTAACCCCATGACAAAGAAATCGGCAGCACAGAAAACCGCAGTCGGCACCTGCTCTTGTTCGAACAACACACTACTCGCATGCATCCCATCCCCTGGTGTCCACCCGTTAGCTGTTACCACGAACTGTTCTCGGAAAGGCAATCCACAACGTTTCAGACCCTGCATGTATCCCTCCAATCGTTCAGTTCCGGATTGAGCGACATGTAACTCAGGACCGGCTATGTGACCGATCAATCTGTGGCCCCGCTCATAAAGGTATTCAACAGCATATATGCCAGCAGCAACATTGTCGGTAACCACACTGGTCATCGATCGTACCGACGCGTCACAAGAGACCATGGGAATGTTCGTTGGACTCTGGACAATGGATTTCACCACATGCTCCGAAACGTTCATGAAGAGTAAACCATCAACTTGTCGTTTGAATACGTGCGACAGTAGGGAATCCCCCTCTATGCGAAAATTCTGGGACAGGAACAACAGCTCGTATCCGAACTGCTCCATCCGCTCCTTAAATGCATTGAGAATCGGGAGAAACAGGGGGTGTTCAAGCGTGTCGGCATCTTCTGCCCCATAGACAATTCCGACGAGCCAAGATTTTTTCGTTTTCAATCCTCGGGCATGTTCATTCGGTCGGTACCCGAGTTCAGTTGCTGCAAGCAAAACCTTCGTTCGCATGGATTCACTTACATCGTTACGCCCATTTATTGCTTTAGATACAGTTGACGGAGATGTTCCAACCATCTTGGCAATGTCGTATATCGTGACTGCATGTGACACTGGATCCTCCTTACGAAATCGATTTCGATACTACTATGGAACTACCCGAAATACAAGGAAAATTACATGAATATAAAAAAAATATGCAATCATCCGTATAATATCATTGAAGTTAATTGACACGCTCCGAGTATCTCGATAGGTTTATTCCAATATTTTTATGCCACAGTGTGTGGTATACAATCATGATAGGAGGTAGAGCATGTGCGGATTTGTTGGAGCATTCAACATTGTGCTGGACAGTGATTCGATACGTGAAAAAGTATTGTTCATGTCCAAGAAGATCAGACATCGCGGACCAGATTGGTCAGGGGTACACTGCGCGAATAATGCAATTCTTGCGCATGAACGCCTCGCGATCGTAGACCCACTCAGTGGCAAGCAACCACTTCTTAGCAAGGATGGAACACTATCTCTCGCAGTGAACGGAGAGATCTACAACCATCAGGAAATACGTGAACGGTATGCCGACTCGTATGAATTCCTTACCCAAAGCGACTGCGAGGTCATTCTTGCCCTCTACCGAGATAAGGGGACGGACTTCTTCGAGGATATCAACGGTATCTATGCATTTGCCCTTTATGACAGTGAACGAGAGTGCTTTCTCATCGGAAGAGATCATTTGGGGATCGTTCCACTCTATCAAGGGTGGGATGCTGATGGCCAGTACTATGTCGCATCTGAGTTGAAGGCGTTGGAAGGAGTGTGCACTCACTTCGAAGAGTTCCCTCCAGGTTCCTACTACATAAGCACTGACAACGAGCCAAAGAGTTGGTACTCACGCGATTGGATGTCGTATGAATCGGTTCAGAATGCACAGAGCGACATTGCCTCGTTACGTACAGACCTCGAAGCTGCTGTAAAGAGACAGCTCATGACCGACGTTCCCTATGGTGTGTTACTTAGTGGCGGCCTCGACTCATCTATAATTGCTGCAATTACCATGAAATATGCAAAGAAAAGAGTTGAATCGAAAGATACCGACGAAGCATGGTGGCCCCAACTGCACAGTTTTGCCATAGGACTTGAAGGGTCTCCCGATCTTATGGCAGCACGAACTGCGGCACAGTATATAGGCACGGTTCATCATGAGGTACACTTCACCATCCAGGAAGCACTCGATGCATTGCCAGATGTCGTCTACCACCTGGAGACATACGATATCACCACCATAAGAGCTTCCACGCCAATGTATCTCATCGCCCGCTATATCAAATCCATGGGGATCAAGATGGTCCTCAGCGGTGAAGGCTCCGATGAACTGTTCGGTGGATATCTCTACTTCCATAAGGCGCCCGATGCACAGCAGTTTCATGAAGAGACCGTGAGAAAACTTTCGAAACTCCATTTGTACGATTGTCTGAGAGCCAACAAATCGCTCGCCTCTTGGGGAGTAGAAGGGAGAGTGCCTTTCCTCGATTTTGCCTTCATCGATACAGCTATGAATCAGAACCCTTCAGATAAGATGTCTCAATTGACTGGAACAGAGAAGAAAATGGAGAAATGGATGCTTCGAGAGGCATTCAAGGATATGCTTCCTCCTGAGATCGTATGGCGGCAGAAGGAGCAGTTTTCGGATGGCGTAGGTTACAACTGGATAGATACGCTGAGAAAACTGACCAGCGAACGAGTCACCGATCAACAATTTGCTGCAGCTAAACACCGATTCCCGATCAACACCCCGATGAACAAAGAGGAGTACTACTACCGATCACTCTACGCTGACCGATTCCCCTCTGAATCCGCTGCTCGTTGTGTTCCCCATGAGGCATCGGTAGCATGTTCTACGCAAACTGCGCTAGAATGGGACCAGGCATTCCAGGCATTGAACGAACCTTCGGGACGTGCTGTTTCTGGAGTTCATGTTCAGGCATACGCATAGGGAGGATTCATATGTATATTTCTCAGTTTCCAGCAGACTACACTCCTTTGATGGACTCAAAGCATACGGAGAAAGCCATCAAATTCGTCAAGGACACCTTCGAACGCGAACTCTCCGGAGAACTCTATCTTTCTCGGGCAACGAGCCCGCTATTCGTTCCGAAAGGTTCAGGAATCAATGACGATCTGAACGGTATTGAGCGGCCGGTATCGTTTCCAGTGAAGAATCTGAACAATCAGATCATGGAGATTGTCCACTCGTTGGCAAAATGGAAAAGAATGGCACTAGCCGATCTAGGCTTCTCCGAGAACACCGGACTCTACACCGATATGAACGCCATACGGCCAGACGATGATCTTGATGCCATCCACTCGATCTATGTGGATCAGTGGGATTGGGAACTGGTCATGAGTGAATCACAACGGAGCTTGGATTACCTGAAGACAGTGGTAGGAAAAATCTATGGAGCGCTGAAGCGTACCGAGTTCCTTGTAGGAGAAATGTTTCCTGTGTGTCGGCCGTCGCTTCCCGAAGGGATCACCTTCATTCATGCTGAAGATGCGTTCGAACAGTATCCGAAACTCTCTCCTCCAGAACGTGAGAAGGTACTTGCCGAGAAGTATGGCGCAATCTTCCTGATAGGAATTGGGCATCCGCTACCTGATGGCACATTACATGGTGGCAGAGCCCCCGACTATGACGACTGGTCTACCCCGACAGGCGACGGGAAATTCGGTCTGAACGGAGACATCATCGTCTGGGATGCCATACGCAAGGACTCTCTTGAACTATCGAGCATGGGAATCCGCGTCGACAGGAGTGCACTGGTACGGCAACTGGAGATCAGAAACAATCCAGAACGGGCTCAACTCTATTGGCACAAGCGTCTCATGCAAGGAGAATTCCCCCAAACGATAGGGGGTGGTATCGGGCAGTCGCGTATCTGCATGCATCTTCTGAAGAAGGCTCACATTGGTGAAGTTCAAGCTTCTGTATGGCCGGATGCGATACATGCAGAGGCTTCAAAGCATGGTGTGCATCTGCTGTAGAAAAACTCAGCAGTCTCTAATAATGGTTGACCTACACTACTGTAGCTCCTACAATCTTCTCATCTTATGTGCAAAGGAGCTGGAATGCCTATTCTGAATTTCGGATCGACTAATATAGATATCATCTTCGCAGTAGACCACATTGTACAACCTGGTGAGACCATAAGTAGCAAGGCCTTAAGCCGAACTACAGGTGGTAAAGGAGCAAACCAATCGGTCGCTGTTGCTAAAGCTGGAGAGCACGAGGTTTTTCATGTTGGTCGCATAGGTCCTGATGGGGCTTGGATCAAGGATAAGCTCCAGCAGATGGGTGTGAGAACAGACTTCCTAGAGGAAGGAGAGACCCCTACCGGACAGGCACTCATACAGGTAGCAGAGGATGGACAGAACTCAATAGTGCTCTATGCGGGGAGCAACAAGGAGTTCACTCAGGAAGGAGTTGATGCGGTTCTCGACCAGTTCGGCGCCGGAGATTGGGTCATGTTGCAGAACGAGATTAATCTGCTCGATTACATCATTCGGCGAGCCCACGAAAAATCGATGTCCATTTGCTTCAACCCTGCTCCATTCGATGAGTCCGTACTTTCACTTCCTCTGGATTTCGTAAACCTGCTTGTACTCAACGAGGTCGAGTCCGAGGGTATCTCCGGTCATGCCGATCCAGCACAATCGATGGAGGAACTGACTCGAAAGTTCCCCGACTCCGAAATCATCATAACGCTGGGTAAAGATGGAGTCAACTATGGTTCAGGCCAGCATATTCGGTACAGCTTCGGTACATGGGATGTCCCGGTAGTCGACACAACGGCCGCAGGAGACACTTTCATCGGATGCTATGTGGCGAATATCGCGAAAGGAGTTTCGGTACAAGAAGCGCTCAGAATGGCGAGTGCAGCATCGAGTATCACGGTCATGCATCCAGGAGCAATGGACTCCATACCGACACCAGATCAATTCGCAATTCTTGAAACCTATCAGCTGAGAACGGAGTAAGGAAAACATCACTTTCTGGTAATTTTGTGTACAGCGCCATGGTCACATGATAGAATACTCTTTGGTACTTTACTTGCAATTCGGAGGGGATACTTGCGATTTACCCGTAGATTACAATCCACACTACTCGCGTTCGCGCTGGTCCCATTCACGCTGGCCATCATTGTCTCTATGGTCACATTCTCTGCTAATTTTTCACCGCTCGTCATAAAAAACATTGCCTTCGAAGCAGACCTCTATGCAAATAAGATCACCACCTATATCGGGGAACAGTTCATGCATCTGCAAGGGATCAGGGATCAGCAGGCATTTCAACAGCTCCTTGGTTATCTCCAGTACGGAGAGGGAGAAGATCTACCGAATGAGACGGTTGCAGATATACATGAAATCTTGCTCTATCATATGTCCCTTCACCAAGATACTCAGGCTATCTATATCGAAGATGCTGATCGAAACATCATCGTCCAGTCCGATCCCCTGTTTCCAGCTCGTTCGAGTCTGTTTCTCGATCTGTCCGATTCTGTTACAGAGAACCATGGTATGATCGTATCACCTGTCATTACTTCCCCTGCCGAGTCATCGCAGGATGTCTACATTATCATCGGGCTTCCCATCTATGCCGAAACAGGACATTGTGCCACACTGATCTCCGTACTGGAACTCTCTTCGCTACGCAGTTTCGCTCAAGAAGACTACCTGTTCGATAGCTCATTCCGTCTGGTTTTCGACGAA
>Ga0334901_1002485_pt1 | contig 15684 bp, 11 predicted proteins | sample GraSluR3_MG_3_FD_207216 | JGI IMG/M metagenome (GOLD analysis project Ga0334901, IMG submission 207216) | Sludge microbial communities from methane-producing bioreactor in Wageningen University, Netherlands - Granular Sludge_15_08-R3 | ecosystem: Engineered > Bioreactor > Anaerobic >... | reverse complement strand
TGGAGGATTCACACCTCACTTCCCTTGCAGTCATCGCGTATCATTCTACGCTGTATACGATAACGCGACAGGATCGAGCATTCTGTAACTATCTTGTCAATTTTGGTAATTTTCTACGTTTTGGAGCGTTGTCGGGGATCATCATGAATCTCCTGATTGTCCGTGGGGAACCGCCCTGCCCGTTTCCGGTACTGTCCCGGAGAGAGGCTGGTCATCTTCTTGAAGACTTTGGTGAAGTAGGACTGATCTTCGAAGCCGACCGCTCCGGCGATCTCCACCAGCGAAAGACGGGTGTTGAGCAGCAGTCGCTGTGCCTCCTCGATCCTGACTCGGTTCACATAGGAGGTAAACGAGATGTTCATCTTCGCATTGAATATTCGACTGAAGTAGTTGGGGCTGAGGGAGACCGCTGCAGAGACCTCCTCCAGGGTGATGTGCTCGGAGTAATGCTTGCGGATGTATCTGATCGCCTGGGCGATCATGGTACCGTACTCGGCATCCTTGGAGGCGAACACGAGGTCGGTGAACTGGTGGAGAATCTTTGAAAGCCAGAGGGCCATCCCTTCGAGACTGTTGTAGTAGCCTACCTCGCGCTGGCACCGGTAGCTCATCTCGAGAATTTCATCCTCGGGTGCGCCACCTTGCACTGCTGCGCGGCTGAAGAGCGAGACCAGCTCGATCACTCTGAAGCGTATCCGGTCAATCGTATTGCCACTGACGAAGAAGATCATGCCGAGCAGCTCGTTCATCACCTCCTGTGCCATCTGGCGGTCCCCCCACCGGATGGCCTCCTGCAGACGTTCCTCCTGCTCTATGGGATAGCATCGAAGGCGGTCGATGGCGGTATCGCCCTCCTCCTTGATCTCCTGTATGTACTCGGAGAGTCGCGATTGCATCTGCATGATCTGGCGATTCTCCACCATTTGATGCTCTGCATACCCACTGGCCCACCCGGCACACATGCGCAGGACCTCGCTCAGGTTGTGCACCCGGGAAATCTCAAGGTGGGGCAGCTTCTTCAATTCCTGCTCGATTTTGACTCGTAGCTCATCAGTGGTGACAAGCGGGTCTTCCAGTGCTTCACCATCATCGAGGACCATCACCGGTCCTGCAATGATGGCGAACTCCATGCCTCCGTTCATGATGACCGGACTGACCCAGTAGAGCGTGGAGAAGAGACAGAAGTAGATATAGGAGCCGCCGAATCGTTCGGCGAGCATGGCGTTGTGCAGATGTGTCTGAAAGCACCGCTCTGCGCTCTTCGGATCGGTATCGTTCACCAGAGCGCACACGGTGCACTGCCTATCGTCCATACGGGCATGTATGACATCGAGGACCATGCAAGGAACTCCCGTTGCCCTGCTATAGTGGTCGGCAACCTCCTGCACTCCCTGTGGAATATCCGATTGGGTCGGCCTGGAACTTGTCACGCGCCCTCCTCGGAGAAGTACATATGATCCACGTACCGTTGTTGAAACTCCAGAGATGAGGAGAGCTCCAGATACCGGGTCTCCCTTCTCAGCCTTTCCACTTCCTCTGCGGCTGCGTGGTGCATGAGTACCGCCAATGCTCCTTTCCCTGCGGCATTGCCGACTGTCACGATCTTCTCGGTCGAAACCGACGGAAGCAGTCCGATTCGCTTCGCGTGGGCAATGTCTATGTAGGAACCAAAGCCTCCGGCTATCACCACCATATCGAGATCGTCGCTGCTCAAGCCTGCCTCTTTCAGCAGGACATCGGCCCCTGCGGCGATTGCCGCCTTGGCCAACTGCACCTCTCGTACATCACGACTGGTGAAAGAGACGGTATCGGTCAGCTTGAGTGCCTTGCCGTCGGGTGTGTCGATGAGCAGGCTATCGGCATCGGGGTGATCGCCCTGCATCGCCCCGGTGTCATCCACCAGCTGGATAGCAAGCAGCAGTGCCATTGCATCGATGATGGCAGAGCCACAGATTCCCCTGGCATTGCGACCAGCTATGGTGGTGTGGAGAATCGAGCCATCCTCTGATTGCCAGATGCGATCGATGGCGCCTGGTATGGCACCCATTCCTTGTCGGATGGAGGCCCCTTCGAATGCTGGCCCAGCAGCAGACGAACAGCTGTAGAGGGTCGATCCATCCCAGAGAACGATCTCCCCATTGGTGCCGATGTCTAGGTAGAGGACCACCTTCCCCGCTTCGATGATCTGTGAACTATAGAGACCGACGGTGATGTCCGACCCCACGTAGGCAGATACTGCTCCGGGAAGGATCAGGCGTGCCTGTGGTACGTAGCTGAAACCGAGCTCCTCTGCCGCCATGCTCCTGGGCTCCACGAATGCAGGGGTGAACGGTGCACAGGCGATTCCTGCCGGGTCCGCCCCTACCAGAAGATGGATCATGGTGGGATTGCCCACGGCAACGATCGAGGACAATGCCTCGCCTGCAATGTCGTGGTCTCTGAGGAGGCTTGCGATCATGGCATCGAGTTGCTTGACTATCTCGGTCTGTAGGAGGTGGAGGCCTTGATCGTGCTCGCTGGTGTACTGGATACGGCTGATGACGTCCCCGCCATAGGCGCGCTGGCTGTTCATGGCAGAGCGATGATCGAGCACCTGGTGGATATCGAGTCGGACGAGAAACACTACCACTGTCGTGGTCCCGATATCGATTGCACATCCGTAGGTGTTCTGTGCAAAGGTATCAGGTGCAATGCCGTCGACTACGTGCTGAGTCTCATAGGTGGCGACGACCTGCGCATCCTCTTCGGTGTTGAGCAGGTCGATGGTAAGTGTGGTGTGTGTATCTACGCGCATTCTGCAGGCTAGACGAAGCCCTGATGCCAGCTGATCGGGAGTGAGCAGTCGTCTTTCATCTTCGCAGACTGCGCCACTGTCTCCCTCGATAATCCGAACAAGACATTTGCCACAGAGGCCATTACCACCACAGGGACTGCTCATCTCCCCAATACCGTTGTCGGTGAGCACTTCGAGAAGTGTTCTGTCGGTTTCACAGGGGATGCGCACGGTCTTCGTCTGGGTCACTACGGTGAGAGTACCTTTTTCGCTCATACGTAATCTTACCATCAACCAGGGTAGATTGCCACATATCCACACCGATATGCATCCTAGGTGTCTAGAATGCATGTTGGCGTGGATTATGGTGCACGAAGCTCCTCGTTCACCTGTATTCTAGGCACATTCTAAAGGGGGCAGTATATACAAAGGCAAATAATAAACAGGCTCAGAGAATGCAACCCGCCCTGAATGGCCTTTAAACGCATGCGCACGAGGAGGTCCCTGATGCCATTTTGACTCAAACCTGCATTCCAAGGGCCTGCAGGGCAGGTGAACGAGGAAATGTGGCAATCTACCCTGGTTGATTTTTTACTATTGACGTATAGTGTCTTCTGAGCTACAACTAGTATAACAACACTATATATTGTGCATGCAGGACAGGGAAGTTGGGTATGTATGCCCACGCGGTCCCGCCGCTGTAAAGGTTAGGAACGTATCACAGCCACTGGAGAAATCTGGGAAGGAGATACGATTCCGCGGAGCCTGAGCCAGAAGACCTCCCTGCATGGACACGCCGTCACGGAGCATGACTATGGCGTGGACATGGGTGAAATTCGCCCTTATCCATCCTGCATGCACTCGGCGGCAGGAGGAACTATGGTTACCAAAGTGATCAAACGTGATGGCCAAATCGTCTTCTGCGATGGACAGAAGATCGCCAACGCCATACACCAGGCAGCCACCGCTGCAAACGAACGGATCGACACAGATCGAATCACCCAAGAAGTGCTCCAGTACATCAACCAGAGCCATGAGAGCCACATAGACGTGGAAACCATCCAGGACATCGTGGAACAGCAACTCATAATCAGCGGAGCTGCAGCCACAGCTAAAGCCTACATTCTCTATCGCGAAAAGAGAAGGAAGGTCCGCGAAGGACGGATCCTCATAGATGCCACCACGAGGCTATTCAACGACTACCTCGACGACAAAGACTGGCGAATCCAGGAGAATGCGAACACGCGCAAATCGATCAACGGCATGAACAACTACATCCGCGAAGCATTCACCCGGAGCTACTGGCTAAACGAAGTCTATCCAGTGGAGATACGACAAGCCCACCAAAGCGGAGCCATCCATATCCACGACCTCGGATTCTTCGGACCCTATTGTTGCGGTTGGGATCTGCACCAGCTCCTCACGCTCGGCTTCGGCGGCATAACCGGGAAAGTTTCATCTCGCCCAGCGAAACACCTGAGATCGCTCCTTGGACAGCTGGTCAATGCAACCTTCACCAGCCAGGGAGAGAGTGCCGGAGCACAGGCGTGGTCATCGATAGACACCTACTGTGCACCCTTCATCCGCTTCGATGGACTCACCTATAGAGAGGTGAAACAGGCCTTGCAGGAATTCGTGTTCAATTTGAACGTGCCCACCCGAGTCGGTTTCCAGTGCCCGTTCAGCAACCTCACCTTCGATCTGACCGTACCAAAACGGATGCAAAACCAGGCGGTGATCATAGGCGGGGAGGCACAAGATGCGACCTACGGCGAGTTCCAAGAGGAGATGGACATCTTCAACCTCGCCTTCTGTGAGGTCATGATGGACGGAGATGCCAGTGGCCGAGTATTCACCTTCCCCATCCCCACGATCAATGTGACAAAGGACTTCGTATGGGAGAGCCCTGTCGTCGATGCAATCATGGAGATGACCAATAAGTACGGTATCCCCTACTTCTCGAACTATGTATCCAGCGATCTGTCACCCGAGGATGCCCTCTCGATGTGTTGCCGGCTCAGACTCGACACCAGTGAGTTGCGCAAGCGCGGTGGTGGCCTGTTCGGGTCGAATCCGCTCACCGGATCGATCGGCGTGGTCACCGTCAATCTGCCGAGATTGGCCTATCTTGCCCACGATGAGGAGGACTTCATCCAACGAGTGCTCGCTCAAGCCGACCTCGCCTGTCAGAGTCTCGAGCTAAAACGGAAGATCGTGGAACGGGAGACCGAGCGGGGCATGTATCCATTCAGCGCACGCTGGCTCAGTGGTATACGGGAGCGAGAGGGGGCCTTCTGGGCGAATCACTTCAGTACGATCGGGGTGGTGGGTATGCACGAAGCCTGCCTCAATCTCCTCGGGTCAGAGCAGGGTCTCCCGACCGATGCCGGTCAGCGACTTGCCCTTGCTACCCTCACCGCCCTTCGAGAGAGGATCATGGGGTATCAGCAGGAGACCGGCCACTTCTACAATCTGGAAGCTACCCCCGCTGAGGGCACTAGCTATCGTCTGGCAAAACTCGATACCGAACAGTTTCATGATATCATCACATCTGGTTCCGATGTCCCCTACTACACCAACTCCTCTCAACTTCCGGTGAACTATACCGATGATCTCTTCGAGACCCTCGATCTACAGGATGCTCTGCAGTGTCTGTATACCGGTGGGACGGTTCTCCATCTCTATGTGGGAGAGCAAATCGAATCGGTAGGGGTCTCGAAACAGCTTTTGCAACGGGTTCTGAGCTCTTATTCGCTTCCGTACGTCTCGCTCACCCCCACATTCAGTACGTGCGAGGATCATGGTTATCTCGTCGGCGAGCAGCCGGTGTGTCCGGTGTGTGGTAAGGAGGCAGAGGTTTGGACTCGTGTCGTGGGCTATTTGCGTCCGGTTCGTGACTTTCACAAAGGCAAACGGGAGGAGTATCGACAACGGAAACTCTATCGTGTCCCCGAGGGCTTTGGTAGGGAGGTCATATGATAGTCAGTGGTATGGTAAAGAGTTCGCTTATCGACTTTCCTGAGCGCATCGCCTGCGTACTGTTTACGCAGGGGTGCAACTGGGACTGCTACTACTGTCACAACAGAGAACTCATCCCGCCGGTCGGTCCTCGTTCCATTGAATTGAGATCGGTGTTCTCCTTTCTCCAATCCCGTGTCGGTCTGCTCGATTCGGTGGTCATCTCCGGTGGTGAGCCGACGTTGCACGCGTCTCTGGCCGACTTCATCCGTGCAATTCGTGCTCTTGGCTTCGCGGTCAAGTTGGATACCAACGGGAGCAATCCCGAGGTGGTTCATCAGCTACTGCGTGCTGAGCTCCTCGACTATGTGGCGCTGGATATTAAGGGGCCGTGGGAGAAGTATGGGCAAATCTGCGGTCCTGCTGCTGATTATCGTGCTGTGCAGCGGACGCTAAGGCTGCTTCAGCAGAGTTCGATCGGGTGGGAGGCTCGGACGACGGTGTGTCCTTCTCTCAGTGAGGATGATCTTGACAGATGTACCACTTACGTAAGAACTCAACCAGGGTAGATTGCCACATTTCCTCGTTCACCTGCCTTGCAGACCCTTGAAATGCAGATTGGTGCCAAAATGGCTACAGGATCCTCCTCGTTCGTATGCGTTTAAAGGCCATTCAGGGCGGGCTGCATTCTCTGAGCCTGCCTATCGCATACCTTTGTATATACTGCCCCCTGCAGAATGTACCTAGAATACAGGTGAACGAGGAGCTTCGTTCACCATAATCCACGCCAACGTGCATGCTAGACACCTAGGATGCATATCGGTGTGGATATGTGGCAATCTACCCTGGTTGAGTTTTATTAAAGAACCGGTCGCCGGCAACCATTGTGTAGTTCACTCTTGAAAAACCTCCCCGCGACCGGTTACACAATACAACTCTACTTCCTAGTCACCTCCTTGTAATGAAAAGTACATCTTATCAATGTGTGCATCGTCATCGATCGCCGTAAGCGTGAGATCGGGCTCTGCATCCACATTGCTCGCAGTTATCCGGATCGCATATGAACCGAGTCCGTAGCTGAAAACAACATACGGCTCCTCCTCTGTTCCATCGACGATCCCGATATCTCCGGTATCCCCCTGTGAGATGACTTCACACCGAATAGGATCGGTTTTTGCTTCTGGCGGGATGAATTTCAGTGCCTCGACGACGCACAGATCACCATCGTCATCGTAATACTCATAGGTGGACTCCTGCGCGACCCACCCCTCGGGACTGCAGAGGAGGCCCCGCTCTGTAGTGAGATCGACACTCCCCGATGACGAATCGTTGTCACATGCTGTGCAGCCAACAAGGATCAGTATCAGCAGGATCATCATTGCGTAGAAAACGTGCTTTTTCATCTGGTCTCTCCTTTTTCAGCAAACTCGTGCAGCCTGATCAGGACAGTTCAAGTGTGATACACGCATACAGAGATGTCAAGGAAAAATTTATAGTAATTTGTTATATAGCAATATTTTAGAACCACTCAAAAGGCACGATTCGCCATCGCTGAAAGATGGAAGAAAATTTTTCAGCGACCACCATGTCCTAGAATCGACAGGCATGCGAGGATACCGTGGTTGCCGTGAATGTGTGCGGAGGGTTTCAAGAGCATGCTCACTATAGCATACAATTACAGAAAATGCATTAAAAATGTAGGTAAGTGTGCAATTAATTGCTGCACTTATGGCAGGCCCCGCCAACAGCTCTCAGTCGGCGGTATTGTTTTCATAACTTGGATCACAACTGGACGTACAAGAGCACCTCCAAAGCCAGAGGTGCCCATGCAAACCGATTCCATATGTCACGATCTTACACATTGAACTCCAGGAGTGTGGTGTGTTTGTACGTCTCTCCCGGTCTGAGCAGACAGGAAGGAAAGTTGTCGTGATTCATGGCATCGGGATACTGTTGAGTCTCAAGGCAGAAGCCGGCATGCTTTCCATAGGGCGTACCCGCTGGTGAGACATCTGAACCATCGAGGAAGTTTCCGCTGTAGAACTGGACACCGACCATGGTGGTGGAGACCTTCATCGTCCGTCCACTCTTCGGGTCTCGTACATAGGCACACGGCTTGAGATGATCTCCGGTATCGGTGAGGACCATACAATGATCGTACCCACCGGCCTCCTCGAGATCCTTTCCGATCGGCTTGCCAGCGGTGAAATCGAATGGCGTGTCGACCACTGAACGAACCTCCCCGGTGGGAATCAGTTCATCATCGACCGGAAGATAGGCATTACAGTAGAGCTGGAGCTCGTGATCGAGCACATCGCCAGATCCTGCAAGGTTGAAATAGGCGTGGTTCGTAAGATTGACCGGGGTCGTCTTGTCGCAAACTGCTGCATAAGTGATCTCCAACTTCCCACTGGGAAAGAGGATATAGTCCACATGCACCTTAAGACGACCGGGGAACCCCATCTCACCATCATCGCTGATGCATGAGAGGTGCAACGCAGGGGCACCATCGACCTCGCTGGTCAGCACATTCCACAACTTCGTATTGAGCCCCTCCGGTCCACCATGGAGTGCATTGACTCCATGATCGTTGCAGGGAACCTGGTAGGCGTGTCCATCGATTGAAAATTTGCCCGCCTTGATCCGGTTGGCGAACCGACCGATCAGAGAGCCCATGTAGGTGGTACTCTTCTCATAATCCTGAACCGAGGGGAGGCCGAGGACGATGTTCTCTCTCTTTCCCTGAGCGTCGGGGGTCTCGAGACTCAGAATCGTTCCTCCGAGTGTAGAGACACTCAGCCGGTAGTCTCCCGCAGTTATGGTATAGACCTGTACCGGCTCACCATACTCGCTCGTCTTGCCAAAATCACGTTTCTCGATCATTGCATCCTCCTCGCAACAGATTCAACACCATTCTACGACGAAATCTCCATCATGAAAACTCTCGAGTGAACAATTTACCGGACATTCGCCATCTTCAGCCTTGAATGTCACAAATTTCTCTGATACAGAGCCTTTATTCATTGGGATACTTCATGCCCCACGCAGCTCGCACATCGTCCATGATCTGCATGACACGGATAATCTCCTCGTGCGGCATCTGTGGACACTCGATCTCCTTTGCCTCCAGCGCATCGATACAAGCCTCCACCTGATACTCGAAGCCGGTGATCTGAGGAGGTTGGATCAGCTCCTGGACTAATTGGTAATCGAGATCGTAGACCCGGATCGCCTCGGGGTTGTTGATGTTCTCCACCTCGACATACCCCTTATCCCCGTAGATCAAGCCACGACGATCGGTGAGCGCGAACTGGGTCGAGTGGAGCACAGCCATGCGACGCTCTGGATAGAGGAAGGTCATGCTGTTGTGAGCATCGACACCCCGCTCGGTCATCTGAACCGATGTACTGAATCGTTCGAACGATGAACCGAGTGCCATGAGCATGAAATTGATCGGATAGACTCCGACATCGAGCAAAGCACCACCGGCAAGCGCCGGGTCGGCAATGCGCGGCACATGGTTGATCACATATCCGAGATTGGCAGTGAGCATGTGGATGTTCCCGATGATACCTGAAGCGAGGACCTCATCGAGCATGCTTCGCATGGGCAGATACCGAGTCCAGATCGCCTCTGCGACAAGCACCTCCCGCTCTTCGGCCATGGCGAGCACCTCACGGGCCTGCGCTGCGTTCTCGGTGAAAGCTTTCTCACAGAGCACCGGTTTCCCATGGTCGACCGCGAGCCTGGTATGCTCAGCATGGTGAGAGTGGGGAGTCGCCACATAGACAAGATCGATCAGATCGTCGTTCACCATCTCCTCGTAGGAGCCATAGGCGCGCTCCATGTGGAAATCTGTAGCAAAGGCCTGCGCCTTCTCCAGAGATCGGGATGCAATGGCATATGGTTCTGCCCGGTTCATGTGTCTCAGTGTATACGCCATCTTTCTGGCAATGGTTCCAGCTCCTATGATTCCTACTCGCATGGTGCTCCTCCCCTCCTCGGTCTTCGGTATCGTATTGTGCGGTGCACCGAGTTTTGCAACTCTCTTTCGGCTACCGCTACCTTGATTATAGCACAAGAATCGGAGCCACTACACGATTCTCTCTTAGCGACACGTTTAGCCACGCGCGGAGACGTACCTGCACTGGACAATCCCCTACTCGACTTTGCATTCCTCTGAGCCGGACGGGGAGACATGCCAATCGCAAAGCTGACTACGCTTGCGCACGAGTGCAAAGAGACACGGATTTGTTCCGCGCCCTTCGGGTCTCACTGCCGGCACCGTTTTCAGGGCGCAAGACGAGCGCATTGCCACCATTCATTATTGACGGGTCGACGGCGGTGACCTAGAATTGGATCACTGAGGGAGGCATTGCCATGCAGATGCTCAACAACTATACCAAGATTGTGGCGACCATCGGACCCGCATCCGAATCATTCGAGATTATCAAGGCGATCATCGTCGCTGGAGCCAGAGTCATTCGGCTGAATTTCAGTCACGGGACCGCCGAAGAGCAGCAGACTCGGGTGGACCGAGTGCGGCGGGCATCGAAGGAGCTGGGTATCCCCATTGCGATCTTCCAAGACCTGCAAGGACCCAAGATTCGGGTGGGAGCCTTAGAAAAGCCGTTTGTCACCTTGAATCGGGGAGATACGATCACCATCACCACCGAAAAATGCATAGGAAATCGCCAGAGGATCAGCATAGATTACCCCTACTTGCACGATGAGATCAAACTCGGCTCTCGCATCCTCATTGATGATGGGCTCATAGCGCTCACAGCCGACTCGATCGATGGACCGGATATCCATTGCACGGCGATCGAGGGGGGGATGATCAGACCACGGAAAGGGGTGAATCTCCCTGGTGTTCCACTGCGACACCTCTCATCGTTTACCGAGAAGGATGAGCGAGATCTTGCTTTCGCCTACGAGAACAAGCTCGATTATGTGGCACTCTCGTTCGTGCGAAGTGCAGCCGATGTGGCAGCGCTACGAGAGCTCATGAGAACCAAGTTCGGGGGGGAGCTTCCGATTATCAGCAAGATAGAGAAACCCGAGGCGGTCGATGATCTTGCGAACATCATTGCTGAATCGAGTGCGATCATGGTCGCCAGGGGCGATCTCGGCGTGGAGATGTACCCTGAGGAGGTTCCTCTGGTGCAGAAATCGATCATCAGATCGTGTCACGAGGCGGGATTGCCGGTGATCACGGCTACGCAGATGCTCGAGTCGATGATGGTGAACCCACGCCCCACACGAGCCGAGACGAACGATGTCGCAAACGCGGTGCTCGATGGATCCAGTGCGGTCATGCTTTCGGGAGAGACTGCTGCAGGTTCCTATCCGCTCCAGGCGGTGGAGATCATGCAACGGATCGTGCGTCATACAGAGCAGAGTCCCGAGTTCAAGCACCTGGTCCTCGACCAGGGACTGAATCGGAGCCATGTGGAACTGCGGACAAAGAGGACCACGACCGATGCCGTGGGACTTGCCACACGCGAGTTGGCAATGGCGATTCAGGCATCGAAGATCGCCTGTTTCACCCACTCGGGGAGTACTGCCCGACGGATATCGAAGTTCCGCCCCCAGACACCGATCATCGCATTCAGTCCCATTGCATCCACGGTGACACGACTCGCCCTCTCCTGGGGCATCACCCCGATCCAGATCGACAACCTCGAATCGGTCGATGCCCTCCTCCAGTTCGCTCCCGACTATCTGGTGAAACACAAGATAGCAACACAGGGGGATATCGTGGTGATAACTGCTGGAGTGCCGGTAGGAAGTCCGGGGATGACGAACATGATCAAGGTGGTGGAGATCTGAACCGTCCATCGCTCGCATGCATCGCTCGCATCGAATCGATCAGATACGGTCACATATCAGACGATGCGGGTTACCAGAGAGGCAGCCTGCATCGTTCACTGTTTAGGAATTTGTACTGTGTTCTCTTGAGCTCAGATCTCAGCTGTGCATAGTCAAGTAGGAGCGCATGATATCTCCACAGGAGTTCTCGGAGAACTTCACCACGCCCATCTCCCGTTTCGCGCTCTCTGCCGAGTCGGAGGCGTGGGCGGTATTCACCATGATATTGGAACCGAATTCACGACGGATCGTTCCACCTGGAGCCTTGAGCGGATCTGTCGGCCCGAGGACATCGCGTATCTTCCGAATGGCATCTTCACCCTCATAGATGAGGATCATACATTTGACCGAACCTGGCTGATTCAGCTCCTCGAGGGGGCAGTTCGATGGTTTGATACCACTCATGAACTCTACGATCTGCTCGAACTGATCGATAGCATACTCGATTCCGACACTCTGTGAGAGAGCCTCTTCGGTCTCACCACCGAGGGTGATCGAGAAATGGTTCTCAAGCAACTCTTTGGCCTTCCTGCCGAACACCGGTGCAAGCTTGTCCTTCAGAGCATCCTTGACCGGCCCGTAGAACTCGAGCGCCTCGGCCACGCTCATCCGGTGTACTTTCACCCCGATAATCCGAAGTCCAGTCCTGCTGAACATGTCGATGATGGTACCGGGCTTGCTCGATGCATATTTCCAGTTATCCGGCTTGATGATCACCAGAGAGCGCTGCACCTTTGCAGGGTTGGGATACACGACGTTCTCGACGAGGTTCTCTTCATCGGGAAGCCAGTCTGCAAAGAGCTTCATATGAGCATCGGCCGTTTTCTGCAACCGGGGAGTGAGTACTGCCGGTTCAAAGTAGGTCACCTTGTCAGGATCTTCGAGATCTACGATCAAGTCGGCATAGGTGTCTCGAATATTCTCACCGGTGAGGCTATCTATACTCCGCTTCTCTGGATGTACCGGGCCGCAGATCTCACTGAGCTTCCGGCAGGGGTCTTCTCCGCGGAAGATCAGCAGGAGCGAACGGTGCCTCCGTCCTTGCGATGGAGCAAGGTTGTTCTCGACATACGAAGCGAGCAACTCGCTGGTCTTCTTGTGGTCTCCGTCATTATGCTTTCTGATCAGGTCGGCATACGCAGAGACAAACTTCTCGTCTGGAGCGAACATCTGAGCTCCTACGAGTTCTACATCGAGACGGCTGAGCAGACGTGCCAAAACGCCACCGGTTCTACTCTTTGCAATGGTGTACGGAGTAACGATCACGTACGATAGACTATGTTCCATGGTTGCAGGCTCCTTGTTCAAAACTATACCAGATACGCTAATATACTATACTCGCATTGGTTACAATTGTCTATGCGAATCAGCGGACACTAGCGTATGTGTCATGAGTCCTTTGCCTCAGGGATTGCTCCTTCTTCGCTTCTTCTAGCGATCAAACGCTGCTCATTGTTTCAAATACTATGGCGGGGACCTTTCACACAACTCTTTCTTACACTATAGATAGGGGTGTGACGAAACGAAGCGAACCTACAAGAAAACGATCGAACTATCGGATAGAGATCTCCGAAGAGAAGCTACTGGAGATTCAGCTGACACGGCAGTTGGCCCATGAGATGCGACAAGCGTACGAGGCAGGAGAGACGTACGATATCGACTCTGCCAGTGAGAGAACTGGCCTTGATCGCCAGGAAGTTGCCGAATTGTTCGACTTAATCACCCAACAGAACGATTTGAAGAATCAGGAGGTAGTGCTCCCCCCGGGGGAAGAGCGGTATCTCCTTAGCGTCCCGGAACCATCCAAAGAGAACAAGGAACGGTTCCAGATAGATATTGAATGAATGGTATGCAAGCAAGCTTTCGTTTCCGGCACTTGTTCGGCAAAGTGACCACTTCGTGGTCCCACTGCTCTCACTCCGTTTGGAAATCGTGACCCCAGGGCAAGCGGCGGACCCTGGAGGCTTCGCCTCCGCTGCCGCCCCAAGGGGCGGGGTATCTCCCCATACGTTTCCTGCACTCTCTCGGTAATGGACCAATAGTGATTGTTCCGCTACCCTCGTTTCGTTGGAAAATGACCCAAAGCTTGGACCGAGAGACGGTTCTTGACAGTCTTTACAGAAACGACCACTCTATGTGGAGGAATCACCCCCAAGGAGAACAATAACACATGGAGACACTACGATCGATCATCGATGCATTCTTTCAGTTCAAAGCCTACGTGATGCTTCCGATTATCGTGTTGGTAATCGGAATACTGGTTCGCATGCGGCTGAAGGACGCGCTCATGTCATCGTTGCGACTTGCAGCGGGATTCGCAGGGATCTTTATCGCATTCGAGTTCTTCGTAGACAACATCAACCCGGCTGTTCAGACCCTCGTGCAGGTCCGAGGTCTGGATCTCCCGGTACTTGATGTTGGCTGGCCTCCCCTAGCAGCGATCACCTGGGCTTCTCCTCTGGCACATATTTCCATCCCACTGATCATAGGGATCAATATTTTCATGCTCAGCACGAATCTCACCAAGACTATCTATATCGACATATGGAACTATTGGCACTTTGCCATGCTTGGTGCACTCATTCTGCATGTGAACCAGAGCATGCTCCTCGGCCTACTGGCAACAGCCCTTGTTGCGATCTATACAATCAAGATGGCAGACTGGACCGGACCTCTGGTACAGCGAGAGATGAATCTGGAAGGTATTACCCTCTCCCCACTTTCATCTGCAGGATTACTCCCCTATGCCCATGGCATGGACTGGCTCTATACCAAGATTCCAGGATTGCGGACCGTTGTCTACAATCCAAGTAATCGTGACAAGAAACCGTCGGTCTTCAGCGAACCCATGGTAATCGGTGTTATCGTGGGAATCGCCCTTGGTGTTGCCGCCGCCTATCCACTCAAAGAGATGCTTGAACTGAGTGTGCACATCGCGGCAGTCATGTTCATTCTACCAAAATGCGGCAACCTGATCGGAGAAGGTATGGGAGCCGTTTCATCATGGCTGCGGGATGCTATCAAAAAACGATTCCCAAAGAAGGATGGTCTGCTTATCGCCCTCGATGCTGGAGTCGTCATGCACAACCAGTCGATTCTCACCACAGGAATCATCCTCATGCCGATTGCGATTCTCATAGCATTGGTGCTGCCCGGAAACGGGACACTTCCACTGGGAGATTTGCCGGCTCTCATCTCTCAGGTCGCAGTCATTGTACTTGTCTCAAGAGGCAATGTATTCCGCGCTGTGCTCACAGGAATACCCCTGATCATAGGGTATCTCCTTATTGCCACAAGGCTGGCTCCAATGATCACATCGCTCGCCCATCATGTCGGGGCAACGGTTCCCGAGGGAGTTCTGATCACAGCGATGACCGATGGAGGCAACCCCATCCGATATTGGGGTCTCATGTTGTTCCAGGGAAATTTCGTCGCGCTGATCCTTATTCCCGTCATGGCTGCGCTCTTATTCCTGAGTCATCGCAGATACCGGGAACAGGCGACTGGTTGACTCTTGTACAGAATGCTCACCCCTCCTCGATGTTCTGGTTTCGGAGTTGTTCTAGATATGTTATCATGACACCCGATTTCAAATGAGGAGGTTTTCATGAGCATTGCAACGTCCAATAAGCATGTGGTGGTGATCGGGGCGGGAATCGCAGGACTTTCCGCTGCGTCCTATCTCTTGAGAAACGGCTATCGAGTGACCATCATGGAACAGCACTCGTTACCCGGAGGGCTGTGCACTTCGTGGAAGAGAAAAGGGTATACCATCGACTACTGCATCCATTGGCTCATGGGAACAAAGGAGGGGACTGAGTTCTACCATTTGTGGGAGGAGCTTGATGCCTTCACCAATGCAGATGGCTCCAAGGTCCCGATAGTCAACTTCGATGATTTCACCACCATCACCCTGTCATCCGGGGATACGGTCACACTTTCAGGTAATTTGAAACACCTCAGAGCGGAACTCATGAGGGTCGGACCTGAGGATGAGCGGGAAATCGACTCTTTTTGCAAATCTCTGAAAAAAATGGGGGCAGCGACCGAGCATGACCATCTGGAGAGACTCAACCCTTTTT
>Ga0334901_1002484_pt1 | contig 15690 bp, 10 predicted proteins | sample GraSluR3_MG_3_FD_207216 | JGI IMG/M metagenome (GOLD analysis project Ga0334901, IMG submission 207216) | Sludge microbial communities from methane-producing bioreactor in Wageningen University, Netherlands - Granular Sludge_15_08-R3 | ecosystem: Engineered > Bioreactor > Anaerobic >... | reverse complement strand
CATGGCAAAATGAAGTTCAAGCATATTGCTATGTTTTAAAAAGTTAAGCTTTACACCAACATTTGCTCTACTAATTTCGCTCCCTTCAAAAGCATTAAAAAAGGCATCATCCACATCAAAGTTAAAGATGTGTTCGCCCTGTTTAAGGCCCTTAAAATGAACTGTATATTTGCTTAAACTCTTATTCACAATACCCCAAAAAACATCCCGCAAAGGTAAACATTATTATTAAATTACAAAACGCATTAATAACAGCCGTATCGAGCAGATTAGGTCAGGCTAATTTTTCTGCTGCTTTTTTCGGTCGTGCTCATTTAAAAGTACTTTTCTTAATCGCATCGACTTTGGCGTAACCTCAACATACTCATCATTCTGTATATACTCAAGGGCCTCCTCCAAACTGAATTTTATAGGAGGAGCAAGGTAAGCCTTATCATCAGCCCCAGAAGCTCGCATATTGGTAAGCTTTTTGGATTTCGTAACGTTAAGCACTAAATCGCCCGATCGGCTACTCTCTCCAACTACCTGGCCGGCATAAACCTCTTCGTGCGAATCGATAAAAAACCGACCTCTGTCTTGCAGCTTATTTAACGCATAGGCAAAGGCTGTTCCGCTCTCCATGGCTATTAGCGAACCGTTTTGACGATTTTCAATTTCACCTCTGTAAGGCTCAAAAGCTTTAAACCGGTGAGCAATAACTGCTTCGCCTGCTGTTGCTGTTAAAAGGATGTTTCGTAAACCAATAATTCCTCTTGAGGGAATTTCGAACTCCAAATGAACCCTTTCGCCCTTTCGCTCCATAATAAGCAGGTTTCCTCTGCGCTGGGTTACAAGCTCAATTGCTTTTCCAGAAACGTCATCGGGAAGGTCAATTGTAAGCATTTCAATAGGCTCACACCTTTCGCCTCCAATCATCTTAATTATCACCTGTGGTTGACCCACTTGCAACTCGTATCCTTCGCGGCGCATAGTTTCGATAAGAATTGAAAGGTGCAACACCCCTCGGCCAAACACATTAAACGCATCGGCCGATTGAGTTGGCTCAACCCTAAGGGCGAGGTTTTTTTCTAGCTCCTTGTCTAACCTATCCTTAAGGTGACGCGAGGTAACAAATTTGCCATCACGGCCAAAGAATGGCGAGTCGTTTATGGTAAAAAGCATGCTCATGGTTGGCTCATCAACATCAATTGTAGGAAGCGCCTCGGGATTTTCAATATCGGTAATTGTATCGCCAATATCAAAGCCTTCGATTCCAACCAGCGCGCAAATATCACCAGCTTCAACCTCTTGAACTTTTTGTTTACCTAGCCCCTCGAAAGTAAGTAATTCTTTGATCTTTGTCTTAACGATGCTTTTGTCGCGTTTTAGCAAAGCAACGCCTTGTCCAACCTTTAAAACTCCTCGGTGCAATTTGCCAATTGCAATACGTCCAACATACGAAGAGTAGTCGAGCGATGTAATTAAAAGTTGCGGATTGCCCTTGTTTACCTTAGGCTCAGGAATATGCTCAATAATAGCATCGAGTATAGGCGTTATATCTTCGGATGGTTGACGCCAATCCGCTGACATCCATCCGTTTTTTGCGCTACCATAAATGGTAGGAAAGTTAAGCTGATCTTCGGTGGCATCGAGGTTAAACATAAGCTCGAACACTTGTTCTTGAACCTCTTCGGGGCGACAGTTTGGCTTGTCAACCTTGTTGATTACAACAATTGGCTTAAGCCCAATGCTTAAAGCCTTTTGAAGGACAAACCTTGTTTGCGGCATGGTGCCCTCAAAGGCATCAACCAAAAGAAGAACGCCATCGGCCATGTTCAGAACTCGCTCAACCTCACCGCCAAAGTCGGCGTGACCAGGGGTATCGATAATATTTATTTTAACACCCTTGTAAGTAACTGATACGTTTTTGGCAAGAATTGTAATACCTCGCTCTCGCTCAAGGTCGTTGCTGTCGAGAATTAGCTCGCCAGGGGTTTCGTGTTCCTTAAAAAGCTTGCTTTGGATAATCATTTTGTCAACCAGGGTTGTTTTACCATGATCGACATGCGCAATAATTGCGATATTTCTTAGGTTTGGCATTAATTATTTAATTTGGGCTGCAAAGGTAATGCTATTTTTGTTTCTTTATCACTAATATTGTGTTAAGAATAAAAATTTATCGCTATGAAACAGATAATTACGGCATTTTTATTTATAATATTAGCAAACAGTGCTTTTTCGCAGGATTACTTATCTGCTGAAAAGGAGACTCCACAACGAGTTTTAACGATTGCGAATACTAATGATTCAATTTCCCTTCGAGCTATTTCAAAAGAAGTAGCTCACGGAGATGACGATACAAAACAGATAATATCACAATTATATGCTACTGTAACCGACTCAGCAACACTTGGAGTGGGCATTGCTGCACCTCAAATTGGTATAAACAAACGTATTATTCTTGTTCAGCGTTTCGATAAAGTAGATAATCCGTTTGAGGCGTATTTGAATCCTCATATTGTTCAGACAACCAAGCTTACAGAAAAGATGGTGGAAGGTTGCTTATCGTTAGATAGCATTAGGGCTGAGGTTGTTCGACCTTACGCAATTATGGTTAACTATACTACGCCTAGCGGCCGCTCGCACACCGAACTGGTTGAGGGATATACTGCACGAATATTTCAACACGAAATTGACCACCTAAACGGAATTCTGTTTACTGATAAGGCGAGCTCGCTATATTAAGGTAAATTCTATTATTCGTATTTCAACGAATATGCTGGATCGCTTTCAGCAGCCCTCCAGGAAACAGTAATTACCGTTATAAAAGCCATTAGTATTGCTAATATGGCTGCAATAACAAAAGGGAATATGGTGGTTGCGCTAAAAATTGGGCTACCAAAGTCGATACGATACGCAAACCCCTCTAACCATTTAAGCATTGCGTAATATGCAATAGGAATTGCAAACACGTTAGCAATAATTACCAAGCTAAAGAATTGACGATTTAGTAGGTTTAATATGCTGGTTGTTGAAGCTCCCATTACTTTACGTATACCTATTTCTTTCGTTCTTTGCTCGGTAACGTATGAGCTTAAACCCAGAAGACCAAGGCACGAAATAAATATGGTTACCATTGAAAACACCCTAAATAACCAGGCTAGCTTTTGCTCTGAACGGTAAAGACTTTCGAGCTTTTCATCTAAATAATAATAGCTAAAGTCGCGTTTGACGTTATAGTCTTGAAACTTAGCTTGAACAAAGTCGAGCACTTGTTTTGATTCCCCAGGCTTAAAACGAATACTTACATTCCGAGGCGGTGCAGTGCTTATATAAAACATGAATGGCTCAATTGGATTGTGTATTGATGAGTAATGAAAGTTGTTAACCACTCCTACAACGCGTCCATCACGCGAAGCGGAACCATCCATTCTAATTCCTAATTGAATTCTTTTGTCGAGAGCATTATTAGTCCAACCGTAGACTTTTTCAGCCTCCTTGTTTATTATAAATGCTTGTGTAGAATCGGTTCTTAGCAACGTGTTAAAATATCGGCCCTCATCCAATTCAACACCTAATAATTTCAGATACTCAAAATCGCAACCAATAAGGTTAATGCCCACTTCCTTCATTTCACCTTGCTGTTCGATACGGCTAACGATTTTTCCATTTCCAATACCTAAAACATCTTGTGAGCCAGCAACGGCTATAATAGAATGATTTGATAAGAGTTCCTGTTTAAAGGTTTCAAACCTACTTCCAATTAAGGTATCAACATCGGTCAGTACTAAAAGATTTTCCTCGTTAAATCCAAGATCCTTAGTCCTGATAAACCTTTGCTGCTGACTAACTACAATAGTGGCTGTAATCATAATTAATGAAATTGCAAACTGAAACACCACCAGAAATTTACGCAATCCAACTTTACTGCTTCCTTTGCTAATAGTGGATCTTAAAATTGAGATTGGAGAAAAGCTGGAAAGGTAGAAAGCAGGGTAACTTCCGGATACAATTCCAACAACTAATGAAATGCACAAAACCCCAAATATTATGGAAGGTTTCAGGAGCTCGTAGACTGAAATATTTTTATCGGCTACGCTATTGAACCAGGGCAAAACTGCAAATGAAAATACATATGCTATTGTGCTTGCAATAAGAGCAATAAAAACTGCTTCGCTAATGTTTTGAAAAACAACATGATGCTTACTTGCGCCCACAACCTTTCTAATGCCTACATCTTTTGCCTTTTTTGCCGAGCGGGCTGTTGCCATGTTCATATAGTTAATACATGCTATAATTAAAATGAATATGGCAACAAACGAGAATATAAAAACGTTCGATCGGTTTCCCGTTGGAAAGTCGGCTTGAATACCCTGGATTTTAGGAAAATGTGTTTGGGCTAAAGGTTGAAAAATTGGAATAAACGTTCCGTTTATTATATCGCCAACAGGCTTTAGATACTTATCGTTAAAAAAATCAAAGTTATTGATAACCTGTGTTGGATCTGCACTTGGGCTGAACAATACATAGCTGTATGAATTAACGTTCCAGAAGGAACCAGAGCTTCTGTCGTTAAACTGATCTTCGCCTATTTGTTGGCGAATTGTTGTTGTAGATACGAGTGCATTAAATTTTAAATGAGAAGATCGAGGCAAATCCTCAATCACTGCTGTAACAACAAATGGTTCGTTTTCTTTCCCTGTTAATACTTTACCAATAGGATTTTCAGCACCAAAAAGCTGATTAGATAAAGTTTGGGTAAGTACAATAGAGTATGGCTTTGCTAGGGGATTCGTCTCACCCACAACTATTTTAAAATCGAAAACATCAAAGGTTGTTGAATCGGCAAAAAATACATCTTGCTCGTTAAAATCTTTTCCGTTTAGCCTAAAAAAGAAATTATCCAAAGGGATAAATCTAACATAGCTCTCTATAAACGGATACTCGTCGGCAAGCGTTGGTGCGAGTGGTGCGGCAGAAAGTGCAAATAAATCTTGCTTGTTGTTTACATGAAAATTTGAAATAACCCGATAAATATGCTCATGCCTTGAATGGTGCTTATCGTATGCAAGCTCTTCCTTTACAAAAAGGATAACCATTATAGTTGAAACTATTCCAACAGAAAGACCTAATATGTTAACAAAAGAGAAAAACCTATTACGCAATAGGTTTCTGAAGGCAATTTTCAGATAATTCACAAGCATATCAAATCAAATTAAATAACAACTGATGAAAAGACGATTATGAATAGTGAATTGTTACACCTTCTATCACAAAAATTAATTCAAAAAAAATGTCGCATAAGCGACATTTTAAAATGGGTTATATTAATTAGCCTATTCAAAGAGAAAATCTAGGTCATCGCCAGGTTGATATTCCTTAGGTGGTAAACCATGCTTAAAAACCCGAGCAGGTTTGGATCCTAAAAGAGAAATATCCCCGTCATCAACAAGAATCATTGACCCCTCGCGTAAGCCTACCACGTAAGAGAATGGATCCATTGTAATAAACTCTTCAATTCGTTGCTCTCGAGTTTCACCAGCATGCCCATCGGGATTTGCATCGAGATAATGAGGGTTAATTTGAAAGCGAACAAGGTTGAATGCGCTAAAGTTGTCGGGCTCAACAATAGGCATATCGTTGGTAGTGCAAATAGTGGGGCATGCAACGTTTGCTCCAGCACTCCAGCCAACGTATGGCATTCCGTCGAGTACTTTATACCTTAGCGTTTCAATAATATCGAGTTGCTGAATCATTTTTAGCAACCTAAACGTATTACCGCCGCCTACAACAACCGCTTCGGCTTCGCGAATTGCCTTTTTTGGTTCTTTACAACGATGCAACGATTCCACTTCAACGCCCATTTCGCTAAACCTCTTCTGAACCTTTTTTTCGTAATCATCAAACGAAAACGTAACAGCTGCATAGGGCAAAAAAAGAACCTTTTTAACTCCCTTTAAAAATTGCTCTATCTGTTCCTTGGGGTGCTGCAGGTATTCCTCACCTGCATTCGTAGAGTTTGAAATGAGCAGTAGTTTCATATTGTTAGCTTAATTTTATTGTGTAATTGCTTTCGCTATCTATCAATGCTATCTACAAAGATATTCCTTTAGAACTAATGAGATTTGTGATAATTGTATTTTTTGACCAACACCCCTTAATCATCAACAAATGCTATAAAAACATATATGACAAATGAGGTTAGGCGTTAGTCCCCTCAGATGCAAGAAATGCTACCTCTATTTCTTCTTCAACTGAATTCAAGAAATTTTCAATAGTACCCTGAAGAATTTCACGTTGTGATGCTTCGTCTTTATCAATTAGCAACTGAATTGTCTTATCGATTAGGATAACCAAAGACTTAAAGCTTCGGTTATTTTGGCAAGTATTAGCAGCTAACACAAAATGCTTGGATATGCTTTGCATACTAATATTGCTTAAAGCTTGGGTCGTATCCGTATAAAGTATGGCTTGGCCATTAGAAACAACCCAAACGGCTACACTATTTTTTGTAATAAAAAAGGCATTATCGTTAAAACTAATTACTCCAATTGATACCTCTTTGTCATATACTTGAGAACTATTAACTAATGTTTTAATTGAATCATTTATAATAAACTCAAACGAAGCACTGTTAACATCTAGCCCCTTTTGTAGTTTTTGCTCTAACGACCTGTTTACTTGATATCCAGCGTAATGAATTGGCAATTCTTTTGATGCTAGCACAACCAAAGCACTTGTTTTTGATTGATTCGTTTCAATAAGGCTGATGCTTTTTAACGATTTGTTCGAACCTGGCCACAAAACAATATAACGACCCATTGGCTTAACGGTCAATTCATGAGCCATTGTGTTTAAATCGGTGAGATTAGATTGGGCTGAAGAAGTGAGCCGTTGTAATAAATTTTTTCGTTTTATATTTACTCTAATAATAATAACCCCAAGCGATATGAAGAAAAAAGTTAGAAGTGATAATGCTAATAAAAAATATCGATGCTGCTCTACTCTTCCTGAAAGATAAGTAAGTTCGCTTCGCTGCTTGTCGGCTTCATACTTCAACTCTAACTCCTCAACCTTTTGCTTTCCATCAATACTATTTAGCGAATCCTTAACCATTGAGTATAGCTTGTAGAACGAAAGTGCGCTTTGCGGTTGACCTGTTAATTCGTTCACCTCGCTTAAATGATAGTAAATCTCCTTCAATACCTCCTGCTGATTGAGTTCTTCGGCAATGTTTTTTGCCGTTAATAAGTACTCATTTGATTTATTGTAATTCTTTAACTTTAAGTATGCATAACCAACATTTTTAAGGGTATATGACAACCTCGACCTGCTACCAATGCTCTCAAACACTTCCTTTGCCTCTAAGTGATACGATAGGGCAGTTTCATAATCATTGCTCTTAGCTAAAAGTGATCCTATGTTATCATTTAGTATTGCAACGCCCGATTGAATGTTTAAGGAGTCGTATATATGGGCTGCTTCGTGGTACTTTTTTAAAGCCAAGGGGTGATTGTTCAGCTCAACATACGATGCTGCCATATTATTTGCTGCTCCTGCCATAGCAAACGCATTACCAATGTTTTTGCTAACATCGTAGTGTATGGTAAAGTAGTCTATTGCCTTTTGGTAATCGGATTGATAGAAAAATATTTGCCCAATGTTGTTCGATGCCATGCCAATTCCAGCTCTATAGCCAATTTTCTCAAAATCGGTTAATGCTTTTATCAGGTACTCAAGTGCCTTTGGGTACTGTCCCCATGTTTTATATAATACGCCAATGCTATTATTCACATGACCAATTCCCTTTGTATCGTTATGCACCATGTAAACCGAAAGGGCATTCTGATACTCCAATAAGGCCTTACTAAACTCGCCTTGATTAAAGTAAACGGTAGCAATATGATGATGAATATCGGCTACTTGTTCCCAATTGTTTTGCTTATTGGAAATTTCAAGGGCTTTATCAAAATAATGGATGCTTTTTTGGTATGCACTATCGTAATATGCTTGTGCTAAGTTGTAAAAAGCACTGAAGCGAGTTGTATCGTGCTTGGCAGAGCGTATTGCTAACTTTAGGCTATCGATATGGGGGTTTGATATTGCAGAAAAGTTGATTAGCAACAGCATAAAAAACCCAAAAACCCTTTTTTGCATTGTTAAATTTTTATTTACAAAAGTACAAATATATAGATGCAAAATAAAAAAAGGGCACGAGAAACTCGTGCCCTAACCGTCTAACTATTTGCTCTATTCTAGCTAAAATCAATAATTATTAATCCAATTGAGAATGGGTAAATTTCGGGTCCTTTTCCTGCTTCAAACATTGGCGTTGGGTAGTAGTTTGCAAAAAAGTTCAGTCCTCGGTAACCCACTCGGGCTGTTAACCCATATCGAAAAGGAGATATGTTGAAGTCGTTTTTAACTTTATCCTTTCCTTTGTTGGCGCCATCGAAAACAATTTTGGTATGCGATCCTATTTTTGCTCCTCCAATTACTCCTGCTGAGAAAAAGATCCTGTGCTTGTCGTCGAATGTTGGAATTTGGAATTCGAGCAAAAGGGGCACTGTAATATAGCTTGTAGATAGCTTTGATTTTGTTACGTTCTTGTCGGGATCGAGCTCGTAGCTGTCATCTTCAACCGTAATTCCATCAACCAGTTTTAGGGTAATTGGGTTTCTAAAATGATAATCGTTAAACTCTAATCCTAAACCCGTTACTAAGCCCACCTTATCGGTACCAAAACCTAAGCTATACTGCATAAAATTCAGGTTAATATTCCATGAACGGCCTTGGCGTAGCTCAAGAAATTTCAGCTCATCAGTCATATTTATCGAATAGTCGGGAGTCATAAAACCATTAAATCCCCATTCAAAGCCGGCCCAATGACCCTTAAATCTTGGTCGACGAACATAGGTAAAGTCCTCATCTTCATTCACAGAAAATTTTGAATTAGTTTCGGGAATTTCAATGGATGTAGAGCCATCCTTTTGGATTACAACAATTCTTTTCTTACCAAAGCGAATGGTTGTTGTATCAATCTTATCTTCTGCAAAATTCTCATCCATAACAACTTGGGTTGAATCAGAATCAGCATCAATTTTGCTTATATCCGAAATAGTTGTGCTATCGGTTTGCTCTGTAGCGTCATCGTGAACTTTTAGGTTTTCAACATTTTCATCCTGAGCATAGGCTGAAACAACCAGAAAAAGTGCTGCAAATAAAAGGCTAAATAGTGTTTTCATCGTGATGTAGTTTACTTAAAGTTATACTCAAAGTTTTATTATACAAATATTTTGTTTATACACACATGTGCATGAATACAAATTTCTTTTGCTGTATTCGTAAGTATGACGAAGATGTGGTTAGAAAAGTTACAGGTTGATTTGCTACTTTTTTCTGTTAACAGGAACAGATAATGCAAAAAGGTTGGTTTCAAACTCTATTCGTTTGAACTTTCCATCATCATCTTTTTGGGCTTGCAAGCTAAGGTTTTTGCCAGTGGTGCTAGCAAGCTTACTAAATCCCATTTGGGCAATTTCAAACAAACCAATTGTTCGACTTGAGCCTTCAGCATCAGGGTTTTTTTGTTGTAAATAATTATCAATAATAGGCATTTGAAATGCTAGAAGTTCTTTACTCACATTGGGTAACCCTTTGTTTACAATATTAATTGCAACAATGGGCTTAATGTAATTTGGAATAGTTAGATTTTCTATTGTCTCAAATTCATGTATAACCTCAGCTATTTCTGCCTTTGATGTGGTTTGATCTACTCGGCTATTCCCGTTTACGCTAGGTTCTGCCAAAGAATTATTCGTTTCGACAACGGGAACAAACTTTTTAGAATTTGCCGATGTCTTTGTTTCAATGGGTATAGTTTCTACTGTGTTTGCTAATTCACGAATTTGCTGAACTTCGCTCAATGAACTCATATAGTTGAAAAGAGAAATCAAAATTAGCAGAACAGCAGCTGCCGAACTAGCAGTATAAAGAATTCGCCTAGTAAAACCAAAGGTTGTAAACCTTTTCAGTTTACCTTTATGCTTATAGGTGATACTTAAATCTGCCTTTAATTTGGCTATTTGAAATTGCTGAAACTCTATTGCTCTCTGTGGATTTTTTTCAATTGCAGCTTCAAGAGTCTGTTTATCGCGTTGGTCAATGTCTTTCTCTAAACTTGCGATACACAAATAATCGAATTCATCCTCTACTCCTACCAGCAATTGCTTCGATTTAAGTAGCTTGCTTTTATGCTTATACGAACTAGCTAGCGGATTTAACTTAAAGCTGCTCAGCTGTTGCGCATCTTGAGCAATATCGGGGTTATCAACTAGAAATTTTTCTACAGCAGTTTTGGTTTCACCGTCTAGGATACCGTCGAAATAATCGATTAGGTACAATTCGTAGTTGTTTCGGTTTATATCCATGGCTAAATTACTGCTTCAAGTGTTCCTATATACTGCTTAAGCGCTAAGCGAGCTCTGTAAATATATACTTTTACTTGCGCTTCCTTTAATCCTGTTATTTCTTCAATCTCCTTATAGCTGTAACCTTCATAATCTCTTAATAGAATGACTGATCGTTGAATGTCAGGTAATGTTTTAATTGCTTCATGTAATAGCTCTTGCAAATCTGAATACTGGCTTTCAATGGCAATTTCCGGTGAATTATCAATGCTTGACGATCTTTGGTCAACCCTAATTGTATCAATACATGCATGATATGCTGTAGTAAACAGGTACGATTTGGCCTTGCCAAACTCAACACCAGTGTGCTTTACCCATAAGCGCTCAAAAGAATCCTGAACAACATCGTTGGCTTTATCGATATCATTTAGAGTTTTTAGCGCAAAACGGTAGAGTCCGTCTGCAAAACTATTTACGCAACTATTGTATTCTTCAACGGTCATCTGTAGCTACAATTCGTGGGTAAGACGAATAAGCAAACTAAAAGTTACAGCAAAGTTATAATTAATAGAAGTGTTTTCACTAACACTAATACTATATGTGAATTATAAGCACTAGATGCAAAGGAATTATATGTTTCAAAAAAAATTTGTTTCTTTGCTGTTATCAAACAAAAGTATTGTAATATGAAAAAAGCATTGCTAATTGCCGCCGCTATTTCCCTTCTAATTTATGGTTGTAATACTAAACAAACCGACCAAAACCTTTCGCATGAGCATTTGGTGTATTCTACATTGTGGATTCAGCATTCTCCCGAAGCCAAAGCGCTTTATCATCAAGGTTTTAATATAGCCAAAAGGCAGCTAACTGAATTTATCAAAACCGATAGTGATAAGCCTAAAGCTGTTATTGTTGATTTAGATGAAACCATGATTGACAATAGCCCTTTTCAAGGACAAATGATAGCTAAGGGAAAGCCTTATAGCCCCGAATTTTGGACTGAATGGTCAATGCAAAGCAAGGCTAGTGCTACTCCTGGTGCAAAAGAGTTTACGTACTTCTGCGATTCAATAGGTGTTGAGGTCATCTACCTTAGCAACAGGAGGACCACTGAACTAAAATGGACCATGAAAAACCTTGATTCGCTAGGTTTTGCTTTTGTTAATGCTGATAACTTCTTTTTAATGGATGAAACAAGCGGTAAAGAACCTCGCCGACAAAGGGTAGCAGAGGATTATGAAATAGTAATGCTTTTAGGTGATAACCTAAACGACTTTTCAGAAGTATTTCAGAATAGAGGTGACGACTGGGGGTTGGAAATAGTTGAAAAGTATAAGCATGAATTTGGCAAACGTTTTATAGTTTTTCCAAATCCCATGTATGGCGAATGGGAAAAAAATGTTTACGATCATAAAAAAGGGCTAAGCGATACGGAAAGGTTTAGGCTAAGAAGAGCTAAAATTAAGGCCTTTAAAGTATACTTTTGATATTTATTTCAAAGGGCATGACTTATAATTCATGCCCTTTTTTTAGTTGGCTATATACTCATCAATAGCTTCGAGGATTGAGTTAACGGGGATGGGCTTTGTTAAAAATTTATCCATACCACTCTCAATTCCTGCCTTTTGATGTTCAGGACTTGGATATGCGGTTTGACAAATTACTTTAATATCACTTCTATACTGTTTAATTTGCTTGGTTGCTTCAAAACCATCAACCTCTGGCATCACAATATCCATTAATACAACATCAATTTCTCTCGATTTTGCAATGCTTATTGCTTCTTTGCCGTTTCGAGCCCAAACCAAGTTTGCTCCTGTTGGTTTTACAAGCGTTTGGATAAACATGAAGTTTGAGTCAATATCATCGGCAACCAAAATAGTTTTGTTTTTCCAGTTGTACTCATCAAATTTATTTGGTGGAATAAACTCGTCGAACTTTGCCCTTACGGGTATGTAGGGTAATGTAAAGAAGAATGTAGAACCCTCATTTTTCGAGCTATTTACCCAAATCTTACCTCCTAACCGTTCAACTACATTTCGGGCAATTGCCAAACCCAAGCCTAAGCCGCTATAGCATCGTGTTGTGCTATCATCGGCTTGCCTAAAGGGGTTAAAAATAATATCCTTTTCTTTTTCTAGTAATCCAACTCCAGTATCAATTACATAGAAAAGTAGTGTACTTGGATCTCTAAATGTATAGCCAAGTTCAATAAAACCTTTGCTTGTAAATTTTAACGCATTCGATAGTAAGTGCTTTACTATTTGAGCTAATCTATCGGGGTCGGTTAAAATGGTAAAACTCTCTTCGGCAACGCCTAACTTTAGGTATGTTTTAAGTCTAGATGCATTGTTATGCTCAATAAACTCACTAAAAACATTTTGGAGTGTTTCGTTAAGCTTGCATTCACGCTTTTTAATGGTTAATTGGTTCGTTTCTATTGAGGAAATATCAATTAGGTCGTTTATTAGATCGAGAAGCTCATTTGAATGTCTTAATAGCTGATTAGGTATATCAAGTTTTTCTTCATATGATATAGTTGAATTATTTAGTAATGAAGAAAATCCTAAAATTGCATTTAAGGGAGTTCTAATTTCATGTGATAGGTTTGAAAGAAATGCAGTTTTCAACCTATCCGATTCTTCAGCTTTAGTTTTTGCAATTACCATTTGCTTTTCGCTCTCTTTCCGTTCGGTAATATTATTGAAAACTAAAATCAGGTGAGCAACATCTCCATGCCTGTTAAAAACAGGTGATACAGAAAAAGCATACCATTGGTTTTCACCTTCGTAAAATGAAAGCATCGCTTCGTCCTGACATACTGATCCAGTTAACGATTCACCTATTGCTTTTGCCAAGGCTACATGACTTGATGTGTTTTCAGGCTCGAATGGCGGGAAAATAGTACCTAAAACCATATCTGCTGAGGTGCTGGAAATGGCTTCAAACTCAGGATTACAAAACTCAACTTCTCCTTTAGGAGAAGTAATTACTACACCTATTGGAATATTGTTTATGGCTTTTGATAATACATATGCATTATGCTCGGCTTGCTTTCTCTTGGATATATCAATTGAAACTCCGCCTATTAACGGCTGGTTATTCGCCCCCGAAAATTTAAACTTATGCGTTACATATGTTCTTTCAATCTTATTATTATCAATTAGTTGTTCTTCAACAATTACAGATCCTGATTTCTCTACAAACTTATCCTCCTCAAAAAATCTACTTACTTGTGTAGTTGGAAAAACGTACTTAATGTTCTTTTTCTCAAAATTAAAGGGGCCAAATGCTTTGTCCATATAGGAATTTTGATAAAACATATTCCCCTCAAAATCGCGAATAAAAACACCAACAGGCATAGAATTAAGCAATGACTCAAATTGCTTCTGGGTTTCTTTATGCCTGTATTCTGTCAGAGCTAATTCTGTAATATCTTTAAAATCTTCAATAATACCAATGAACTCTCCATGTTTTCCTTCAAATCGCTTTGCACTATAATTGCAGACTACTTTTTCACCCAGGCGCGAAAATCTCTCCTCAGTATTGGAAACAACTTCGTTTCCATTTTTTATTTGCTCGAGCGGACAGTTGTCGGTATGGCAGTATATGCTAGGAAAAACGTTAAAGCATTTTGATCCAATGGCCTTCTCTTTAAATACACCTGAAATTCGGCAAAACGCATCATTAACCTGTAGAACATTAAAATCGGAATCAATAATTCTTAAACCATTGGCTGTTGAGTTAAAAATTTGAGAAAACTGCTGGTTTTTATCAATAATCTCTTTGGACCTTTCTCTGAGCTGCTCCTCCAAACTCTTTTTTAAGAATAGAGCTGCGCCTATAATTCGATTTTGAAAAAGATAAAGTGTTAGAATTATTAGTGTTAGTATCAAAAAAACCACAATGGTTAATTGTGCTATTTGCCTTGTAAACTCTTTTTGAATAGTCGTAATGTCAATACTATAAAAGGCTCCCGCCACTGCTTGGTTTTTTTCATCTACAAAGTCAGTAATTTTTACAATGCAATGTCTTCGATTATTGACCTTAACGTTTTGCTGCTTTTTCCCGACATCAATTTTTGTTAAAATACTATCAAGAAATAGCTTGTTGCCATTGGCTTTTGTTACGTACTTTTGATTTTGCCCTAAATCAGGGTATTTTGGTGATACAATAGTCTCGTCAATAACTACAAAAAGTGTGTTGTTTGTTTTAACCAAACTGCTTAAAACCGATGAATCGCTAATTGATATGCATATACTATATCTATCATCTAATTGAATTGGTGAAAGTGCCAAAAAATCCACACCCTCATCTGTTAATACAAACGAATTCTGAATATCAGATTGAAGAGTATCTTGGATAAAAAAAAGTTCTGAATAATTATATAAGCTCTTTTTGGTTGAAAACAGTGGCTCTTGATCATTATAGATAGCAAGATCAGCATTATAAGGTAATAAAACTGTATTGTAAACATATTCCGCCTTATCCTTAATTTTTGCTATATCATTATTCTTAAGGGCGGTTAATAATTCGTTATTACTATTTAGAATATGAACAGTTTGATTAAAATACTTTGAGTAGGAGTAGTATTCGGCAAATACCATATTCACCTCCTTTTCTACAATACTGCTTATTCTTAACTCTTTGTTTCGCTTAATTTGCGGTACCGTATTAAGAATAAAGAAAGTAGAGATGACTATATATAACGAAATTACAGAAAGGTATAGGTAGCGGTATGTTCGCCTGCTGAAAATTGAAAAAGTTTTCACAAAAAAAGGCTTTATGTTTTGAGATTAACAGTCAAATGTAATCCATTTTTATTGCTTTACAAGGCATAAAAAAAGAAAAGGGGTGAAAAAATCACCCCTTTCCCAACAACTATTATCAATGTTTCGCTATTTCTTCACCACTTTCAGTGTGGATACGTTACCGCTCAGGTCGGTGAGGCGGATCAGGTACACGCCCGGCTGCAGCGCCTCGGTGGGCAGCTCCAGGGTGCCCTCGCCTGCGTTGGCCTGTACCAGCATGCGCTGGCCTACCAGGCTGATCACCTCCACGCGCGCTACGCGCTCGGTGCCCTCTAGCGTCAGCTGTGCACCGAAGGGGTTCGGGTACGCCTGCACCCTGTCGAGCATGCTAACGCCTGCGCTGGTGATCACCATCGTTACGGGTTCCGTAACATCGCTGTTCACCACGTCAACCGTTCCCTCTACCGGGTTGTACCCCGCGTAGGATACGCCGTAGGCTATGCCCGTGGCCTGATCTACGCTTGCAAACGTGGCCATCCCGCTGCTGTTGG
>Ga0334901_1002481_pt1 | contig 15707 bp, 14 predicted proteins | sample GraSluR3_MG_3_FD_207216 | JGI IMG/M metagenome (GOLD analysis project Ga0334901, IMG submission 207216) | Sludge microbial communities from methane-producing bioreactor in Wageningen University, Netherlands - Granular Sludge_15_08-R3 | ecosystem: Engineered > Bioreactor > Anaerobic >... | reverse complement strand
CCGGGAAATGAATTCTATGTATCCTTCAATTCAACCACCACCTAACCGTGCTTTTAATAAACAGGTAAACAGGGCTGCAGAGCTTGAATGTTTGCCCGATTTTGTTCCAAGTGTAGTTCTACATAATTCTACTTAATTCTTTAAAATCCTCTATAAATATTTAATAATATCCCGCCTGCAAACTTACGCCCTGCTGTTTGTACTAAATTTTCCCATGCCTTTTTGAAAATTGTCTGCTGCAGAATTTGGGTGTATAACACGTTCGACTGATGAGGCTTTAAAGCTTTGGACCTAATAGTATGGGAATGTTATTGTCAAGATACCAGAGATCTGAACAACGATACTTTTTTTGGATTTGTACATTATATTGGTGTATGAGTATCCGATCAACGAATAGATGAGTTTGTTCTTCAAAGCAATTCGATACAATAAATACTGCGGTTAATTAATTGTTTTATTGATAATAACACAGTTATGACATAAAATAAAATTATAAAATATTATAAGTCTATTAGTTCACCTAATAAAGACTTACTGATAAAAAGGGGACGGAGTATTATGATGGATTTTAAAATACTCACATTTCTTGATTTATGCAAGACCAGAAGCTTTACTCAGACGGCAGCCAATTTGCATATTACCCAGCCCGCCGTATCACAACACATAAAACACCTGGAAGAAAACTACGGAGCAAAGCTGGTATACTACAAGGACAGGGCGGTACATATTACCAAGCAGGGTAAACTGCTTGAAAAATTTGCCGCATCCACCTACATAAACAATAAAAAGCTAAAAAAAATTATAGAATCCAGTATATTATCCCCAAGGGAACTTTGTTTTGCCACCACCAGGGTTATAAGCGAATTTATTCTCCCTGCCGTATTATCCAAATATTTGGAGAAATATAATTATGAAAAAATCAAAATGGCGGTTGTAGAAAGCAAGGAAGCATTCAACATGCTGAACCTGGGAGAGGTGGATTTTGTTATAACAGACGGGAGCTTCCGGGCCAACGACTACAAGTGCGCTCACCTTTTCCGCGAAGAAACCATTGCTATATGCTCGCCACGCCATCAATTGGCCAAGGGGCCGGTTGATTTTTCCGATTTGATAAATGAAAGGTTAATCTATCGTTTGGCATCCTCAGAAGTATATAATAACCTGGAAATGATATTGTCCGAAAAGGGTTACAGTATCGCAGATTTCAAAAAAACCATGGTTATCGGCAGCATTGCTTCCATTAAGGAACTGGTAAAGCATAACGCCGGGATAACCTTTTTGTATAGATTTGCCGTCCAGAAAGAACTGCAGGAGAAATCACTGGTAAAGATAAATATTCGCAACCTGAATATTTACCGCGATATATACTTTGTCTGGCTGAAAGAAAGTTTTTTCGACAGTGATTCCCTTGTCCTGTTTGATTACTGCAAGCAGTACATCTCGGATTATCTTAATTTCATAAAGGCAGAACGGCTGTGAGCGGGTTGTCCGGGGACAGGCCGGGATGGTTTTTTACTTTAAAAAGACATATATTAGTCCCACACTTTATAGAATTTAATATATGGGCTTTTTCAAAGCTTCAATCTGCCAGGTGGGGGGCTATTAATGCTTGTCTCGGCCATTCCTTATGTATTGTTTGCCGTGGGTCTTGTAATGCTTATAAAGGGTGGAGACTGGTTTGTTGACGCGTCGGTGTGGACAGCGAGGATAACCGGCCTGCCGGAAGTCATAATAGGTGCCACCATTGTGAGTATAGCAACCACCCTTCCGGAACTTTTCGTATCATCCATTGCATCCCTGGAAGGGCACCCGGATATGGCAATAGGAAACGTGGTGGGCTCGGTAATATGCAATACCGGCCTGATACTGGGACTGACCACCCTGATTTCTCCCGCAAGGATAATTAACCCGCGGATTTTCTGTCTTAACGGTTTTCTGCTTGCCACCAGCGGGTTTGTCATTTATTTAATGGCAGGTGACGGAATAATACGGGGGCTGGATTCCGTCCTGCTTCTGCTGATGTTTTTTTTATACCTTATTATAAATCTTGCGGTAATAAGATATAAAAAAGCTGACCGCAGGATACGTCACAATGACCGTACCCCGTTCGACATTCGGGATATCGTGGTAAACACCGTTAAGTTCGTGGTGGGTATAACCCTTATAATGCTGGGGGCGGATATGCTGGTGGAATACGGCTCAACAATAGCCGTACTGATAGGGGTGCCCGCCGGGGTCATAAGCCTTACCATAATAGCCTTGGGCACCTCGCTGCCCGAACTGGCAACTTCCCTTTCGGCTCTTTTTAAGGGACACAAATTCATATCCATGGGCAATATAATAGGAGCCAACATATTAAACTTCTGTATGGTGCTGGGGGTGTCTTCGCATTTTGGCGATATCCCCATAAAACCTTCAACCCTGTACCTGGATTTGCCGGTTTCAATACTCCTGATGGCCGTTTTACTGGTGCCGTGTGTGTTTAAAAGGAAAACCACAAGGCTGCAGTCTGCCGTATTGGTGGCGGTATATGCCGCATACATACTGCTGCTTGGGCACATTCACCTGTAAAGCAGGGCGCTCTGAAAGCGCCTGTGACTTTTCATATCAGCTTTAACATCCCGAAAACCATCAATATCACACCGGGCAGAAGGCTCACCCTTTCCCGTATATAATGATTGGAATACAGCCTGCCAAGGCTCATCCCTGTGGCTGTGCACATAAAACTGAGAGCAAAGCATAAAACCATCGTAACAGGTATATTGATGCCTGACATGGAGGATACAAAACCCACCGCACCGCCGTCAAGGGAAATGGCAGTCCCCAGAAAAAGAGCCTCCCTGGCATCAATGGTACTGGACCTGTCAAAATCGGCCTTTTCCGGCTGCCTTAGTATTTCTATTATTATGCCGAGGAATTCAATTCTGACCCTGCCGATAAACCTTCTGTCCTCCCTGTCGGCCGGGAACTTGTATTTAATAAAGGCCTGTGCAAAAAACACAAACCCCATCAAAAAAATAACCCCGGCGCTTACCAGCCTTGCCCAGACTTCCGGCACAAAGTACAAAACACCGTGGCCCAGCAGCATCGCGGCTCCGATAACGGCGGCCGATATCAGGCTTATCTGAAGTATTATACGCTTTCTCATTTCTATATTCCTCATACCATAGCTTACACCTATAACAAAACCGTCGATGCTGGTTGCAAGCGCAACCATAAGCTCATATATCAACCAAAGCCACTCCCTCACCGCAAGTAGTCACACTATATAATTTATGCCGACACAGCTATTACGTTACAGGTTCATTCTTCAGTCAGGCAATAACACTCATAGATATACCAACGACGCCCTGTACGATTGGTCAAAAAGAGTGAGTTCCCGGAACCGGGAACTCATTCTTTTTGACCTTCTCCGAAGGTTTAGTCCAGAATTTGATTAATGAACATTTTGTTGTTACCGCTTAAGCACGCTTTAAGCACAGAGGATTCATAGGATAACACACCGTTTAAGGATGCCTCTTCCGAAGGACTGTATATCTCCTCCGGTTCATTCAGTACTTCCTTTACCGTAGGCGGCTTGCCTGACGAAGAACCATTTCCCGTTCCGCAGCCGGTGCATACGTCCTCACTGGTTGCTTCACCGCACTGGACGATTGCCTTGCCCACCGAGGCATTAGCGCCAAAGGTTACCGGCACCCTGACACAGATGTTCTGGGTTATCACAAAGGTACAGGTATCCTTGTCTATACAGTCGCACCGGGCTGGTTCCCGTATCACGGTTGGGTCACCGCAGCAGAAGGTGGTAGGTTCTCCCTCGCTTACAAATGGCTCTACCTTCACCGGTACCGATACGCTTAAGGGCTGGTAGGCTGCCGTTTCGCAGGTTCCAACCTCTTCGCACACCGGGCCGCATATGCTTAAGCCTTCTGCGGCCGCTCCTCCGCCGAACAGGCATACCGGGTTTGGCCCAATGGGATAGGGCGAGGTAAGTTCAAAGCAGAACACCATGTGGCCGCCGGATTTGTTCACACCAAACTCGAACTTTAACCCGGCGCACCCGGTATACCGGTCGGGCTCTTGCGGCGTCTTTAGCTGTACGTTTCCCTTCCAGCCGTATTTAATGGTCTGCTGCATCCCGTTTATGGTCACTGTGATATTGACAATATGCTCCTTCGGTATCGTATCGCATATGCCCAGCACAAAATGGCTAAGGTTGGCGGAATGACACCTTCCTCCTTCAATCCCGGTTACGTTGTAGCAAAACCTCTGGTTTTCACCGGGGCCGGGGTCCAGGTTGGACTCTGCCAGGTCAAGTTCGAACACAAAGGGAAGGATTATACTCCCCTTTACTTCCGAATAATCAATCTTCTTATTGCACGGAAGCTGCAAAGGCTCTTTCTGCAAGATTTGCACCCCCCCTTTTTAAGTTGGTTTTCCGGTCGGTGAATAAATAACTCACATCCGCCGGTACATACTCACTGGCTGTTTGTATTGCCGCAGTCGGTGCATACGTCCTCATCGGTTGCATCGCCACAGTTGACAAAGGTTGAGCCAACCGAAGATGTTGCGCCAAAGGTAACCGGCACCCTTACGCACAGCTCCTGGGTCATTGTAAACTCACAGCTACCGTTTTCTTCGCCTTCGCACATTGCGGGACCCGGGGTCACTGTGGGAGGCCCGCAGCAAAAAGTTGTCGACATACCCTCTATTGCAAAGGGTGTCACCGTTACCGGGACGCATACGCTTAAGGGTTGGTAGCCCACCCCTTCACAGGTCTCAATCTCCTGGCATACCGGGCCGCATATGCTTAAGCCTTCGGCGGTTTCTCCGCCGCCAAACAGACATACCGGATTTGGGCCAAAATCGTAGGTTTCGGTCAGCTCAAAACAAAAAGTCAGCTGTCCTCCCACCTTATTAACCTCAAAATCAAATTTCAGCCCGGCACATCCGGTTGGGGGGTCCGGATTTTGCGGTGTCCTAAGCTCAACATCACCATTTAAGACCTGAGGCACCCCGTTTACGGTAATATTTACAATCTGGTCTTCGGGTATTTGGTCACATATGCCCAGCACAAAATGGCTTAAATCTGCAAACTGGGGATTGTCTTCCCCAACCCCTGTTACGTTGTAACAGAACCGCTGGTTTTCTTCGGGGCCCGGGTCCAGATTGGATTCTGCCAAATCAAGTTCGAATACAAAGGGAAGTATCCTTTCTCCCATCACCTGTGAATAATCAATCTCCAAATTGCATGGAAACTGTGCAGGTTTTATCTGCAAGATTCTCATCCTCCTTTATACTAATTTTTTGTTGCGGACAATCATAGCTCGCCGTAGTCCACATATGCTCACTGGCTGCTTATATTACCGCAGCCGGTGCATACGTCTTCGTCGGTTGCATCACCGCAGTTGACAAAGGTTGAGCCAACCGAAGATGTTGCGCCAAAGGTAACCGGCACCCTTACGCACAGCTCCTGGGTCATTGTAAACTCACAGCTACCGTTTTCTTCGCCTTCGCACATTGCGGGACCCGGGGTCACTGTGGGAGGCCCGCAGCAAAAAGTTGTCGACGTACCCTCTATTGCAAAGGGTGTCACCGTTACCGGCACGCATACGCTTAAGGGTTGGTAGCCCACCCCTTCACAGGTCTCAACCCGCTTCACACTTATATTCCCGGGTCTTTTTACTGCCATCGCCATGGAACATTCCTCCTTCCTCCTGTCTGGTGGTTTATCAGACACCATATCATCCCATTCCTGGTGTATAGTATTCGGGTTTTACTATTTCAGTTACAACCGGCCAAAAACAAATTAACCTTATCCTCGCCGGCGGCCTTCCAAAACATATCCGTGTATAGTATTATTAAAGCAGGATATCGAATGGGGTGTAATAGTGAAAAGAATCGCCTTTCAAAGGATGTACGCCGTTCTTATACTTATCAGCGCTATTTTTGCAGCAGCGCTGCCGGCTGCGGCCAACATGGCACAGCCGCTGGATTCTCCCACCGACCAGATGCTCTTTTTCAACGATAGCCCGAACGCCTCGCTGGTGGAAGAGACTATACTATTTAAGTTCACCGGGGACAGCCCGGCCGATGCCAGGGTGGAGGTAAGTTATGTACTGGAAAACCTGCTGGAAAACGAACAGCAGTTTGACGTGATGTTTGTTTCGCCGGAGTTTGCCGATGCGGATTTTGAAGTATATATAGATGATGAAAGGATTAGCGAAGTGACGGTGGATGAAGACATTGGCTGGCCGACCAACTGGCAGCCGGTTATAACCGAAGAGATTATAGATCCGGTGAGCGGTAAGCCTTTAAAAGTAAGCCCGGGCTCCTGGGGTTCCCGAATCCGCACATTTTCCGGAGCAACCTTCCCGGTAAACTTAAAAGCAGGTGAACCAACCGATATTAAGGTGGCCTATAACAGCCGGAGCGGATATTACCGGTATGGAGACGTAATAAATACCGTGTACACGCAGCTTTATTATCTGACCCCGGCTAGGTTCTGGGACGGCAGTGCAGGGGTAAACCTTAGGATTGAATTCCCAGAGGGAAGCAGTATGGCGGTTCACTCCAACATACCACTGGAAAAGGAAAATGATCGTACCTTTGTGGCGGCCCTTGACGGGGTCCCGGGCAGCGAATGGACCTTTTCCTGCGCAGACACCAAGGGGCTAATATTCGGCACCAACAACCTAAAAAAACACGATATACTGGTATTGGCGGTAACGGCTGTGCTCCTTATGGCGGTGCCGTTATCCAGGAGGTACAGCAAAAATCCCATTTTTACCTGCCTTGCGGTCCTGCCTGGTGCAGCCTTCTTTTTTGCAGCAATAAAGGTCACCTACGGCTTTATGTTCCTTATGTATTTGCTGGGGCCGGTTATACTCTTTACCACCATAGCCCTGCTGATATTTATCGGATACAAAAAAAAGAGCGGCAAAAAACCGTCATTGAGAAAAACCGAATACTCAAACTTATAAGGCTTCATGAAGCGCAAGCGCATGCTTACAAATGGTTTAGTAAGGAAACTCGCCGAAGCTTCGCAGAAGATCCGTAGGCCTGGCAGGACGCCAGGCCAGGCTTTTCGCGCCATGGAGGGTGCATAAAATGCGTTAGGATTTTCAAGAAGCAAGGCGTAAGTTTCCTCTAAAGGATTTTCTTATAAGCGGGTATTCATGAAGCCTAATTGAGTTTGTCTGCAAACCGGTACAATGTTGCACCTTACTACAGCTTCGCCAGCACGCTGTCCAATATGCCCACCGCCAGGTTTGCCTCCTCCTTGGTTACCACATAGGCCGGCAGCAGCCTTAACACATTACCTCCCACACAGTTTATTATCAGGCCTTCCTTCATGCACTCATCCAGCACTTTGTTACCGTCAGCTTCCAGCTGTATGCCTATCATAAGGCCCATACCCCTTACTCCCTTGATAATGGGGTATTTATCCTTGAGCCCCTGGAACTTCTCCATAAGGTAGGCACCCATGTTAAGGATATGCTCCATTATACCGTTATCCAGTATGTGATTGATTACCGCAAGTGAAGTGCTGCACGCCAGCTGGCTGCCCCCGAAGGTGGAAGCATGGTCCCCGGGCCCGAAGCCGGATGAGACTTCATCGCTTGCCAGCATCGCACCCATCGGAAAACCACCGGCCAGCGACTTGGCAAGGGTCAGAATATCCGGCTTTATGCCGAAATTCTGATGCGCAAAGAATTTGCCGGTTCTTCCTATGCCGCACTGCACCTCGTCAAATATAAGCAGCAGCCCTTTTTGGTTGCAGATATCCCTTACGCCTTTAAGGAATTCCGGTGACGGCACATTTATTCCCCCTTCACCCTGTATCGGCTCCAGCATAACTGCACAGGTTTTTTGGGTTATCTTATCGCGCAGGTCCTCAAGGTCATTGAACTTTGCAAATTTAAACCCGTCCGGCATTGGTTCGAAACCCTTTTGGTACTTGGTCTGTCCCGTTGCCGCCAGAGTGGCAAGGGTCCTGCCGTGGAACGAATTAGTGAAAGTAATCACTTCGTACTTGCCTTCTCCCGTTTTGCCCCTGGTGTATTTACGGGCAAGCTTGATTGCGGATTCATTGGCCTCCGCACCGCTGTTGCAAAAAAATGCCTTGCCCAGCCCGCTTTGTTTTACCAGTATCTCGGCGATTTCCACCTGTTGCTTTATCCAGTACAGGTTTGAACTGTGCATAATTTTAGCCGCCTGTTCGGATATGGCCTTAACCATGACCGGGTGATTGTATCCCAGGCAGTTAACCGCAAGGCCGCTTAAGAAATCCAGGTATTTGTTGCCGTCGGCATCCCAAATCCAGCTTCCTTCACCCTTAACAAAGGCCACCGGCAGCCTTTTGTAAGTATTCATCACATATAAATCTCCCTTTGCTTCTATCTGTGCATTGTTCACTGAAATTCCTCCCCGAAAATTTTCATTTGACTATCATTGTTCCGATTCCGCTCTCTGTGAATATTTCCAGAAGCAGCGAATGCATTACCGTACCGTTTATTATATGCACCCTTTCCACTCCCCCTTCAAGGGCTTCCAGGCAGCAGTTCACCTTCGGAATCATGCCGCCGGTAATAACCCCTTCGCTGATGAGCTGCCGCGTTTTCTGCCTGTCTATAACCGACAAAAGGCGGCTTTCACCGCTGCGGCGGTCGATAACGCCCTCCACATCGGTAATAAGCACAAGTTTATCGGCCCTGAGGGCCCGGGCAATGGCCCCCGCCGCATAATCGGCATTTATGTTATAGCTTTTGCCTCCGGGACCGGCCCCCACCGGCGCTATAACCGGTACAAACCCACCGTCCGCCAAAACGTCCAGTATCCCGGTGTCAATTTCCTTCACCTGTCCAACCAGGCCGATATCCCTTTTAACCATGCCGCTGCCCTTCTTCACCTCGGCATACTGTTTTTCCACCTTAATGAGACCGGCATCCTTGCCGCAGAGCCCCACCGCCCTGGCACCGTGCCTCTGCATCAGCGTTACAATTTCCTTGTTTATCTTTCCCACAAGCACCATCTGCGCTATTTCCATGGTTTCATCATCGGTTATCCTAAGACCGTTGACAAAGCTGCTTTCCTTGCCCACCCGCTCCAGCATATCGCTGATGGCAGGCCCTCCGCCATGTACCACAACGGGCTTCATCCCTACATATTTCATAAGAACAATATCCTGCATTATTCCATTCTTATACTCTTCGCTTATCATCGCATTGCCGCCGTATTTTATTACCACCTTTTTGCCGTAAAACTTCTTTATATACGGCAGGGCTTCCACTAGAACAGATGCCTTCTGATGCCAGCCTGAATTCACTTGTATCCCCCCCTATCAGGTCCTGTAACTGCCGTTTATCTTCACATAGTCGTAGGACAGGTCGCATCCCCAGGCGGTGGCCGTATATTTACCGCTGTGAAGATCCACCAAGATTTCTATGTCTATTTCGCCCAGTATCAATGATGCCTTGTCCTCGTCAAATTCCAGGCCTTCCCCCGTCTCAACCAGCTTGATTTCACCCCTTGGGCTTTTTATGCTTAAATCCACCTTTGCCGGGTCAAAATCGGCCCCCGAATAACCCAGTGCGCACAGTATCCTGCCCCAATTGGCATCCTCACCGAAGAAGGCTGTCTTAACCAGGTTCGAGGAAATTATGGCCTTTGCACCAACCCTTGCATCCTCCGCCGATGGCGCGTTTAATACGCTTACTTTCAAAAACTTGGTGGCACCCTCGCCGTCTCTTATTATCTCTTCAGCCATGGCACCGGCCGCAGCCCTGAATGCTTTCAGCAGTTTGTGATAATCGCCGTTTTTTTCGGTTATGCGGTCGTTCCCCGCCGTACCGTTGGCCAGTGCAATGACCGTATCGTTGGTGCTGGTATCCCCGTCAACCGAAATCATGTTGAAGGTATCCTGAACTGTCTCTTCCAGTATCTGCTTCAGAATCGTTTTTTCCACCGCCGCATCCGTAATAATATAGCACAGCATGGTGGCCATGTCAGGATGAATCATCCCCGAACCCTTTGCTATGGCCCCTACCGTTACCTCTGCCCCCCCAAGGCTAACCTTTACCAAAACCTTCTTTTCCTTTGTATCGGTGGTCATTATACCCCTGGCGGCGGCGTCTCCCCCGTTGGCGGAAAGACTTGATGCCGCCTTTTCAATACCTTTTTTTATGCTGTCCATGGGCAGCTGCACCCCAATAATCCCGGTGGAGCTTACCAGCACCTCGCGGCTGTCAATTCCCAGCTTGTCCGCGGCAAGTTTCACCATTTCACAGGCATTGTCCATTCCCTTCCTGCCGGTACAGGCATTGGCATTGCCGCTGTTAATCACCACCGCCCGGGTCACCGGGTTTTTTATGTTGTCAAGGTCAACCAGTACCGGAGCCGCCTTGGCTTTATTGGTTGTAAACACTCCGGCGGCAGCCGCCGGTACCTCCGAATAAATAATAGCCATATCCTCCCTGCCGCTTTTTTTGATGCCGCAGCTAACCCCTGCAAACCTGTATCCCTTTATGCCGCTTATCCCTGTCTTTGTTATCTTCAAGCCTTCAGTACCCATATCCGTTCCTCCCCTTTTTTTAAATATAGACCGGTGGAATATCCAGTCCCTCCTTTTCATCAAATCCGAACATTATGTTCATATTCTGCAGTGCCTGTCCCGACGCACCCTTTACCAGGTTATCTATTACCGAACACACCACTACCCTTCCGGCCCTCCGGTCAACCGCCATACCGATATCGCAGAAGTTCGAACCCTTTACCTGGGCTGTGGCCGGCATTATGCCCGGTTCCATTATCCTGACAAAATATTCATTCCTGTAAAAATCTGCATAAAGCCGGTGCAGTTTCTGGGCATCAACGTCTTCTTTAAGGCTTCCGTAGACAGTGGCCAGCATCCCCCTCTGCATTGGTACAAGGTGCGGTGTAAAGCTTACCGCAACCTTTCTGCCGGCCATGCGGGAGAGCTGATCCTCAATCTCCGGCGTATGCCTGTGCCCGGCCACGCCATAGGCCTTTACGCTTTCATTGCATTCACAGTAATGGCTGCCCGGTCTTAGGGTCCTTCCGGCCCCCGACACCCCGGACTTGGCGTCAATTATTATCGAGTTTTCCTCAAGCATATCCTCCCTTACAAGCGGGGCCAGGGCCAAAATACTGCATGTGGGATAGCAGCCGGGGTTGCCCACTATCTTCGCATCCTTTATCAGATTTTTGTTTAGCTCGGGAAGACCGTATACCGCACTTTCCAGAAGCTCCGGGCAGGGATGAACAATATCATACCACGTCTCGTAAGTTTTGACGTCTGAAAACCTGAAATCCGCCCCGAGGTCAACAACCTTTTTGCCCTTTTTAACAGCCTCCGCCACTATCTCTCCCGAAAGACCGTGGGGAAGTGCCGCTATTATTATGTCCGACCGGTCTATCAGGCCGCCATCCCCGAATTCTTCGCAGACAAGACCGGCAAAACCCCTCATGCTTGCATAAATATCCGTATACATTTGTCCTGCACCGCTCCTTGCGGATATTCCCTCTATAATGACACGGGGATGCCTGCACAAAAATCTTATTAATTCGTGACCAGTATATCCGGTTCCTCCTATAATACCTGCCTTAATCAATCCGACACCTCCAGTTTTGATTCAAAATAATAAACATAATTATACACTTTAAAGTATATTTATGCAATACCTTAATGTAAAAAATAAAAACTGGCAAACAGCATTGGATTATAATATAATTTTTTCAAGGGAGGCAATCGGTTTGAGCAAAGACAGGATTCTGGTAATAGACGATGAAGTACATATACTCGAACTAATTAAGTACAACCTGGAAAAGGAAGGCTATAGGGTTACCATATGTGAAACCGGGGAGGAGGGCCTTGTAAAAATAAAAAATAACCCCCCGGACCTTTTGATACTGGATTTGATGCTGCCCGACATAAACGGGCTGGAAATATGTAAAAAGATAAGGGAAGAGGACCCGGCAGCCGGCCTTCCGGTAATTATGCTTACCGCCAGGGGTAAAGAAATTGACAAGGTTTTGGGCCTTGAGGTGGGCGCAGACGATTATCTTACCAAGCCCTTCGGTATCCGCGAACTGACAGCCCGGGTAAAGGCCCTGTTGAGACGCTCGTCCCAAAAAAAACGAAATCCCGGTAATGTGGATATTATTCATGTTGGAGACCTTACAATAGATACCGGAGCCTACAGGGTTTACAAAAACGGAGCGGAAATTGACCTGACTGGCAAGGAATACGAGCTTCTTAAGACCATGGTCTTAAATAACGGAAAAATTCTAACCAGAGATTTCCTGCTGAACAGGGTCTGGGGCTACGACTATTACGGAGATACCAGAACGGTGGACGTTCATGTGCGGCACCTGAGAAAGAAAATTGAGGATGACGACAGAAAACCGAAGCTTATCCAGACAGCCAGGGGTATCGGGTACAGTTTCTGTTACAAGGGTGATTAATATGTTTAAAAGGTTAATGCTCGCTTTTACCGGCCTGATCCTGATAGGAGTTCTTATAACGGGAATCCTTTCTATGGAGATAGCCAAAACCTATTATTACAACAGCGTGGAAGATAAACTGGTCACCAGCGCAAAGTTGATTCAGAACAGGCTGGACCACATGACGCCGGGCCTGCATCCGGCTGATTTTGACATGCTGTGCAGGGAATACGGCCGGATTACCGGGCAGAGGATTACAATAATCGGTGCGGACGGCACGGTACTCGGCGATTCAAATGCCGATACATCAGATATGGAAAACCACGGCGACAGGCCCGAAGTAAGAAAAGCCCTGGAGGAAGGTTTTGGCAAAAACACCCACCAAAGCGGTACCCTTGGTATAGAGATGTTATATGTGGCCCTTGCCCTTGAAAATAACCGGAGCACTGACGGAGTCATAAGGGTAGCCCTGCCGCTGGACGATATAGCTGTCATAGAAGAAAAAATTTGGTATTACGTTTTCCTGGCAATATTTCTTGGAGTATCGGCTGCCCTTTTGCTGGGCTACAGATACCTGTCAACGGTAACAAAGCCCATAAGAGAAATGACCGAGATGGCCAGCACCATAGCCGGCGGAAAATTCAACAAAAGAGTCCGCGTAAAGGGCAGTGACGAGATCGGAACGCTGGCAGCCACCTTCAACCATATGGCGGAGCGAATGGAAAGGACGGTTGAAGAACTCATCAATGACAAATCCAAGATAGAAGCCATACTTGCCAGTTCTGTAAACGGCGTTGTGGCGGTGGACAATCACCAGAACACAATGTTTTTAAACCCCAACGCAGAAAAAATGCTGGATATCAGGGAAAAGGACTTTGTCGGAAAACCGTTGCTGGACATTATAGGCAGTAGCGAAGCGAAGGCCGTATTCAAAAATATACTGGAATCCCGGGGGGAGCAATACGCAGAGTTCCAACTCCAGCAGCCGGACAAAAAGACCATTAATGTTATATCCGCCCCCATAAGACCCAAGGTAAAACACAGCAGAACCATCGGCACCCTGATGATAATCCAGGATGTCACCGCCATGAAAAAGTTGGAAAAGATGAGATCGGATTTTGTCACAAATGTCACCCATGAACTCAAAACTCCCCTCACATCCATAAAGGGTTTCGTTGAAACCCTGAAGGAAGGGGCCGTCGAAGAACCGGACAAAAGAAAAAAATTCCTTGATATTATAGATATTGAGACCGAGCGGCTGGAGAGGCTTATTGAAGATATTCTGCTGCTTTCGGAAATAGAAAGCGGCAGGTCCCGGACTATGACGAAGGAAAAAATTGATATGCAGGAAGTAATAGAAAACGAGGTCCTGTCAATGTTTGCAAGGCAGGCCGAAGAAAATTGCGTTTCCATCAAGACCAGCTTTGACGAAAACCTGCCCAAACTTCCGATGGACAGGGACAGGTTTAAACAAATGCTTATAAACCTTGTGGACAACGCAATAAAATTCAATGTAAGAAAAGGCGAAGTGCTGATATCGGTAAATAAAACAGACCGGGCGGTGGTACTTAAGGTGGCGGATACCGGCATTGGCATCCCCAAAAGGTATCATGACAGGCTTTTCGAAAGATTTTACAGGGTGGACAGGGGCCGCTCCCGAAAAGAGGGAGGAACCGGCCTGGGGCTTGCAATAGTAAAGCATATAATACTGTCGGTGAACGGGTCGATAGAAGTAAGCAGCCAACCCGGGCTGGGTACCGAATTCCGTATAGAAATACCGTTTTGAGAATGAACAGGCCCCGTCAAAATCCGGCCCTTTACCTTATATATATTCTCCTTACCCTTTCTCCTATGGTTGACATTGCATTGGCATAGGCTTCACCCAGCATACCTGCGAAATCAAGAAGGCTTATCTCCTTATCTCCTTCCCTGCCCAGAAGGACTGCCCTGTCGTTTAAGGATATATCGTTAATGCCGGTCACATCGACAAAGGACTGGTCCATACACATGTCGAGTAAAGGGGCCCTTTTACCCTTAATCAGCACATACCCTCCGTTTAAGACGAGGTTTCTGTTGTACCCGTCACCATAGCCAAAGCTCAGGGTGGCCACCTTCATGCGCCGGTCGGCCTTGAAATACCTTTTATAACCCAGCGTTTCCCCCGCATCTATTTCTTTGATATTTGTCACAAAGGCATACCACGTCACCGGAAACTTCAGCCCCAGCCTGTTGCTTTTATCCGCATTGGGGTCAACTCCGTATATAAGCCTGCCGGGTCTTACATGGGTGTAATGTGCTTCCTTAAACCACACCGCCGCCGCGGAATTGCAGACATGTATGTATTTTGGGGAAATCCCCTGCTCTTTCAGCTTAACCAGGGCCTTTTTAAAAAGCTCATGCTGACGGTGGGAGTACCCCTTGTCCACGGCTTCGGATTCAACGAGGTGGGTGTACACTCCCTTAATTTCTATACCTTCAAGCCCGATTAGGAATGCAGTCAGCCCCTCAAGGTCCCTTCCGGGTTTAACGCCTATTCTGTTCATTCCGGTCTCTATTTTAACATGCAGCCCGGCTTTTTTATGCCGTGTTTTTGCTTCTTCGTTTACAAGGGCCGCGAACTCGCTGTTATAGACCGGCATCTGTATATCATGCTCCACTGCAGCGGGTATATTGTGATAGGGCACACCGCCCATGACGAACAGTCCGGACCTGACGCCTGCTTCCCTGAGCCTTACCGCCTCGTAAACCTGGGCCACTGCAATGGTTTTGACACCGCATTCCCGGGTCAAAAAAAGCCCCAGTTCCTCAATACCCATCCCAGCGGCGTTTGCCTTCAGCACCGGCATAACTTCGCAGCCCGGGCCTATATGGTCCTCTATCTTCTTAAGGTTTGCCTTTATCCTTTTCAAATCCACTTCCAGGTATGTATTGCCCACCGCATGGTCCACTGCCCTTTCCCTCCCCTGTATGATATGCCTTTTATGGCATTCGGAAATTTTTGTTCCGGTCTAATAATATTATACCACAGCGGCCATTTCAAGCTTTTTGCCGTATGCCTAATAACAGGCCCTACCGCGGGTTTCTTTATTGACGTCCCGCTTTATTGATGATAGAATTTATATCCTGACTTTTGCAGTAAAATTGAAGTTAAAGGCCACCGGACCCATTTACATAGGGGCATCGGTGGCTTTTTAGCTTTATAAATATTTGTTGTAGAATTAGCGTTTTTTTGTATCACCTAAAAT
>Ga0334901_1002480_pt1 | contig 15709 bp, 20 predicted proteins | sample GraSluR3_MG_3_FD_207216 | JGI IMG/M metagenome (GOLD analysis project Ga0334901, IMG submission 207216) | Sludge microbial communities from methane-producing bioreactor in Wageningen University, Netherlands - Granular Sludge_15_08-R3 | ecosystem: Engineered > Bioreactor > Anaerobic >... | reverse complement strand
GAGGCCGGCCCCCACAACGCCAAGGCGCTCGAGCTTGCTACCGGGTGGGTGGAGGCAGAGCAGCGCCCCAACCTGCTCATCGTCGGCCCCATCGGCTGCGGGAAGTCCTACCTGGCGGCTTGTGTGCACAACGCGCTCCACGCTCGCTACGAGGTGGCCTACTGGCTGAACGCCGGCTCGCTCATGGCTCTCATCCGCCGCGGGTTCGTCAGCCGGGAGGCGGCAGACGACGCCGGGAGCCGCATCGAGCGGGCGGGCAGGGCGCCCATCCTCGTGCTCGACGATCTCGGCAAAGTTCATCCGGGCAAGGACGTGTCCTGGGTGGAGGAGACGTTCTACGCCATCATCGACGCCCGCTACCGCAACGAGCTCCCCACGGTGGTGACGACCGAGTGGAAGAGCGCGGCGCTTGCCGAGCGTGTGGGCGAGAGCGTGGTTTCCCGTCTGCAGGACGGCGCCTGGGTGGCCGGGATCAAGAAGCCGGCCTCGGCCTACCGGAGGCCGGCAGCATGACCACCCCCCTCCTCAACGGACGCGAGGAGCTCCTCGGTGAGCTCAAGGCCCGGCTCAGGCGCTGGCAGGCCAGGCGCCGGCACGGACGGCTGGACGTGCGCGTGAACCTCGTGGCCGGCGAGATCGCCGAGTACCGCATTGAGGAGAGCGAGATGACGGACATGGACTGGGAGCGGCTCATGCGGGAGCGGAAGGCGGTGAGGCAGTGAGGCAGCCGACGGCCGAGAAGATTGAGCGCCTAGAAGTGCTGGTACGCCTGGCCTTTGACTACTGGCTGGTGGAGCAGGTGACCACGTCGCTCGACCCGGCACCGGGCGGCGGGGAGCACGAGCTCGCCATCGTGGTGGCGGAACGCCAGTGGGGCACGCTCTGTGAGCACTACCCGGTGCTGCGGCGGGTGAAGTGTCTGCTCGCGGCCATGGAGCACTACCGCTCGGACTGGTGGCTGGGCTGCTACCGCACGTACTGCGACGCCCCGCTGCCCGTGCCACCGGCCAAGCGGGACGAGTACGAGCGCCTGGCGGCCGAGGGCCTCGGGTGGATGGCGGGGCAGCTCGACTATGTGCCCGAGTACCGGGGCGTGCCGCACACTGACGGGCAGCTGGGCCGGGCAGCCCGGGACCTCTACGTGGTGTCGCTCAAGCAGCGGGGCGTGAGTTGCGCTGAGATTGCCGAGCGCGTGGAGCTGTCGGCGAGCCGGGTCGACCAGATTTGGCATGCCCATCTAGACCGCTGTGGGCGGCCCGTGTCCGCTGTGGGCTCTTGACAGGCATCCAGTTTTTCTGTACCGTCCTGTGTAAAGTTGGGTGTCTGCGCAGTGGGGGCGGGCGCCCTTTTCTCTTGTGCCGCCCGGTAGGCGGAGATTCCTATGGCCACACACCCTCTCAAACCCTGCCGGCATGCCGGCTGTCTCAAGCTGGTGCGCGGCGGCGGCTACTGCGATCGCCACCAGCAGGAGCACCACCGCACCCAGGACGCGCGACGCGGCACACCGGCGGAGCGTGGCTATGGCCGCGGCTGGCAACAGATCCGGCGGATGGTGCTGCGGGAGCGCCCGGCCTGCGAGCGGTGCGGAGACCGGGCGGTGCTGGTGCACCATCGAGACCACATCTCCACCAACAACGCGCGGAGCAATCTGGAGAGCCTCTGTCGGCGCTGCCACGAGCGGGAGCACCCAGGCAAGGGCGGCCCCAGGGGGTAGGGGGGTCGAAAACTTTGGGAGCGCGCGTCCAGTACCGGCGGGTTGGGCAGTTTCGCGCGTCCACAAGATCGCTTAGGGGGGCACATGCCCGCACGAAAACCTAGCAACGTCGCCCGACTCCACGGCGATTTCAAGAAGAACCCACAGCGCGAGAACAAGAGCGAGCCCGTGCCCTCGGAGGGCCTGGTGGTCCCTCCCTTCAAGCTCACGAAACGCGCCCAGGAGGTCTGGAACCGGCTCGCGCCCGACCTCATTCGCAAGCGCGTCCTCACCCCGTGGGATGTGGATATGTTCGCTGAGTTCTGTGAGGCCGTGTGCATCCTGCGAGGCAAGAGAAGGAGCGCCCGGCGCAAACCCGAGCCCGGCGCGTCTTCGCCCATGGGGGAGTACAAGGCGGCGGTGGGCATCGTGACCACTCTCGGCTCGCGGTACGGCCTGACCCCTGTGGACAGGGCCAAGATCGTTATGGGTGGTGGCAATGACAACCCTGGTGACGACCTCCTCACATGACGCCCGCTGGCGCCCCAATGGCACCGGCCGCGAGCCGGTGTGCGGCTACACCTTCCGGGGGAAGACGTGCGAGAAGAGCGGCCCGCACTACTGCCAGCCGCGGGCGGACAAGGCGGTGGCCTTCTTTGCCGAGATGCTGCTCCACACGAAGGGACCGCGGGTAAGAACGCCGTTCGTGCTCACTGGCTGGCAGGAGCACGAGATCACGCGCCCCGTGTTTGGAGAGGTGCTCTACTCGTCCGAGTGGGGAAGGTACGTTCGCCGCTATCGCATCGTCGTGGTGGTCATGGCCCGGAAGGGTGGCAAGAGTGAATTCGGGGCCGGCTTGGTGCTCCTCCTCACAGTCGCCGATGATGAGGAGGCGGCAGAGGTCTACGGGGCGGCGAAGGACACAAAGCAGGCCGGTAAGGTGTTTGAGCCCGCGCTTCGTATGACGCAGCTCTCACCCTCTCTGGGGGCGAGGCTCAAGCACAACAAGAACAGCCGTCGACTGTACGACGAGAAGACATTCAGCTACTACGAGGTCATCGCGGCCGACGCCGCGGGGGAGCTCGGCCACAACCCGCACGGCTTCATCTTGGACGAGGTGTTGTCGCAACCGGACTCGTCTCTGTGGGATGCACTCCGGACGGGGGCCGGCGCCCGCACACAACCGCTGTTCATCGCGATCACAACCGAGACCAACGAGCCCTACTCCTTCGGCGCGGAGATGATCGACGAGGCCGAGGCGGTCATGTATGACCCCCGGCGGAACCCTCATATGTTCGCTTGGGTCCGCAAGCTGCCCGCGAACAAGAACGAGCTTGCGAGGCTGCGGAAGCACTTCAAGGGCCACCCGGACCTGCCGGTCTCCTGCGACCCGTTCGACGAGCGCAACTGGAAGTGGCCCAACCCGGCCCTGGACGACTTCAAGAGCCGTGAGGAGCTCCGGCAGCAGGCGCTTGAGGCTCGAAACGAGCCGAGCAAGGAGAACGCCTTCCGGCAGTTCCAGATGAACCAGCGGGTGCAGCAGGTCACGCGCTACGTGCCGATGGAGCTCTGGGATGCGAACGCAGGGGAGGTGTGGCTTAACCCCGAGTGGAAGCTCGAGGTGCTTCTCGGACAGCAGTGCTGGGCGGGGCTCGACCTCTCGGCCAAGCTGGACCTCACCGCGTGGTGCCTGCTCTTCGGAGACGGGACCGTGGTGTGGCGCTTCTGGGCGCCCGAGTTCGTGGCCGAGAAGCTAAATGAATACACGGGCGGCCAGTTCCGGCTGTGGTGCGAACAGGGCTGGGTCACAGTGTGTGATGGCGAGCGCATCGACTACGACCGTGTGTATGCGGATATCGAGGCGGACCACGAACGCTTCGCCATCGAGCTTCTGACCTATGACAAGTGGTCGGGCGAGCCGGTGCGGCAGGAGCTCGAGAAGCGCACCGGGCTCACCATGGTGGAGTCGGACACGACCTACCAGCGCATGACGGTGCCGATGACTGAACTCATGAGCCGGCTGAAGGGTCGTGAGTACCGCCACCTGGGGAACCCCGTGGCGCGCTGGATGGCCGATGCCTTGGAGGCCAAGAGCCCGCGCGACGACCCCGACCGCATACGGCCCGTGAAGCCGCAGCGCGAGAAGACGGGCAAGCGCATCGACGGTCTGGTGGCCCTGCTTATGGCCGAGGACGGCCGCATGCGAAGCACGGATCTGGGTGAGTCGGTGTACGAGGACCGGGGCCTCATCGTCTTGTAGAGGAGGAGCATGAAGCAGAAGACCAGCAAGGTGGCCCTCGCAGACGTGTGCATCGTGCTCGGGGCCCTCATGGCGGCTGCGGGCGTGAGCGTGATCTACTGGCCGGCTGCGCTCATCATGTCCGGACTCTCGCTGGCTCTGTTCGGATGGCGGATCTCATGAGCCGGATCCGGGCTGCGATTGAGAAGCGAGCACGAGGAGCGGCCAGGCTATCGTTTGGTCCTCTGACGGAAGCGAGCGACGAGTTCCTGCGCTTCCTCGGTGTGCAACAGACCGTGGCGGGCGTCGATGTCACCGAAGCGACGGCTCTTGGCATATCGCCCTACTGGGCCTGCGCTCGGGTGATTGCCGAAGATGTGGCCAGCCTGCCTCTGCCGGTCTACCGGCAGCTGCACCCGGGCAAGGCACGAGCGCCCGAGCACCCGCTCTATGAGCTGCTTCAGTCTGAGCCAAACCCGGAGATGCAGGCCATGAGCTTCCGGGAGGCTGTTACCAGCCACGCGGTGACGTGGGGCAACGGCTACGCGGAGATCGAGCGCGACAACGCCGGGCGCATCAAGCACCTGTGGCCGCTCCGTCCGGACCGCATGCAGCTCGAGCGGCGCGACGGGCAACTCTTCTACCTCTACACGGTCGGCGGCGTGACGTACACGCTCCGGCCGCATCAGGTGCTGCATGTGCACGGGATATCCTTCGACGGCATCGTGGGGTATTCGGTAGCACGGACGGCTGCCCAGTCCTTGGGACTCACGGCGGCCCTCGAGGAGTATGCGGCACGCCTGTTCGCCAACGGGGCCGCTCCCCGCGGTGTGCTCAGTCGGCCCGACGGCAAGAAGCCGCTGACCGACGATGCGATCAAGCGGTTGCGCACCCAGTGGGACGAGACCTACGGAGGCCTCTCCAACGCTCATCGAGTGGCCATCCTCGAGGAGGGCGTGGGTTACGAGGCGGTGGGCATGCCGCCGGAGGAGACGCAGATGCTCGAGAGCCGGCAGTTCCAGGCCGTCGAGATCTGCCGCTGGTTCCGCATGCAGCCGCACAAGATCGGGATACTGGACCGGGCCACCTGGGCCAACATCGAGCATCAGAACATCGAGCACGGCACCGACACCATCAGGCCCTGGTGCGTCCGCTGGGAGCAGGCCATCGCTGCCCGGTGCTTCACCGCGCGCGAGCGTGAGGAGTACCACGCCGAGCACGTGATCGACGCCCTGCTGAGGGGCGATTCTAAGACCCGGCACGAGAACTACACATCCGGCATCAACAACGGGTACTACTCGCCCAACGACGTGGCCGAGCTCGAGAACCGAAACCCCATACCGGACGGCGACACCTACTTCGTCCCGCTGAACCTGGTCCCGCTCAGTGTGGCGGCTGCACAGAAGCCCGAGGCGCCGGCGGCGCTCTCGACCGGGCGCGTACGGGCAGCTTACAAGCCCGCTCTCGAGGCTGCGTGGAGAGAGCTCGGGCAAGAAGAGAGACGACGGGTGGTGCCGGCCGCCCGGGCTGTGGCAGACGCGTCGGACGCGGAGACCGAGATCGCTGCAGTCATTGCCGGGGAGATCGAGGCGCTGGCCGACTGGGGCGTGAGGCGCGTGGCGGTTCCCGCGCTGGCTTTCGTGGAGGCGCTCGGGGCCACCGGAGCAGGAGACATCACCCAGCAGGTTGTTGCGGGAGAAGTAAGGCGCCATGCCCACGATATGGCGGAGGCGCTTATTGCACGTGCGGGAGATGGTGCGGATGCTCTGGGGGCTGTGTTTGCATCATGGCACCCAGATGCGGAGGCCGACCAGCTCATCGACGCTCTGATCACGGACGTACTGGAGGCATGATGCACCTCTCGCTGAAGAGAGTCCGAGGCCCGGTGGCGCACCTGCGGATGGTGCGTGGCGAGGCCGAGCCAAGCGAAGCAGAAATCCTGCTCTACGACGAAATCGGCTGGTGGGGTGTCACCGCGGAGGAGTTCAGGCGGGAACTCGACGGCCTAAGTGCGGAGACCATTCACCTGCGCATCAACAGCCCCGGGGGGAACGTGTTCGACGGGGTGGCCATGTACAACGCGCTGCGCGAGCACCCCGCGAGGATCGTGACCCACATCGACGGCCTGGCCGCCAGCATGGCGAGCATGGTGGCGCTCGCGGGTGACGAGGTCCACATGACCGGGAACGCCTTCTTCATGATCCACGATCCCTGGACCATATCTATCGGCAACGCGGCGGAACTGCGCAAGGACGCCGACGTGCTCGAGAAGGTGGGTGGTTCCCTCGAGGACACTTACCGCCACAAGACAGGTGCCACCACCGAGCAGGTGCGCGCCTGGATGGAGGCCGAGACGTGGTTCACCGCGGACGAGGCCTCCGAGGCGGGATTCGTGGACGTGGTGGTGACCGAGGAGGAGACCGACGAGGCGCTTGCTGCCGCCGCGGCGGCCTATGACCTCTCGGTGTTTGCTCATACACCGGATGTACTGGCGGCGCCTCCGAGTGCCGCTTCTGGCGAAGAACCCGTGCCTGACCTAGCCGACCTGCGGGCCGGCGAAGACCGTGCCGTGGCCAGTGTGCTGCGGCTCAGGCTGGACATGGCGGAGAGGGTGTAAGCCAGAGGGACATACCGGCTCCATCGAGGCCGCTCCATGTGGGGCGGCCTTCTTGTACCCCGAACGACCAAGTGAGGTGAAAAAGTGAATCCCATTGAGTTGAGACAGCGGCGCGCTGCTCTCATCGGAGAGGCGCGCGCCATCCTGGACGCGGCCGATGCCGAGAAGCGGGGGCTCACTGCCGAGGAGCGGCAGGAGTACGACCGCATGCAGGACGACGTAGACGCGCTGGCCGAGGACATCACGCGGGCGGAGCGGCAGGAACGGCTGGAGACCGACCTGCAGGGGAGCGCCGATCCGGTGGCCGGTCATCGTGACCTGCCCGGTCAGCAGGCCGGCGCGCAGGACGGCCCGGTGGCCGTCAACGCGCAGCCGGAGTATGCGGATGCCTTCCGCAAGTACCTTCTCAGCGGTCACATGGCCCCGCAGTTCCACGGGGCGCTGCAGGTGGACAACGATGTGGGCGGGGGCTACCTCGTGCCGAGCGAGCTGTCCCAGCAGATCATCCGGGCCAAGGACAACCGGGTCTTCATGCGCCGCCTGGCCACCGTCTACCAGCTGACCGGCGCCGCCAGCCTGGGCTGTCCCAGCCTGGATACCGACCCCTCGGACGCAGCCTGGACCCCCGAGATCGTGGCCCCCACGCCGGACACCTCCATGGCCTTCGGCGGCCGGGAACTGACTCCACATCAGCTGGCTAAGGAGGTGGATATCTCCAAGCCGCTGCTGCGGCGGGTGCCCTCCATGGAGGCGCTCATCCGTGACCGCATCGCCTACAAGATGGCGATCCCGGAGGAGAACGCCTACCTGAACGGCTCCGGTGCGCAGCAGCCGCTCGGCGTGTTCACCGCCTCGGACGACGGCATCCCCACCAGCCGTGACGTGTCCGAAGGCAACGCCGAGACGGCCGTGAAGTTTGACGGCTTGAAGGCGGTGCAGTACACGCTGAAGAGCCAGTATTGGCAGAACGCCACCTGGATCTTCTCGCGTACCGCCATGAAGCAGATGGACACGGAGAAGAATGGTGAAGGCCAGTACATCGTGCAGCCAGACGTCCGGGCCGGTGGCCCCATCGATCGCATCTTGGGCTTCCCCGTGAATGTGTCGGAGTATTGCCCGGCAACCTTCACCACCGGCAAATACGTGGGCATCCTGGGCGACTTCTCGTACTACTGGATTGCCGAGGCCCTGGGCATCTCCGTGCAGGTGCTGCTGGAGCTGCTGGCCCGCACCAACCAGGTCGGCTTCCTGGCCCGCCAAGAGATCGACGGCATGCCGGTGCTGGCCGAGGCCTTCGCCCGCGTCCAACTCGCCTGATAGGGGAGGTGAAGAAATGCTTGGAAAGAGTCTGCTGAAGAACGTCAAGATCACCCGCGTACTGGCCGCCGTTGCCGACGGCCAGGCCGCGTCTGCCTCGGACATCCTCGACATGGAGGGCTTCGAGGGTGTGCTCTTCGTCGCCAAGGTGGCAGATGTCACCAATACCTGTGTACTCACTCTGGCCGCGCAGCAGAACACCATCAACAGCTCCACGGGCATGGCGACGCTCTCCGGTTCCGTGACCTACACGGCCGACGCCACCGACGCCGATGATGACCTGCTGGTGCTGGACGTGTTCAAGCCGCGCGAGCGCTACGTGCGGGCGGTGTTCACGTCCGCCACGGCCAACGCGGTGAAGGACGGCGTGATCGCCATCCAGTACGGCGCCCGCAAGGTGCCCATATCGCAAGGCACCACCGTGCTTGACTCCGACACGCTCGTGAGCCCGGCCGAAGCCTAGACCCTCCCTGCCCTGGGAGCGGGGCGTTCGTGTGTGTGCTTCCGTCCCGCTCCCCTCTTCCTTTTTGAAAGAAGGTGAACATGGGATCCGAATCCTACAATGCGCACGTCGGCATCGAGCAGGGCGCGAAACGTGGCTTCGTCAAGTCTGGCGGGGAGTTCGATATCGAGTCCGGCGGCGCGCTCAAGATCGCTGGGACGCAGATGACGGCCTCGGCGGCGGAACTGAACAAGCTCGCCAGCCTGGGGACCAGCGCTGCGGAGATGGCTCTGCTGGCAGGAGCCGTCGGCTCGCTCTCCTTCGCGCCTGCCGCCGGGGGAGCCAATGTCTGCGAAGTAACCATCCAGGCCAAGGACGCGGCCGGCGATGATGTGGCCGTACCGGTCCTGCTGGCGGTCTGGCTCTCGGACGCCGAGACCGGTCTCGGGCTTACCGCAACTGGTGCTTCGGGCACGGTGCAAGCCAAGTCCGCCGCTGGTCACGACTTCGCTGCGCTCACAGCCAAGAAGGCCCTCATCGTGCAGACGCTGGCCGACGGCTCCTACGTGCTCGAGATCACCGACAGCGCCAAGACGACCTTCTACGTCGCCGCGCAAGTGCTCGGCGGAGTCGTGGGCGGCGTGTCGGCGCAGCTTGAGACCGCAGATTACGGGAGCGCGGGATGAGAATCCAGATGACGACTCTGGCCGCGGGCCCTGAGGGCGTGTGGCCTGTGGGCAGCATCCAGGACGTATCTCCCGAAGAGGCTCGGGCGCTGGTGGCCGGTCGCCATGCGCGCTACGTCGGCCAGCCGGAGCCTGAGCCGGAGGTTGTAGAGGAGCCCGCTCAGCCCGAGCCCGTAGAGGAGCCCGTAGAGGCACACGCGGTGAAACCCACCTCCAAACCCAAGCGGCGACGTGGCTGATCTCGCCACACTCGAGCAGTTCAAAGCGTTCCTGGGCGAGGAGTCCGTGCTCGTGGATGAGGAGCTCAGTACGCTGCTGGCAGCGGCCTCGCTTCACATCCGGAGGCACATCAACCCGGTGACCTACACGAGTTACACGGAGCTCAGGGACGGCACAGGCCGGCCGTGGATGGCGCTCGAACACTGGCCGCTCATGCCCGTCGATGAGAGTCGTGAGGTGCTCATCAACGATGTTGATGTGACGGCCGATTGCAAATTCGAGCCCGGAAGCGGGCGCGTCTACTACGCCGCCGGCTTCCCCGAAGGCGTGCAGAACGTGGCAGTCACCTACACGGCCGGCTACGGCGACACTGTGCCCGAGGACCTTCGCGCCGCCTGCCTCATGCTGGCCAAGTTCTATACGAAGAGCGACCTGCTCGCCCGCAGCGTGTTCTTCGAGGGCGGTGGCGGTATGGGGGCCGAGCGTGCCATGCCCATGCAGGTCCGCGCCATCCTGGAGAGCTATCCGAGCTACGAGGGATCATGAGCGAGAGCGACATTCACTTCGCCTATCATCAGCTCGTCAACACGCATGCCTTGGTCGAGGAGGCCGTGGGCCGGGGCCTGGCGCAGAGCGTGATGTACCTGGCGACCGACTACCAGGCGGCCGTGCCCTCCCGCCGTGTGGCCCGTAGCGTCTCGTTCGCCATCAAGCCACCACGTGCGCAGGTAGGGCCGACCGACTTCCGATCCCGGTTCTTTGAGGCCGGGGCTGCACCTCACCTGATCCAGGCCAGAGGCACGGTCAAGCGATACTCCAAGCGGGTGCGCAAGGACGGCACCCGCCGCATGCTCGGCTACCGGCGGGGCCGCACGTATCTGGCCATCCCGGCAGGCCGTGGGGTGATATTTCGGACCAGAGCCATGCACCCCGGCATGGCCGCCGGACGCTACCTCCGCCAGACGGGAGAGAAGGGCCTCCCGGTGGTGCAGCAGCTCCTGAGCCGCTCGTTCCTGGAGACGTTCAGCCCATGAGCCGCGTAGCAGTCAAAGACGCTCTGGTGCTGGCGGTGTCCGCCGACACCACACTCAAGGCGGTCGAGGCGGCTGATGTGCCCATCGTGGCACAGAAGCTCCCCTGCGCGAGTGTGGTATTCGACGGCGATGAGCGCCAAGCGCCCGGCCTGCCCGCAGGTTCGCACATCTATCGCTTCGTCATTCGGCTGTACGTGCGCCTGGGCAAAGACCTCCGGGCCGCGGAGAGGTCGCTGCTCGGTCTCGCAGACGCCCTGGATCACAACCTGCAGACCCACTGCATGCTCACGCCGACCGCCGAAGTTATCGACGGGACGGACGGCACGGTGGATGGAGCCAAGTATGGCGAAGGTCCGGATCTCCTTTGCTATGAAGTGGCCGTGCGTGTGGCCCAGCGTGCGCCGTACGACGCCGAGCTCATAGGCGGTGGGGGCCGAGTAGTCATCCGCGATGTGACCACGGAGACCTACCCGACGCAGCCGCCACAGCTCGAGGTGCTCAACGATGAGACGGGCACGCTGCGTGCCTACATCGGCCGCACGGCGGCCGAGACCCGCAACGTGGCCGGGCGTGTGGAGACCGAGTATGAGGCCGAGACACTGCGTCAGTGGCTGGCCGAGAGTACCGAGCTTTCGTACATGGATCTCCGAGGGGTGGAGTCCACCGGCTGGCGCATCGCCGGGGCGCCTGCCTCTCGGATCGCCCGGCGCAACCTGAGCGCTGAGACGTTCGATGTTGATCTGACACTCTGGAGGATCTGACTGTGGGTGAGCTCAAAGTAACGCCCGAGGGTATGCCCGCTATTCATGTGGGCGGCACGAAGTACCCGCTCTTCTTCTCCGTGTACGGCCTGCAGCGGTGGGCCGAGTATCGCGGGTGCGACTTCCAAGAGGGGGTGGAGAAGGGTTGGGCCGCCGACGAGCTGTCGCAGGCCGACCTCGCCAAGCTCCTCGAGATCGCGCTCGAGAGCGGAGACGCCCGCCGGGTGGCATTCGCCGGCGGTGAACCCCGGGAGGTCACTGAGAAGACGCTCGGCCAGGTGTTCGCCGTCTACTCACTGGCGGAGGTGGCCCTGGTCTTGGCCGAGGCCTGGAACCTGCTGCCTGAAGGTGAGTCCTCCCCAAACCCGGAAGCGCCCCACGAGTAACCTGGGGCGCGCTCATACGCACGGCGGCACAGTACGGTTACTCGGTCCGCGACATGTCTTGGCTCACTCTGGGTGAGCTCCTGGCGGTTGCGGATCACAAGGAGCAGGACGGACAGCGCGCAGGCCTAGAGCCGGAGATAGACGCGCCGGTCTTTACCATCTAGGAGTCTTCGTGGTCAAAGCATTCTCCATACAGGGTGACGTCGCGGTTGACACCACCCAGGTGCACGCGTCTCTCAAGCAGATCGAGGGCACGCAGACCCGGGCCCGTGTCGGCATCGACGACCGCGATGCCAAGCGGCAGGCCCAGGGCATGCTCACGCTCATACAGCGCGTGGGCCGCACGACCACGACACCTCGGGTGGACGCCACCAACGTCATACGCGCCCAAACCGAGGTCACCAAGCTCGACAAGATGCTGCGTCAGGTGGATACCACCCAACGGACCACAGGCGGCGCGGCGCGGGCCGGTCGGGCAGCGGCGGGAGCCGGAGCTATGGGTGGCCTGGGGGGCCTGGGGGGCCTCGGCATGGGCATGGGCATGGGTGGCTTTGCGATGGCTGGTGCCGGCGTGCTCGGTGGCGTCGGGCTCATGCGCGGATTCAAGACGGCCATCGACAAGGGTGCCGAGCAGGTGCGCATGGAGGAGACCGTCGCACGCATCTTCGGCGGAGCCGGAAACAGCATGGTGGCCTACGCCAACGATCTCTCGCGGGCGACCGGCTACCACACGAGCGACATACTGCAGGCTCAGGCCTCTATGGCCGATATGGCCGAGGCCATGGGAGGCATCAGCCCGGCTCAGATCAACCAGCTCATGGAGGCGGTGACGGGCATCGCCCACGCGACCGGCCTCCCGCAGTACCGAGACGACGTGCAGGCGGTGACGGAGGCGATCGGGCGGGGCGTGCAGGGCATGGGCCGCGGTCTCAAGATGCTCGGCATCAACGTGGATGAGACCTACATGCGCACCGTCTACATGAATGGTGCTCTGCGGGACAGCTGGAAGGAAATGGACCAGGCCTCCCGCCAGCAGCATTCACTGAACGCCATCCTGCAGCAGACGTCAGACGTGGCCAAGGCGGCGTCTGAGGACACCGACAGCTACGCTTACTCGATGCGCCAATGGCAGAAGACCATGAACGACGTGGCCGAGAATCTCGGCATGGCGCTCATGAAGGTTGTGGGCCCCATGGCCAAGCTGGCGGCCGCCGTCCCGAGCGGCGTGTTCGAGGGACTCATGTACGCGGGGCTCGCCGGGCTTGCCGTCCGGGGGGGTGCCGGTCTCTTCCGGGCCGGTCGCGGCCTGGCGGGCGGAATACGCGGGCTGGTGACCCGAACAGCGGTAGCAGGAGGAGCAGAGGTGGCCGCGACCGCAGCAGCTACCAAGGCCGCGACTACGGCCGCAACCAAAGCGGCAGCCACGGCCGCGACCGCAACGGCGACCACAGCAGCGACTACGGCCGGAGCGCAGGCGGCGGGGGCTCTGGGTGGCAGTCTCATAGCCAGGTCCGTGGCATCAGGTCTGGCTGCTGTGGGCGGGCTACCGGGAATCGTGATGGCAGCGGGCGCAGCCATGATCGGCTATGGCATCGGAAAGATGATCTCGAATGAGATGTACAAGCCAGTCGACGCCGCCTATGAGCAGACGGCCGAGAACGAGACCAAGGCCAATCTTAGGAACAGATGGAACCAGCAGAAGGCACACGGCATCGACTGGGGCGTCTACCGCGACGAGACGGGCAAGCTGGTGCAGGGCGACATCATCGGCTGGGACAAGAAGGCCGGAGCAGCCTATCGCACACAGACCATAGTTGACGCTGAGGGCCGCCCACGCACTGGGTACCTGGCAGGCACGCTCCGTGACGTGAACCGATATGGGCAAGGGATAGGCACCCCCTACTTCGGCCAATACGCGCGTCCTCAAGGCATAAACATCACACTCGATAACCGTTCTGGCGTGCCCCTGCAGGCCACCGACGTCCAGTCCAGCGCACCCTCGAACTACTGACACCCCGGAGGTGACACGTGCCCATCCAACGCTCTCTTACCGTAGCTGAGTACATCACTATGACCGACCACTACGCAGCCGGCATCGGCTACCTGGTGGACGCCATAGGTGACCTCGAAACCGCGGCGTCCGCCATCGGCAAGGCCGTCGAGGTGCGCGACCTAATAACCGCGTGGGCCGAACCAGACGAAGCCCGGGTGACGGCGGACCTCATCAACCCGGCGATCGGCGTGATCACCGCTCTCGGCCGTGAGGCAACGCTGTCCGCCTTCTTCGGCATGTTCAACTCAGCGGTCTTGAACCACCTGGGCCAAGACCTGAATGACTGGCTGGCGGCCGACGGTACCCGTGTACACCACCTCTGGAAGCGTGGCGGTAATCCGAATATCGCGGCCGTGAACACCTTCCCGCCGGTTACTGTGTTGGGCGAGTTCGCGGCGAGCGGATCGGGTGAGGGCACCTTCACTGAGGGCGAGGAGGTCAACACCGTCCTCTATGGTGGAGCCCAGATCGAGCTCGAGGTGATCAACCAGGCCATCGGCATAGCTGCGATCACCGTGACCTGTACCTGCACTACGGCGGCCGGAAGCACCGTGGAGCGTGAGGGCGAGATCCTGGCGGAGGCCACGGTGGGAACGAAGGTGGCCCTCGGCACCGCAGCCGACCGCATCGTTGCGGTGACCGCCATCGAGATCACGGGCGGGACCACTGGAGATGATTTCCAGGTGCAGACCATGGAAGACGCGAGGGCGTAGGTGAAGGTCGCCTTCGTAACCGGCTACCCGTACACGGTAGAGTCCTACTGGCGGGTGCTGCTCCCAGCCCGGCACTTCCGCGCTCCGGCGCTGAGCCCGAAGCAGGCAGCGGCCTCACCGCCTGACGTGGTGTGGATACACCAGCCCATGACGGAGGACGCTCTCGCGCTGGTCCAGGCGGTCAAGGCCCGCGGCGGACACGTGGTGGTGGACTTCTCCGAGGATATCTGGACCCGTGAGGCGCTGGGCGAGGGGCTTACCGTATACACCTCGACCATGCTCCGAGTCGCCGAACAGGTGGTGGACGCAGCCGATCGGGTGGTGGTAGCCACCGAGGGCCTCGCCGCCCTCTTCGAGGGCCTTGCCGTAGAAGTGATCCCCCCGGCGCTTGCCGCACTTCCGCCCGAAGAAGACACAGTCCCAGGCAACGTGGCCTGGTGGAGTGACGGACGCCAGAAGGGAGGATGGGAGCAGGCGGCGCCACATGTGACCCGGTTGGTGAAAGACACGGGCGGGCGGCTGGTATTCATCCAGTTCGCCCACATGGCCGTGGTCAATCTGGATGTGGAGCAGCAGGCCTACGTCATGGGGGGCGCATTCTCTCCCGACGCCATTGTGAGCCACTATCTGCGGCACGTGGCCCGGGCAGAACTCGGGCTCGAGTGCTGGCCCGACATGCCCTATCGTGAGACCGTAAGCGATCTGACGCTGCTGCGCTACGCCGCATGCGGTGTACCGGCACTCACCACCAGGTCTGACCCCCCGCCGGGCATGGTGAGCGCTCCGTTCGAGGAGTGGCCCGAGCAGGCCAAACGGATACACGAGGAGCCCGACATGCGCCGGGCTCTCTCTCTTGCTGCCCGTACGTGGGCTGCCAGTCGTGTGGGCTACGACCGTTACGCTCAGGTGATAACTGCGCTGCACTAGGAGGCAGACATGGGACACATCCACGAATACCGTAAGCACATCGCGACCGAAGACGAGCAGCTCCCCGACAGCACTGGAGCCGTGATCACGTACGTGGGCCCGGCCAAGGGGGACTTCGAGACCGTAGAGCGTTTCGGGGGAGGCTCGGGCACGGTGCAGGCCGGCACTGCATTCTCCGCACCTGACGGCGCGAGCGGGACCATCGTCGATCAGCAGCTGGAGACGAAGTACGGCTGGACTGTGGGTGGAGCCGGACCCATCAACATTGTGACCACGAGGGCCCGCGTAGACCTGGCCGCCGGAGTCACGAGCTTCTAGGCCGTGGGCCAGACCTTCTCCAAGAACCTCACAGGAGCCAACTGCCAGCTGGGGGGCCAGGCCATCATCTCACTCTCTGTGAGTGAGGATGTGGAGGCCGACTACGCCACAGCCTCGGCCACCTGCCTGGCCCCCTCTGGCCCCCACAGCAAGGGAGCGGTGGTGACCTCCGTGGAGGGTGGGGTCTCGACGGGCCAGTGGGAGGTAGACGATCCCGTGCGCCTGCGGAGCGGAGACCGTACCTGGCGGAGGCGAGCAGGCGAGGGACACTACAGGCACCTGCCGCTCGTCCACTACAAGCTCC
>Ga0334901_1002478_pt1 | contig 15727 bp, 10 predicted proteins | sample GraSluR3_MG_3_FD_207216 | JGI IMG/M metagenome (GOLD analysis project Ga0334901, IMG submission 207216) | Sludge microbial communities from methane-producing bioreactor in Wageningen University, Netherlands - Granular Sludge_15_08-R3 | ecosystem: Engineered > Bioreactor > Anaerobic >... | reverse complement strand
AAAGGGATCATCGGAGGGTCTGAGATGCCCAAGGACCTGTCCCTGGGCCTCCGGACCCAGCTGGCCGAGGAGGCGATAAGGCTGGGCCTCGAAGCCGCCTTCGCCAAGCCCTTCTGCGCCCTCAGGCCCGACCCGGCTACACCCACGATAAACGCCTTCATGGAGAAGGCCCACTTCGGCGAGCCCGAGATCGAGATCGTAGCTCAGGAGAGCCGGCCGGGAAAGGAGACTATCCTCGCCGCCAACGTCGTCCGCAGCGCCCCGTGCGGATCCACCTGGTATGTGGCCAAAAGGATGGCGGGACTCGAGACCGACCAGCCCGACCTCCGGGAGAGGATATCCGAGGCCCACCACGCCTACCCATGCACCGCCAGCATGGAGCAGGACCCAGAGCTGAAAGACACCATCCTACACAAGGCAGGATACATCATCCGCGAGGCCGTCGAGGACGCCATCAGAAGGGCCGAACGGGCCGAGCCGAAGGACTCAGGATCCTTCTCAGGGGCGGCGAGGCCCAGGGCCGGAAGATGAGGGCGATTGGATAGTTTTGATATAGTAAAGATCGAGAATAGAGAGGAAAAGATGGAAGGAGCCTGAAGAATATGGCAAAAGACCTGATGGAGAAGGGAGCAATCCTCCAGAGAGACAAGGAGACCTACGCCATAGCCCCCCACATCGCGGGCGGGATCATCGACCCGGCGAGCCTCAAGAGGATAGCCGAGGTGGCGGAGAAGTACAAGGCTGCGGCCCTGAAGATAACCTCAGCCCAGAGGATAGCCATCGTCGGCCTCAAGCCCGAGGACCTGGACGGCGCCTGGGCGGACCTGGGGATGAAGCCCGGTGCCGCCATCGGCCTCTGCGTCCGGAGCGTCAAGATCTGTCCTGGAACCACCTTCTGCAAGCGGGGCCTCCAGGATTCCGTCGGCGTCGGCCTGAAGCTCGATGAAAAGTACCATGGGATGGAGATGCCCTCCAAGTTCAAGATCGGGGTCTCCGGCTGCCCCAACTCCTGCGCCGAGCCCGCCATCAAGGACCTGGGCCTTATGGGGACCGCCAAGGGCTGGACGGTCCTGGTGGGAGGAAACGCCGCCCGTAAGCCCCGGCTCGGGGTCGTCCTGGCGGAGGGGCTCTCCGACGACGAGGCGATGGCCCTCGTCGATAAGGTGATCGGATACTACCAGGCGAACTCCGTGAAGAAGAGGCTCGGCGATTTCATCGACGAGATCGGCTTTGAGAAGTTCCGGGAAGAGGTCCTCTGATCCCCGAAGCTCCCGGATGGTCGTCGATGGTAGATTGAGGTGAGGGGGCGATCCCCTCGACCGCCATCGTCGATCCCGGAAATCCTCAGCCGGGATTTCTGATCCGGCCATGGGGAGGTCGTTGCTCTCACCGCCCCAGGAGGTCTGTACCACAGATTCGGAGATGAGGCCGAAGATCTCAGATCTGGGGATTCGCGTAAGAGGAGCCGTTGAGATGATCCTCCATGATGGCTATGGCACAGTATTTCCCGCACATGGAGCAGGTCGCGGTTCCATCTCGATGGAAGGTCTCCCGGGCCCTTTCACCATCGATGGCCAATTGGAACTGGTTCTCCCAGTCCCTGGCCCGCCTGTGCCTCGCCAGCATCTCATCCTGGGGCCTCGGACCATACTTCATAGTGTCCCCTATGTGGGCCGCGATCCTGAAGGCCACCACCCCTTCCCTCACCTGGGCGGCGTTGGGGAGGGCGAGATGCTCCGAGGGGGTTATGTAACAGAGGTAGTCGGCCCCCGCCCCGGCGGCTAGAGCGCCCCCTACAGATCCGGAGATGTGGTCGTACCCTACACCGATATCTATCGGCAGGGGACCTGCGACGAAGAGGGGGCGATGATCAGTTATTTTCTTATAATGTGCCACGTAGTCGGGGATTCTATCCGGCCGCACGTGCCCCCCCATCCCCTCGATGATCACCTGGACCCCCAGCTCGTTCGCCCTTCTGGCGAGGTCGGAGTTCATATCCAGCTCCAGCCTCTGAAGCCTGTCCATCGGGTCGTGAATACAGCCGCTCCTCATGGTGTTACCAAGAGAGAGGACTATATCCTTCCTTGCTAGGATCTCGCATATCGCTTCAAAGTTGGAGAGGAAGGGGTTCTCTTCACCCGTCTTCAGCATCCATGCCGAGGTTAAGGAGCCGCCCTTGGATACGATGCCCATGATCCTCTTCGTCTTCGCGAGCTCCGTCAGCATCTCGAAGGTGATGGCGGCGTGGACTACGATGGAGGAGACCCCGGCGGCGACGTGCCCTCTGATCGTCGAAAGGAGGTCATCCTTGGTCATCGACTCGAAGGATCCCCTCTGGGCTACAGTTTGATAGATGGGGACGGTGGTCAGAGGTCTGGTCGTCTCCTCCCATATCCTCCTCAGAATATCATCGACGGGACCTCCCATGGAGAGGTCGGTGACGGTGTCAGCTCCGTATCTCTCTGCCACTTTGGCCTTCTCCACCTCGACTTCGGGATCGGGGAGTTCTGCGGAGGTCCCTACGTTGGCGTTGACCTTGGTCCTGAGCCCCTCCCCTATGCCCAGGGGCGGTCTCTCATCCCTCTGCATTATGACCACTCGCCCTTTTGACACCTGCTTTAGAAGATGATCGGGGCTCAGACCTTCGGCATCTGCCACTGCCAGGACGGCTGGAACCTTCGTGCCGAGAGCTGCCGCCCCGAGTATAGTCTCGTCCATCCACATATTTTCACCGTAGACCTAAAAGATCACTAGCTCCATCCGAGCCTCCGCCGACCGGCCCAAGCTATCTTCCGAAGAATCCGATCCGGATCCTCAGAGGATCACCATTCCAGGGGTCACCATACCCCGGCCACCGCTCCGCCGCAGCTCGGGCACCTCCCTTCCACGACCCCGTTCCTCACCACCCGGAAGCCGAACCGCTCCACCAAAAGCTCGCCGCAGTTCGCACAAGCAGTGTTCTCGTCCTCGCCGGGGATGTTCCCCCCGTAGACGTACGAAAGGCCGGCATCCCTCCCGATCGCGGCCGCCCGCCGGATCGTCTTCGCTGGCGTGGGCGGGGCGTCCTTCAGCCTGTAGGTGGGATAGAAGGCGGTGACGTGCCACGGGATCTCAGGGCTCACCGCCGAGAGGAACTCCGCGATCTCCCGGAGGTCCTCGTCGGAGTCGTTGTATCCGGGGATCACCAGGGTCGTCACCTCCACCCAGATCCCGAGGGACCACATCAGCTCTATCGTCCTCTTGACGGGGTCGAGGGTTGCGCCGCAGACCTTCCTGTAGAAGCCGTCATTTCCCTTCAGATCGACGTTTATCGCGTCGAGGTACGGCTCGATCGTCCTCGTCGCCTCCTCGCTCATGTACCCGTTGCTGACGAAGACGTTTTTGAGCCCCCTATCAGCCGCCAGCCTCGATACGTCCAGGGCGTACTCAAAGAAGATCGTCGGTTCGGTGTAGGTATAGGCCACCGACCTGCAACCAGCGCTGAGGGCCTCCGCCACCACCCTTTCCGGCTCGACCCGCTCCCCTAGGATGGCCCCCCCCTCGGCGGGGATCTGGGATATGTCGGCGTTCTGGCAGTGGAGGCACCGGAAGTTGCAGCCGACGGTGGCGATGGAGTAGCTGAGATGGCCCGGCATGAAGTGGTAGAGGGGCTTCTTCTCTATAGGGTCGACGTGCATGGCGATCAGCCGGCCGTAGACCAGGGTCTTGAGGACGCCGCCATCGTTCTCCCTGACGCCGCAGATCCCCCTCTTCTCCGGCTTAATCCTGCAGAAGTGGTTGCATAGGCCGCACCGGACGGCTCCGCCATCCAGCTTATCGTAGAATAGGGCTTCAGTCATGAAGAGCACCATCCATATTCGGGATAAAGATCGCCCCAAATTATATGAGATGTAATCCCATATAATTATTCTTCTCCGCGAGTCGGACCACCCACCGCCTATGCCCCCGATGCCAGGTCGAGAAAGCTTCCGACCTACGAAATGGGAGGAGCAAAATAGCGGAGAGCGGATAATAAACGACTTTATAAAAAGGAAAGATGGAAGAGCTTTATGCTCTTCCAGATACTTTATTACTCTCTCTTCCTCAGGACGAGGTAGGAGACTGCCAACAGGCCAGTCAGGGCGAAGACCGCCTCGAATCCGGGGATTCCGCCAGCGGGCTCTGCAGCGGGCTCCTCGGCGTGCTCTTCAGCAGCGGGCTCCTCAGCGACGGGCTCCTCGGCAACGGGCTCCTCAGCGACGGGCTCCTCGGCAACGGGCTCCTCAGCTACAGGCTCCTCGACTGCGGGGGCAGGGGCCTCGACGGGGGCCGGTGCGGCCTCCTCAGCCTCTTCGCCCTCGATGGTCATCTCCTTGTAGATGTAGAACCTAAGAGGTGCGTCATCCTGGTCAGCGGTCTTGATCCTGATGTTCTCCATCAGAGATATGTCCTTCTTCTTGCTGAGGGTGATCTTGTTGTCCTCGTTGGCCATGATGATCGTCTTGGCGCCGGCGTCTACCGTCTGGATCGTCATCTGGTCATACTCGGTGTCCTCCTCGATCTCGGTGTAGGTGTCGGAGATCTGCCAGATGCCGTCAACGGTCGCGAGGTCAGTCTCCGCGCCGCGGAAGGCGTTCTTGAAGTGGACAGCGATGACGACGATCTTCTCGGTGTCGCCCAAGTCCTTCTTGTAGGTATAAGTCTTGTCCTTGACGGTTGCACCGGTCTTGGAGGGCTCAATCACAGAGGAGTCGACGACTGCGCCGTTCTTCATCAGCTGGACGTAGACCTTGTTGCCGTCGAGGTCGATCGCCTGGATGGCAAGCTCGTAGTCCTCATCAAGCTCGAGAGGCGTGCCAGAGGTGAAGGTTCTCTCCTCGTCATCGTCGATCAGGACCTTGGATAGCTGCTCGTCAGCCATCAGGTTGGTGTCGGTCGAATCGTCGAAGAGGAAAGCCGTCTCAGTGGTTCCCTCGACATAGGCGGCGAAGTACTCCTCAGCCAGGAAGCCGATGGTCCAGTAGTTGCCCCACTCTTCATAGTCGAAGTCGTTCTGCTGGGCTTCAGTCCTGTAGATCACTCCGGTGTCCTCATCGAGAACGTTACCCTCGGTGATGGTCATGGTGATGGACTCTCTGCCCAGGTCATCGTCGATGTCGTAGTAGAAGCCAGCGAAGGATGAGGCGGTCCACTCAATGGGGTCCATCTCAAGGTTCTTGACGGTTCCCCTGACCTCGTAGGTTCCGGGCTCGGTGATCTCCTTATATATGAAGAACCTGAGGGGATCCTCAACGGTAGCGTCCTGGTCAGCGGTCTTGATGCGGATGTTCTCCATCAGAGATATGTCCTTCTTCTTGGTGAGGGTTATCTTCTCGTCCTCGTTGATCATCGTGATCGTCTTGGTGTCGGCGTCTACGGTCTGGATCGTCATCTTGTCGTACTCGGTGTCTTCCTCGATCTCGGTGTAGGTGTCTGAGATCTGCCAGATGCCGTCAACGGTCGCGAGGTCAGTCTCAGCACCGCGGAAGGCGTTCTTGAAGTGGACAGCGATGACGACGATCTTCTCGGTGTCGCCCAGATCCTTCTTGTAGGTGTAAGTCTTGTCCTTTATGGTTGCACCGGTCTTGGAGGGCTCAATCACAGAGGAGTCGACGACTGCGCCGTTCTTCATCAGCTGGACGTAGACCTTGTTGCCGTCGAGGTCGATCGCCTGGATGGCAAGCTCGTAGTCCTCGGCGAGCTTCAGAGGCGTGCCGCTGGTGAAGGTTCTCTCCTCGTCGTCGTCCGTCAAAACCTTGCTGAGCTGCTCGTCAGCCATCAGGTTGGTGTCGGTCGAATCGTCGAAGAGGAAAGCCGTCTCAGCGGTTCCCTCGACGTAGGCGGCGAAGTACTCCTCAGCCAAAAAGCCGATGGTCCAGTACTTGCCCCACTCTTCATAGTCGAAGTCATTCTGCTGGGCTTCAGTGCTGTAGATCACTCCGGTGTCCTCATCGAGAACGTTACCGTCGGTGATGGTCATGGTGATGGACTCTCTGCCCAGATCATCGTCGATGTCGTAGTAGAAACCCGCAAACTCCTGCGGACCCCAGACGTAGGGCTCCACAGTGTCGACCACATCGGCCACAGGACCGCGGATCTCCACCTTATCGACTGCGCTTACTGCCATAGCTGACGCTAGCAGCAATACAAGAGCGGTAAGCGTAATCGCGGTCACTTTCGTCATTATTTCGATAACCTCCTACATATCCCCTATGGGGCAAGGTTCATACAGCATACAGTATGATGATTCTTAAAACTATTGCCCACACTGATCTCCCCGCCTCTGTGGCGCGACCAAAGAGCGCCATCAGTTGCTGTTTGGCATCAATATGACACTGTATAGCTGCATCACCCTCCCGATCCCTTTGGGACTATGGGGATATGATAGAGGATATCACCATATATCTTTTGTGGTCTCTCCAGCGAGACCCCATCTCCCTGCACCTGAAATTCTGATTCGTAGGTCGGCGGTTTATATAGAGATGGCCGGTAGGGGACCCGATGACTCTCCAAGATTAATGCCAGAGAAAAATATAAAATACACTTATGCCGCAGTTCCGAGGGATTATTGGCCGTATGAACGGGCAAAATGGAGAAAACAACACAAAAAACTGTCATAAGGCTTGATCTTTCATTATACCATTATTATGAAGCTTATTTGACTTAAAAAAGTAATATTTTGTACTTTTTAAGCCCATAATACACCATTATAGTTTTATTTGTGATAATGTACCGTAATAATCGAACAATAATGGAAATATGCCCATTATTTCAGCTTCAGAAACCCCACGCCCCCTTAAGATCGGGGAGAATTGTTTTTACGTCCGAGACGACAAAGGTGGCTCTATGGCGCGAACTGGGCTTATATACCACCCCATCTACCTGGAGCACGAGACCGACGGCCATCCGGAGAGGAAGGAGCGGCTCATCTCCGCCCTCGAGATGATAAGATCTTCGGGGCTGGAGCTGGAGCTCGTCACCCCGAGGCCCGCCACCCTGGAGGAGGTGAGAGCGGTCCACTCTCCCGGATACATAGATCAGGTCAGGACGATCTCCGAGAGAGGAGGAGGATACCTGGACCTGGACACCGTCGTCTCGCGCCGATCTTATGAGGCGGCCCTCATGGCGGCGGGAGGGGTGATCACCGGCATAGAACGGGTGAACGACGGCCTGGAGAACGCCTTCGCCCTGGTGAGGCCGCCGGGGCATCACGCCCTCCCCAACCGGGGGATGGGGTTCTGCATATTCAACAACGTCGCGATAGGGGCGAGGCACGCCCAGAGGATGGGAATGGAGAGGGTCCTGATCGTAGACTGGGACGTCCACCACGGGAACGGGACGAGCGCCATCTTCTACGACGACAGGTCGGTGATGTACTTCTCCACCCACCAGTTCCCCCACTATCCCGGCACAGGCCGGGTAAAAGAGCTGGGGATGGACGGCGCCGAGGGGTTCACCGTGAACGTCCCCCTCCCCTGGGGGACGGGGGACTCGGGCTACTTCGCCGCCTTCGAAGAGATCTTAAAGCCGGTGGCGCTGGAGTTCGACCCCGACATCGTCCTCGTCTCAGCGGGGCAGGACCCCCACCAGGCAGACCCCCTCAGCGGCATGAACCTCACCTCCGGGGCCTTCGGATACATGGCGACGGCGGTGAAGGAGGTCGCCGACCGATGCTGCGGCGGCAGGCTCGTCGCCGCCCTCGAAGGGGGCTACAACCTCCCCGCCCTCGCCGAGTCGATCGTCGCCGTCCTGAGGGGCTTCTCGGGGGAGGACCCGGGCCAGATCGACGGCGAGGAGGACCCGAGGGCGGCGGAGAGGATAGAAGAGGTGAAGAGGGCGATGAGCCCCTACTGGAACTGCTTCCGATGAGGGCGGATGGTCATCAGCCGACCTTCTCTCGCGCCGAGAAGTACCTGGCCATGAAGATCCGAAACTCGGGGTCCCTCACCTCCAGGATCTCCTGGCCGACGTATATCTTGTAGCCACGCCTCAGGGAGGGGCCGAGGTGGCGCCCCAAGGAGAGGCCCGCCACCTGGGACCGGAGGAGGTCCTCGGCTCTGAGGAACTTCCGGGCCACCTCCACCACCACCCTCCCGCCCTCGATGTAAGGCCCCGATAGAGGGGCGGGGTGGCTTGCGACGAACCTCTTCGCGTGCTCCGCCTCCCAGGCCGGAGGGCCGACCCTCCTCTCGACCCGGGGGAGGAGGGCGACCTCCAGCTCGATAAGGATCCGAAGTACTCCGACGTCATCGGACGGACCGGGCCCCTCCGCCCCGTCATCGCGAACCGGGACGGCCCGGTGCCAGTCGGCGTCGGACCTGAGGAGGTAGAAGCCCCCCCTCTCCAGGAGAGCGCGGACCGACTGCTCCGCCTTTCTCAGCTGCGGGAAGACCACGTCCTCCACCAGGTCCGGGGCGGCGAACTCCAGGAGGATGAGGGTGCTCCTCCGCTCCGCGAGGGCCTCGCGGAGCTCTTCGTCGGGGAGGGGCGGAAGGTCCGGCGGGAAGAAGAACTCCAGGGAGGGCTCCCTCAGAAATAGACGGGACGCGGCGGCGAAGGCGAACATCCTGTCTAGGGTGAGGGCGGCGGCGACGTTCCTTCCGGGGTCGACGGGGTCGACGACCACCAGAGGATCCCCATGGGACCGGCTGGAATGGTCCTCCAGATCGACCACCTCCCCCGGCCGCCAGAGGGAGGACCCCTCCAGGACGCCGACGAACGAGCCGTACCGGATCACCAGAAGCTCCGCCAGGTATCCGGAGAAGCCGCCGACCCTCAGCTCCGACCCGTAGACCCCGACCCCCTTCATGAACTGCTTCAAGAGGAGGACCTCGTCCTCCAGCCCCCGTATCCTCGCCGAGACGTACCGGCTGTGGAAGGGGGTCCTGTCGACAGCGGATATGATCTCTGAGGCGTCCTCCACCAGATAGCACGGCACGATATCCACCTCAAACCCCTCGAAGAGGGCGTGGACGTAGGCGTGCTCGGCGTACCGCTCCTCGAATCTCGGGGCGACGAGCCTCGCCACCTCCAGGGCCGGGAGGAGGGAGGACCCCTCGGGGACGCCGATGAAGACGTCGAGGTCGTGGTCCCCTGAGAGCCAGGTCCCCCGGGCCGCGGACCCCACCAGGACCGCCTCGCCCCCGATCCCGGAGGCCCTCATCAGCTCCTCGATCCGGGATATGATCCTCCCCGCGACGGCCGCCAGCCTCTCACGCTCCTCGGAGGAGGGCCTCACCCTGGCGAGGACCCCCTCAGTCAGAGGAGAGAGGGAAGGATTCGAGATCCTCGTAGATGGGCCCTCCGGGGGTGAGGGTGCTCTTCTTGAGGGAAAACTCCTCGACTCGGAACTCGCCGAGGTCGATCTCCCTGAAGGGGGCGAGCCTCTCGGCGAGGAGGGCGGTCGTCTCGGGGCCGGGCCTCGCGACCCGGGCGATGGTGGCGTGGGATGTGAACCTCCGCCCCTCTCGGGGAAAGCCGAGGGGGACCAGAGCCTCCTCTATGGCGGAGAAGAGCCCCTCGAACTCGCCCTCGGCGCCGATCCAGACGACCCGGATGGACCGGCCGGGGAAGGCCCCCACGCCCCGCACCCGGGCGGTGAAGGGGGGGCGCCTCACCCTTCGGAGGGCCTCGGCCACCCTCCCCACCTTCGACGGTGGGACGTCCCCCAGGAACTTGAGGGTGATGTGGATGAGGCCGGGGTTGACGAGCCTCACCCCGGGGAGGGCGATCTCCGCCTGGACCCGGGCCATTCCGTCGCGGATCGGTCCGGGGAGGTCGACGGCGACGAAAGACCGGATCCCCCTCGGGGAGTTCCCCGCCTCCTGAGGCCTCGCGCCCTTAGGAGCCATCTCTCACCTACCTGAGAACTCCGCCCCGGCTCGCGGAGGTGACGGACCTGCTGTACCTCGCCAGCATCCCCTTCGCCACCTTCGGCTCCGGTGGCCTCCAGGCAGCCCTCCTCCCCTCGATGGTCCCGGCGTCGACCAGAAGGTCGATCCTCCGGGCGTCGATGTCGATTCTGATCTCGTCGCCGTCTTCAACGAGGGCGATCGGACCTCCGACGGCCGCTTCGGGGCATACGTGGCCGATGCAGGGACCTCTAGTACCGCCGGAGAACCTGCCGTCGGTGATCAGGGCGACGGAGTTTCCGAGGCCGATCCCCTGGATCGCCGAGGTCGGCGATAGCGTCTCCCTCATCCCGGGGCCGCCCTTGGGCCCCTCGTACCTGATGACGACGACGTTTCCTGCGACTACCTCGCCGCCGACGATCCCCGCCAGGGCCTCCTCCTCAGAGTCGTAGACCTTGGCTTTGCCGGTGTGCTTTCTCATCTCCTGGGAGACCGCCGTCTGCTTGACGACCGACCCCTCAGGGGCGAGGGACCCCTTCAGGATGGCGATGCCGCCCTCGGGGTGGACCGGGCTCTCCAGGGTCCTGACGACCTTCGCGAAGGTCTCGGGGTTTGCGGGGGTGAAGGCCGCAATCTCCTCGCCGAGGGTCCTCCCCGTCACCGTCAGGACGTCCCGGTGGAGCTTCGACTGAAGCCGCTTCATGACGGCGGGGATCCCCCCGGCCCGCTCCAGGTCGAGGATGTGGTGGGGTCCCCCGGGGCGGAGGTTTACGAGGTGAGGGGTCTCCCGGCTCAACCGATCGAAGTCCTCAAGATCGATATCGATTTCAAACTCGGAGGCGACCGCCGGTATGTGGAGGGCGGTGTTGGTGGACCCGCCGATGGCCATGTCCATCCGGATGGCGTTCTCGATCGACCTTCGGGTCACGATCTTCCTTGCAGTGATCCCCCTCTCGATCAGCTCGACGATCTTGAGCCCCGATTTTTTCGCTATCCTCATCTTCTTGGCATCTGCGGCGTGGGCGGTCGCGCAGCCGGGGAGGCTCAGGCCGAGGGTCTCCGTCAGGCAGGCCATGGTGTTCGCGGTGAAGAGGCCGGCACAGGAGCCGGCCCCCGGACAGGCCAGGTTCTCCAGCACCTCCAGCACCTCGCCCCCCTTCTGCCACCCCTCGAAGACGTCGATCAGGTCCAGCTCTTGATCGCAGGCGAATCCGGGGTACATGGGGCCGCCGGTGACGGCTATCGCCGGAAGGTCGAGCCTCCCAGCCGCCATCAGATGGCCAGGGACGATCTTGTCGCAGGAGGAGATGAGGACCATCCCGTCGAGCTGGTGGGCCTCCACCATCACCTCGATGGTGTCCTCGATGATCTCCCGGCTGGGGAGGGAGTACTTCATCCCCCGGTGGCCCATGGCGATGCCGTCGCAGAGGCCTATGGTGTGAAACTCGAAGGGGACCGCCCCCGCCATCCTGATCCCGGCCTTGACCGCCTGGGCTATCTTGTCGAGGTGGATGTGGCCCGGTATGAACTCGTTCCAGGAGTTGACGACCGCGACGAAGGGGCGGTCCATCTCCTCGTCTATGAGGCCGGTGCCCTTGAGGAGGGCCCGGTGGGGCGCCCTCTCCGGCCCGACCTTGGTGATATCACTTCTCATGAGAAGAACCTCGGGAGAGACTTGAGCGCCGCATCCTTAAGTCTTCCGCGGGCCGAGGGGCGGTAAGGGGGCGAGACCATCCTCCTCCAAGAGGAGGTGCCTTCGGCCGTGGCCCAGAGAGATGAGATTCGGGGGGGGTAATCCGGCTAGAAAAATCGGAGATCTCATCCCTTATATATTCGCGATCCCTCTGGAGGAGGGGTGACAGAATGGATTCCTACCACCTCTTCCTCCTCCTTCTGGGGCTGTACATAGCAGCCCTCATCGCGATCGGCTTCCGGTCGTCCCGAGGGCAGAGGTCCGTCGAGGACTTCTGGCTGGCGGGGCGCGAGATCGGGGCTGCCAACATCGGCCTATCGGCCGCAGCCTCGTGGCTGACGGCGTCCGCCCTCCTCCTGGCGACCGGCCTCTTTCTTTACATAGGGGTTGGGTCGATCTGGGTCTGGGTCTTCCCCAACGTCGCGGGGCTTCTGATCATCGCAGGGATTGCGAAGAGGGTCAGGAGGATCCCCGCCATGACCCAGCCGGAGCTTCTGGAGATCAGGTACCACCCCATCGTCCGGGCCCCGGTGGCGGTGGCGATAGCCATCACCATGGTCCTCTTCGCGGTGACCGACTTCATAGGGTTCAAGCTCGTCCTCGCGACCTTCTTCGGGGTCCCCCCCCTGTACGCGGTCCTGCTGATGGCCGTCGCGGTATCGATATACGTCAGCCTCGGCGGCTTCCGGGCCGTCGTCTGGACCGACGCCGTCCAGTTCCTATTCCTGGCGGGGGTCGCCGTAGGCGTTGCCATCCTCGCGACGAGGGCGTCGGTGGCGGGGGGGATCACCCTCACCGCCGCCTCCGCCTCCCTGGGGGCCGACTGGTGGAACCTCTTCATCCTGGGGGGGGTCACCGGAGCCCTCGTCCTCCAGCTAGCCCTCCTCCCCGGATGGGTCGCCGAGCAGGACCCCTGGCAGAAGATCTGGGCCTCCCGGGACGATAGGGCAGCCAGGCGCGGCCTCATCCTGGGGGCCATCCTTCTCGCGGTCGTCTACCTCGCCTGCCTCGTCGCCGCCGTCGCCCTCCGGGGGATCTATCCCCTCCCCGCCGGCGAGATCGAGGCCGAGATGCTCTTCCTCACCTTCATCCAGGAGAGCCTCCCCGGCGGCCTCGTCGCCCTCTTCGCTATAGGGTTTGCCGCCGCCTCCATGTCCTGCGCCGACACCTTCGCCACCTCCGGTGCCTCCTGCATCTCCCGGGACATCGTCCAGAGGCACATCAGGCCCCAGGCGAGCATGAAGGAGATGCTGGTGATCAACAGGGCCCTCGTCATCGTCATGATCGCCATCGCCGCAGCCGTGGCCCTCCACGTCGAGAGCATCGTCGAGGCGGTGATCATCGCGACGGTGATCGGGACCACCTCCTACTTCTTTCCGATCATCGGCGGCCTCTTCTGGAAGCGGGCGACCCGATGGGGGGCCCTGGCGGCGGTGATCGTCGGCGGTGGGACCCAGATAGGCCTCATATCCTACGAGAAGCTCGTCCTGAAGGCGCCCCTGGAGGCGGCGTTCCCCGATATCGCCGCAAGCGGCATCCTGGCAGAGCACGGCGTCCTCATAGGCCTCTCCCTCAGCGCCCTCGTCTTCGTCGGGGTCTCTCTCGCGACGGCGAGGCCCGAGGCGGCGAGGCTTGCGCCGTTCTTCGAGGACGTCGGGTGGGAGGTCTACGGCGACGGAGCCCTCGCCGCCGACCGGACCGATCCGGAGTACGGAAAGATCGCTAAGAAGATCGAGGAGAAGGTCTCGGGGGAGAGGGCCCACCTCCACCTCCGCCTAGACCTCGCGCCGATCCTCGCCGACGGCGGCAGGATCGAGGAGAGGCTCGATTGGAGCGAGTTTCTGGGGCGGCTGGAGGCAGAGCACCAGGCATGGCATGAGCTCACCGGCAAGGACACCATCTACAGGCTCACCCAGCCGGACATGCTCGCCTCGGTGAAGATGGTCCGGGGAGACCGGCTCTCGATCTGGCTCTCGGCGGAGCCGAAGAGGGAGATGATCGAGAGGCAGAAGGACGAGATCTACCTCTCTTACCAGGAGATCCAGAAGACCCTCCTGGAGCTCGGCCTCTCGGCGACCCCCGTCGGGTGATGGAGATGGCTGGCGGCCTGGATGAGGTCGAGGTGGCGGTGGTGGGGGCGGGGCCGGCGGGCTCCGTCGCCGCGGAGACGGCGGCGCGGCTGGGGGCCGAGGTCGTCCTGATCGAGAGGAAGAGGGAGATAGGATCCCCAGTCCAGTGCGGCGGCTTCCTCCCCGAGATAGAGGAGCTGGAGGGCCTCCTACCGAAAGCAAAGATCCCCGAGGCCCTGGCCGACCTCCCCGAGGGGCTCGTCCTCCACCGGACCCGGGTCCAGAGGATCTGCTCCCCCTCGGGGAGGTCGAAGGAGTTTCCCGTCCTCGGGAGGGTGATCGACCGGAGGTCCTTCGATCGCCACCTGGCGTGGCGGGCGGCGAGGGCCGGGGCCCGGGTCCTCGTCGGCGTCAGGGCTGAGCTTAGGGGGGGGAGGCTCCACCTCTCGGGTAGGGCCTCCGGGACGGTGAAGGCGAAGGTGGTGATCGGAGCCGACGGCCCCGGCTCCGCCACCGCCCGGGGCGCGGGGTTGGCCTCGAGGGGGGAGGTGGGGGTCTGTCTCGAGTACGAGATGGCGGGGGTGGATATCGACCCTGCCGCCGCCGAGATGTACTTCGGGACGGCGTCCGCCCCCGGAGGGTACGCCTGGATCATACCCCTGGGAGAGGACGTCGCGAACGTGGGGGTCGGGACGAGGCCCCCCTACCTTCGGGGGCGGGGGCTTCACGAAGTCCTCGACTCCTTCATCTCAGAGCACCCGGTAGCGAAAGAGAAGCTCCGGGAGGGGTCCGTCACGGCGGTGATGCGGGGGCTCGTCCCCGCCGGGGGGATGCCCCCCGCGATCCAGAGGGGGAACGTCCTCCTGGCGGGGGACGCCGCGGGGATGGTGATGGCCACCTCCGGCGGCGGCATCCCCCTGGCGATGGTGGGGGGGCGGGCGGCGGGAGAGGTGGCGGCTCGCTACATCGGGGGCAAGGCCGCCCTCCAGGAGTACCCGGAATGGATCGCGGAGGAGATGGGGCGGGAGCTGGCCAACTCCGTCAGGATCCGGGAGGTCGTCGATGGGATGATGAAGAGCGACCGGCTGATGGACGCCCTCTTCGGCATCCTTCCCCCCGACCAGATGAAGGCGATCATGAGGGGACAGATACCGAAAGCCCTGGAGAGGGTCGGAGACCTGATGGCGAGCCGATGAGACTCCCCAACTCCGGCGCCCTTTCCACCCCCCTTTCCTTGCCCGTTCCTCGTCCTCTCCTTGCCCTTTTTTGTCCTTTCTTGTCCATTTCTCCTCCACCTCGGGACCCATCAGGCCGAGACGACGGCCATGGTCACGAGGATTAGAGACGCCGTCCCGAGGACGTCCATCATGCTCGTGATGGTGGGTATAGTCACGTTGTCGGGATCGACGCCGATCTTGACGAAGAAGTATGTAAAGTAGTAGGTGACGAAGATGGCGAGGAGGGTGGTGAAGAGCCCGGCCAAAAGGCAGATCGTCAGGAGGTCCCCGAAGCCGAGGGCGTCCATCCCGGAGGCCCTGGAAACGAAGAAGGCGAGGAGGCCGAGGGTGGGAAAGAGGAAGGCGGAGAGGACGAGGGTGCAGCCGAAGTTTATCTTCGTCTCCCCCTCGAGCCTCCCATCCATCTTGATCAGACCAAGATGATATGCCGAGGTGAGCCGGGAGGAGAGGATCCCCCCCAGGTTCCCGCCGACGGCGTTGAAGACCGGTATCAGCAAGAGTATCGTCGAGAAGGCGAGGAGCATCTCCTCGTAGACCCCCATGAAGAGCCCCGCCACGGTGCTGAAGAGGGTCGCGATCATGAGGACCGGCATCGACTGTCTCACTATCCTCGCCATCAGCTGATGGTTTGAGCCGATGCTGTAAACCGCGGCGGCGGTAGAGATGAAGAGGAAGAGGAGGGTCCCAGCCCCGGTGAAGGGCTGGCCGAGGGAGGTGACGAAGATGGCCGTCCCGAAGAGGATGGGTATAGTTATCACGTCCCCAGCGACGGTGATGAAGGGGACGGAGATGTTGTCGGGGTCCCAACCCCTCCTGAAGCTCTTCTCTATCACCAGGAGGGTGAATCCCAGGAGGATC
>Ga0334901_1002473_pt1 | contig 15739 bp, 14 predicted proteins | sample GraSluR3_MG_3_FD_207216 | JGI IMG/M metagenome (GOLD analysis project Ga0334901, IMG submission 207216) | Sludge microbial communities from methane-producing bioreactor in Wageningen University, Netherlands - Granular Sludge_15_08-R3 | ecosystem: Engineered > Bioreactor > Anaerobic >... | reverse complement strand
TAAACTATTTTAAGGCTTTTTTTATTAATCAAGGTCCTCTTTTCATTTTTTAATAATATCTACGCTTTTTACATCTTATTCATAATACATTTTTATCGGAAAGTATTTTCCGGCCACGGTTTACTTGGAACTCATTAGGAGATAATATAAAAAAGAGTTTAAAAAATTAGGGGAATAAGATCACGTACAAAAAAAATGTCAACTTACTAAATTAAAAGAAAGTTTCATTAATATTAGGAGATTTCAGGGTTATCACCTAATTTTATTCTGTTGATATTTTCCGACAGCTTTAGGAGATAATCAGTTAGTTCCTCAATTTTAACTGCAATCACTGATTCAGTGATCTCCTCTATTTCAGGATCATTACTGGTATCATAGACTTTTAGAGTTGTCTCGCTGAAGTTTTCCATATTAAACCTTTTAATCTTTTCCATTGCTATTTGAAGGTCTTCATATGCCCTTAATTCACCGAGTATGTAATTCCGCTCTGTAACAAGTTCTTCTAACTTCACCTAGCATTCACCCCTTAAAATTATCCATTAACCACAATCATAATCCATTCAGAATAGCAATATTTATCTCTTGATAAAATCTGATATGGATTCTACTAAGAACATTATCATATTTGTTAAAGGTTTAAAAGTTTTTATGTTTTTATCTGAACTTCAGTTATATCTCCCTATGAATTCCCTCAATATCTTAAACATTAATTTAATTAAATAAGAAAAAAAACAGGATTCTGAAAATAAATAAGTTTATCTTTTTATTATTTTATCCATAGATGTCTGAATAGTTTTTAACCAGGGTTTAACACTGTCCGCAACATTTTTATTTTCATTTCCCTTAGTTTCAGTTTCAGAAGTGCTCTGGTTGGTTACAAAATCGTGTAGCCAGTCTGCTAGTTCATATTCAGCTAAATTTTCAAAAAATACCCATGCATAGCCCTCATGCTCACTGCTGAGTGAGAGGTTACCCCCGATAATTTCACCGGACATGATGATGTGAACTGCTCTAATCACGTGGAGGTTTTGTTCACAAACACCTACCACATGATCCAGGGAGATCTTGAGTTGAGTTTCTTCAAAAACTTCTCTAATCAGTGCATGGTCAAAAGATTCACCCTGATCTACTTTACCACCTGGAATTTCCCATTTACCAGGGTTAGTCTTCGAATCCGTGGATCTTTTCAAGATAAGAATTTTACCATCTTTATCTGTTAACAGTACACGCACAGAAAGGCCAAAAACATAATCAATCATCTTAATCTTCCAATTGTTTCTCAACTAACTGTTTATCGCAAATATTTCAAAGGCTAAATTCATTGATAATTATGTTATCCTCATTATTAAATTAAACCTCTGATTTTGTTTGTATGGTTTAAATTTAATTCAATCATAAACATTGTAAATTTAATTTAATCTTAGGAATTCAATCTTAAGTGTGATTGCCCAAATGAAATTATGGGAGGACAAAATGCCCAACTAAATTATGATTTTAAATTTTTGCTTTTATCTGGAATTACTAAAAAAAAGGTGTATACAAAATTGATACATAAAATGGGAATTAAATTTTCATTTAAAGATTTATTTTAAAAAAATGGGTTTATCAGCAGTTGTAGGTTCAACTGCTGAAAAGGTTTTTTAAAACCTAGAATTAACTACTGGCAATTACTGTTCCAGATGAACTGCCGCTGGTAGCGTAGTATCTGTTAGAGTAACCATTTCCTTTGTAGTCGTAGTCAACCCAACTGTTACCATTCCAGGTCTGAACTGAACGGTGGTTGGAAGAGTAACTTGATGCATACTGAACGATCCGTGCTTTGGTACCAGATGAAGTTAGTTGGCTGTACAGTATGTTACTGTTAGTCCAACAATCCCCAGTTCCTTTTCCACTGCTCCAACCGCTACTACTAGACCTGTATGAGCTTGAATAGGATTTGCTGGTTCCATATGCTGCACTGGATGAACTTGATTTACTGGATGTAGTGGATTTACTGCTGCTAGAAGTGGAACTTCCTTTACTGGTGTTTTCACTTAGTTCAATGTTTCCATTGACCAGATCATCCATATTCTGACGGGAAATGTTTCCAACAACTCCATCTTCTTTAATTCCGACGTAAGCTTGGAAATATTTCACTGCTTGTTCAGTGTAGTTACCGAACTCACCATCGATGGCACCAGTGTAGAATCCCTGATTTTTTAGCCAGGTCTGTAACTGAGTGACGTTATCTCCATTCATCCCTATTTTCAACTCTTGGTCTGTGCTTGCATTGGTCACGACCGTGTTTTCAGTATCCGTAGTTTCCGTGGCAGCCGCTGCGGGTAGTACCACAAAAAGTGCACACAATGCAACTACTAGTGCTTGTGTGAATTTTCGCCTAATTTTATCGCCTCCGTGCCCTAAATCTTAAAATAAATGATTTAGGACTTTTAACACCATCAGTTCATTGGCCATCTTATATAAAAGTTTCGGTCTATTTTCAATTTTAAGGCCATATTTAAGCTTATTTTTTTAAATAAAGAGCTTTAAAACGGTTTCTTTTTATCGTTGCTGGGGAGAGACCGGAAGATGTGTAAATCTGTAAAAAATCCCCAAATCATGAGTAAATTCGAAAAATAAATCCACACCATCACTTTTAATATAGGCTATCTACATGTGGTTAAGCCCTTACTTCTAAGCCATCACTCCCCCATAATTAATTACTCTTTAAATACGTTAAAATATTATATAATGTGATATATTTCCGATTTTAATCAATAAATTACTTTTTAAATAGATTTGTAGTATGGATATAACAAAGATTTTTTCGGGTATTTCAAACCATAATTATCTTGTAGGATCCTTTTTTAAAAAATCAATTTTTCCTGGATATATCAATAATATTCTGATCATGCACCGGTTTTGTTTTCTTTTGTGATTATCTTCACAAATCAGTTTAAAAAGGTTATACTGCTGTGAAAATACATAAATCAAGTGAAAAAAAGATTACAAATAGGATTTGGGAGTGTATTTATGGAAGAGAATATCAATAATGAGGAATTGAGGAATTTTAATCTTATTGATATTTTTAATAATGAAGATTATCGAAATTTTGTCCAGAAAATGTATGAAAGTGGTAATGAACAGATGTTTGCCCCTATTTACTCTGGAATTCCCACTTTCTGGCGCACAAAATCCTGCCAATATTTTGCAGAAATTGACATAGCTCTGGCAGGATATCCAGTTGATCTGGCATCAGGAATTCCAGGTGCGCGTATGGGTCCTAGGGCAATTAGAGATAAATCCAGTTATACTGGGGGATATATGAATCATTACAATAAAATTATACCTTTTGATATCTGTAGAGTGGCTGATGTAGGGGATGTGCCTTTAAAGAATTCTTATTCAATTAAGAAGATTAATCAGGATACTCAAACGTTTTTTAAAGAGATCTGGGAGGATGGTGCCCATCCTATTACTGCAGGAGGTGACCATTCTGGAACTTATCCCATATTAAAAGCTATTGGAGAAGAAGAACCAGTTGGTCTGGTACATTTTGATGCCCATTGTGACACAGCCAAGGCCATCAATGGTGGGAAGAATTCCAGTGCCAGTATACTTTATCATGCTGTGGAGGATGGTGTGGTGGATCCAAAAAAAACAGTTCAAATAGGGATCCGTGGTTCTATGGAGCCTTTATGGGATTTTTCTTATGAAAAAGGTATGAGGGTGTTACACATTGAAGAATTCCGCAAGATGGGTGTTTCTAAGGTTATTGAGGAAGTCAGACAGGTGATTGGGAAAGGCCCTACCTATATAACCATTGATATCGATGCCCTTGACCCGGCCTATGCACCGGCAACTGAAGTCCCCACACCTGGTGGTTTGACAACCTATGAAATGCAACAAATTATCCGTGGTTTGCAGGGGGCTAATCTGGTGGGTGGTGATGTAATGGAACTTTCTCCACCTTTAGATGCTGCTAATGGGGTCACTGCCATTACCTGTGCATTTATGATGTTTGAAATTCTGTGTGTGGTTGCTGATTCAATTGCTTCCAAACGGAAATAGTTCTATGAAAATTTTAAATAGATTTATCCTATAATATTTCCTTCAATAATCCTTTATGTCACATTGATATAACTGTAAAGTTTTCATAATGACCATGATTCACTCATCCTGATGACAAACTATTTATATTGGTTCGTATAATAACTTACGTTCGGGAATGCACGAACCGTAATAATTTTTGTATAGTGCACCAAAAATCCTTGAATCAAAAATAAACGCAAATTAAAAAAACAATAAATTAAAAAAAGGGAGGGTATATATGAAAACTGAAGATTTAAATCAAAAATGCCCTGAATGTGGTAGTAGAGATAAAAGCATATCTCAAACAAAAAATAAGGAACAAAACCTTGATATTTGCTACATCCCCCATATTCCTGACGGTGCTGTTGGAGTGATACGCTGCAGTGAATGTGGCCATTTATTTGAGTACTGTAAAAACAGGAAACTAAAACAGGAAGTAAAAAAGATCGAAATATAAATCAGGGTTAACCTGTTAGATACTCTACCTACACTAATTATATCACCATCCATTCATTTTTTTACCTACCTTCAATACCTACGTAAATTTAAATAGACTTCTATTACCCTATAGCACTCTTAATGTTCAAGTCATAAAGTTTATATTATACGTATGTTAGAATATTGTTTAGGGTTTAGAATATGGTGGGTGGCGAATGGCTGATGATTGTAATATTTATGATTTTTTAGATAATGATAAGTTAGAAAGATTTTTCGATGAACTCATCGAAGAAAAACTATGTGAATTAAGATCAAAACATCGTTAAAACTAATTTTAAAAAACCATATTTTACGATATTATCTTAATGGATCATTAGTTTAAAATGGTAAATCATATTTTAATCTCATGGTTATTAGTTTTAAAAGAAATTCTATAGAGGGTATGCTTTAATAAGATATCTTATGGATAGTATGTTATAATAGGATATTTTACTGACTATTGATTTTAAATGGATGTCTTAATGAATGGTTTGGTAACGCCACAGGGCGTATAAAAAGGCTATTATCACTATTATTAGCACAACCAACAAGATAATATTAATACGGGCTGTTTTTCGTTTTTCTTCGGCAAGACTTTCCTGGTAAGCTTTTAATTCCTTTTCAATATCATCCACACCTATACATCCCACTTCTTATTATCTTTTTTGCATGATTCCTTTAACTTTAGCATCTAAATTGTCAGCGTGATGCAGTGCAACTGCTTCCGGAGTTTGAGGACTGACCGGAGATCCCCAACCATTTTGAACATCCCCATGATGACTCAGCATAATATGCAGGAGCTGTATTTTTCTATCTTCTGGTATTTCCAGTTTATTATCCCTTATTTTCTCATTTACCATATCACATGAAATAAAAAGATGATCCAATAGTTTTCCTTCATTGGAAATATCAATACTTACCAGGTCATAATCATAAGATTTTAACTTACCAATATCATGTAGTATGGCTCCAGTGTAGAGTAAATCCTGATCTAACTGGGGAAAAATTTCACAGGAAGTTTTGCAGATTAACAGGACACCTACAGTGTGTTCCAATAACCCTCCCAAATAATTATGGTGGTATATTTTAGCTGAAGGAGACTGGTAAAATTGTTTAGCGAATTGTTTATCACAGAAGAATGCTTTAAGAAGATCTTTCAGGTATGGATCTTTCATTTCTTTAATGGTGGTGCTGATCTCCTTAATTAGTTGATTCTGGTCTTTAAGAGAGGTCCTGGTGTAATCGTCAAGATCATACTCATCTTCAGCAAGCTTCTGGAAACCGTCTATCTTAATACTGAAATTCCGGGAATTACGGGGAAACTCATCTACATTACCCATAATATTATAAATACTCTTTTGTTCAATATCATCATAAATCTCTTCAGCATCTCTATTGGGGAACATTCTGGCAGTTATTTCCCCTGTTTTATCAGTTAAACTGAATTCAATGTAATTTTTACCATTACGTGCTGTTTTGATGGTTTTATTAGCAATTACAAATGAGGTGTTAATCCTTCGGATCTTATTCAAATTTTCAATGAAATCTTCTTCTTTTTTAAACATGGAAATCTCCTTCAAACCATCTTACCATCCAATCTATATAATCACTTATTAATATCATCTTTTAAGGTGGAAGTATCTCTACAAACTGTAAACTAATAAAACCAATAATCAGCGTCCACAGATTAATTATGTAATTGATCAACGATTCAAATATTTATTTTTTCATTTTCCGGATGTAAATCTTAAAAAAATCACCATCTTCAATATTTGCTGCTTCAAATAATATTTCAGGTATAATAACAGGTTCTCCTGTTTTTTTGGCAATAGTGGAATAGTTCCATGGTTTGTGTTTCCAGTGGTGATGGTGGTGTTTATCATGATAGTGTCTGCCATGATCACAGTACAAATTCCTATCTTCACACATGTTCACACCTCCCGTGTATTGATATCCGTGTATAATATAATTGGGTGTTTATTCTAGAAATTTCTTTCGAAGCTACAATAACTACCCATATCATATGGAAACTGATTCTTATGAAATTTTAATAAGTCAATATAATTTATCTGGAAATCTTTGAACTTCAGGGGAAATCTATTTGAAATGGGCAATCCAGAAACAATTAAATGGAGATAAAATTAGGAAGATTTATGGAACTATGATGTAGGGTGAAGTTATTCTGGTGTAGGGAGAGATTATTCTAAGATGAGTAAAATAAAATTATTAAAGAATGAAAATTAAAATTTATACAGATTATAAGTATAATTTTATGCACAGGAGGGCCTGTATTTTGACCAGTATTGATTTTTTTGGCGGAGTGGATGAAATTGGTGGCAATAAAATCAGAGTGAAAGGAGAAAATGGTTCTTTCTTTTTTGACTTTGGAATGGGCTTTTCAAAGGCTAATGATTATTTATCTGAGTTTTTACAACCCCGTAAAGCCAATGGGATCATGGACTTTGTAGCCCTGAGTTTGTTACCTTATATAAAGGGGATTTATCGTGAGGATTACCTGAGACATGTTGGCCTAAATTATCAGCAAAAACCATCGGTTGATGGTGTCCTAATCAGCCATTCCCACGTAGATCATGTGGCTTATGTTCATCACCTGCGGGAGGATATTCCCATCTACCTTTCCAGGGAGTCCTATTTAATTTTAAAAGCTCTGGAAGATACAGGTACTGCTTCTTTTTCGGAGTATCTTCATTTAAAGAAATCTTTCCAGCTTGAACCTAAACTGCGTGGTGAGGGTTATAAAAGATCAAGTGCTATAAAAGTTGACCGTGATATCCGGATTGTGGAGCCATATAAAGGGTTTGATATTGGTGATTTTCATATTAAAGCAGCCCCAGTTGATCATTCCCTGCCTGGAGCTTCTGCTTTTATAAGTGAGAATGGTGAGGAAACCATGGTGTACACTGGTGACCTTCGTTTTCATGGTCGAAACCCTGAACTAACCCATAAATTCGTGAAGGAAGCTAAAAAAGCCAATCCTACCATTATGATCAGTGAAGGAACACGTATTGATCAGGATACTAATGTCAGTGAAGAAGACATAGAAGAGCGCGCTGTAAAAGAAGTGGCTGATTGTAAAGGTTTGGTGGTGGTGAATTATCCTGTGCGGGATCTGGATAGGCTTTTAACCTTTTATAAAGTGGCTCAGGACACGGACCGGAAACTGGTGGTGAACCTTAAACAGGCTTATCTCCTCAGCCTATTTCAGGGTGATGATAATGAATACCCTGAACTAGGGGATGTTATGATCTATAAACCCCGTAAAGGTTGGGGTTTAGTGGGAAATGAAAACTATGCCTGTGTTGAAGATGAATGGATATGTGCGGATGATATTGCCTCTGCAGAATCTCTCCGGGATTATAAAAAATGGGAGAGAGAATTTTTAAAAGCAGATAACACTTTAACCTATAAAGATCTTCAGGAAGAACCCCTGGAATATATATTTCGCTGTGATTTTTTCGAGTTAAAGGAACTTATTGATATAAAACCAGAAAATGGTATATATATCAAGTCCAGCACAGAACCATTTGATGAACAGATGGAAATAAACGAAGCAAAGGTCCAAAAATGGCTGGACTTATTCAACTTACCCTTACTTAATAAACGCTTCCATGCATCTGGTCATGCCAATGGTAAAGAGATTCTGAACATGATACGTGACATAAATCCAGAAAAGGTTTATCCTGTTCACACAAAGGATAAAGAGAATAAAGAGAAATTTTTGGAACTTGAAGAGGATGGAATTGAAATAATTTATCCCACCTTGAGCCATAAATCTTGATAACAGAAGGGATAAAAAAAGAAGGAGAGAGAATAGAGATTCTATAAAAAAAATTAAAAACTTACATATTTAAGTTAAAAATCTAGTTAAAAAAGCTGGGTTTAAGCTTAAACTCCTTTAAACCTAAAAATTCCTTTGAATCTAAAAATTCATTCGTAAAATTTTTAAGGTCATCAACTGGAGCTCATGGTTAAAATAACTCCCACTACCAAAACAAGTGCAAATAGGAATACAAATATAATTAACTCTTTGTCACTATCTTTAATATTCAACCATTTAAAATTAGAATTTTCTATATCAGCAGTTGCTTCATTATTTTTGGTTAAATTTCCTGTAGAGGTGGATTTTCTTTTTGTTAAAGTATTTGTTTTAGGTGTTTTAGTTGAGCTACTTTCCATGGGGGTAATGGTTTTAGCTGGTTTTGAAAGGTTTTTTCCGACATTTGTAGTCTTGATTTGAGGGGCTTGAGAGACCTGATGATCCAGAGTGGTTTGAGTAATATTACTTCCTTTAGAACCCACAGAAGTAACCGGGGAATTAAACAGGTCTTTAGGCTCATCATGAATATTTTTAAGATTATCCTCACGAATACTATCCTTAAAATCATCCTTTTCCATATTCACTGAAGGTTCCACTAAATGTTTTTCTTGGATACTTGTTCCAGTCACCTTCAAAGAATTATTATCTGGATTTTTCTCATTTAAAGACCCCTGCAATGACTCATTAACAGATTCTTCAATAGAATGCTCCGGATATTCCGATTCATCAACAGAAAAAGTTTCCACCACATCTGTATTTACTATCTCTCCATCTGCTATCCTGTCCCTATTTACTACATCTCCCTCTACTATCCCATCCTCTTCTACTATCCTATCCCCTTCTACTATCCTATCCCCTTCTACTATCCTATCTCCATTTAATATATTATCCTCATCTAATTTTCCATCAGAGGATTTTTTATGCAGGGATCCATCTATGGTTTCGTCAAAAAGAGTTGTATTGTCAGAAAATTTATCTTTAGAAAATTTAATAGATTCAGAAGAACTTTTCATTTCTGATGAAATTTTCTTAATATCAGCAGGATAAGATTGTAATGATGGTGATGTTCCATCAAATTTTTCTCCTTCTTTAAGATCTGGACTATTTGAAGAGTCTAAACTATTTGAAGAGTCCAAAATATTAGTTGAATCATTTGATTCAGAAAGTTTAACTGGTTTCTTTTTGATTTGGTCAGTATCAGGCTGAAAGATGGTTTTACTAGGAATTTTACGGTAATTACTCCTGAAATGACTGCGATTTTGAGATTTAAATCCATTTTTCTTGGCTTTAATTTGATTAACAGCTATTTCTGCATATATCCTGAGAGTTCCACTTTCTTCTTGAATGATGTTTTCCAAATGTTTCAAGGCCCTTTCATCACCCACAACTCCAAGTGCTTGAACAGCCCCTACTTTTACCTCAGAATCATCATAATACAAGGCATTAATAAGACTTCCCACATCATTCTGATGTTTTAGTTTTTCTATATCCGGTTTTGAATAATAGTTAACCCGCCGATAATAGGCCCTATTCTTAATAGTTGGCTCTTTTTCCAAATCCTCTGAATCTGTTCCATCAGATTCTTCATGAATTTCTTTTAAATCCTCAGATTTCACCGAATCAACATCAGAATCAACATCAATATAAGTATACTCACCAGTAGAATCATTTTTAAGTTTTTTATGCCTTTCCGGATGATGATCCAATGATTCAACATATTTCAATGGACCATAACATTGACATGAAACAAAATCATCAGGAGATTCACCTTCCTGAAGTTTGTAGTAACCTCCACATCTTTGACAGATTAAATAACCCATATTTTTCACCAAAAATGAATTTGAATATTTTTTTTCTTTTGAAATAACTTATTTTGAAATAAAATTTGAAATATCCTATTGTGAAATATTATTTATTTTGAAATGATCTATCCTGGAATTAATTCTTGAAATTGAAATGAGTTTTTTAAGGTTTTATTTTATTGCATCTCATTACCTAAATACAATTTCCATAGCACCACTAGTTAAGTTGTGAAACAGTAGTTGCTGATTAAAAGTTACAATGAAAAGTAATTGTCAATAAATTAAATCAAATCTGTTTACAGAAAAAAATAGCACTCTATGTGAATTTAAATCTTAATCAGATTATTTATATTTTTTACATCCCTTTTCAATTCCTTCCATCATCTTAAATTTTAAGTCTTCATAATTGGTGATGGCACCGGGACCTATATGTAAAATAATGTCTCCGGGTTTTGAATGTTTTATGGAAAGTTCACCAGCAGTGGTCATATCTTCAACAGCTATCCTAAGGGCTTCAGAGTCTTTTGCTCCGTCTAAAACTTCATTAGCAGATTCCATGTCTAAAACTTTGGTGGTTTCATTATAGCCACTGGCAATGATCGCCTGTGCATGTTCTCCCAGTATTTTTCCAATTTCGAATTTGTCTCGAGGGTTGGTGCTGTCTGGATTGTCTATTAAAATCACCAGATCAGATCCTTCAGATTCTGAGTCTGAAAACTGTTTTAAGGTGGAAAGAATACCTTCAGGTACGAAAGCAGCATCAAAATGAACTTCACGACCAGCATAATTTCCAACATATTCTAAGTGACCAGGAATACCTTTAAAGTTACTTAAACCGTTCTTTATTGATTCTTCTTTTAAACCATAAGCTAAAGCCACAGCTGCAGCTGCAATACTGTTTTCAAAATAGTAGCCGTGTAGATTGAATTTCGTTTGGAATTCTCCTTCGCGCCCCTTTAAGTTATATTTTATTCCTATATTACCATCCTTCATATAACCCGAAACATCACAGAGACTGTTATTCTGACAGTAATATATGGCTTTTTGTGATTCCAGCAGATCCTTAGATTGTAGACTGGAAACGAGAATTTCACTGGAATCTGTGATCATAAGCTTTCTTTGTGCATATTTTTCAATTGAACCCTCAAATTCAGATAGATGGTCTGAGTAGATATTGGTTATTAAACCTACCTTAAGTTTCAGATTGGAAAGGAGTCTGATTGTACCGTGAGGTAATTCTAAAACTGCCACATCATTTTTAAGATGATCACCGTTGATTATGCCCTCAACAATGACTTCACTAAGGAGATTGCCCGATTGGGAGGAACAGGTCCATACATTGTATCCTGCAGTTTTAAAGATTTCAGAAATGATGTGGGTAGTGCTGGTTTTACCAAGGGTTCCAGTTACTCCTATAACATCACTATTTATTGCAGTATCCAATATATCAGCTATATCCTGATTTATAATTAATTTCAATTCATTATCCACCAGATAATGTCTGATGGGTGAATCTTTAGGTATGTTGGGAGAAAAGTAAACTGCTTCCACATCTTCAATATTGCAAGGGTCATCCAATCCCAACTGAAGATCTACCCCTTCTTCTTCCATTTTTTTAAGAGTTTTCTGTACACTCTCTGGGAAGTCCTCCAGTTCCTTTTGATCGGTGATCTGAACCTTATGACCTGCATAATTTAAAATTCTGGCTGCTGGTCGCCCAGCATTACCTGCACCAATTACAACACACTTCATGTTAAATTCTCCACAACTAAGATTTATCTTCCAGATAAATATACTTTAAGTTTAACCATCCATTCCGATTGTTATGAGGCGGGTATTTGGATAATACTCTTGTTGAATTAATTTTGATAAAATCAAAAAAATTCAGAAGGCAATATTAGGAAGGTTGATAAATGAATTCTAATATTGTATTAATTCTCACATTTAATAAATTAAACAGATCATATGAAACTACCTGGCTTTCATGAACAACCATTAAAGATCAGCCAAAATCATGAAATGTTGTATTTATAAGATTAGATTTTACCAGTTTTTTGATTAATTTTTCAGGTTATCATAAACATATTTTTTTAAACAAGAAAAATGTAAACTAAAAAATGTTAAATAAAATTAAACCAGGAAATATTAAATAAAATTGAATAAAAATATGGTATTAATGGAAATAATTCGCTTTTCTTAAATTAATTATTAAACTGTATATAGAAAAAGGAGTGTTTATAAATATGGCAGTTAAAATCAATGAAAACTATCTGTTGCTTGAAAGTAACTATATTTTTTCTGAAATAAATCAACGTGTTGACAAATATCAAGAAGATAATCCAGATGCAGATATCATCCTTATGGGTATTGGTGATGTAACCCGACCTTTACCTGAGGCAGTGATTGAAAAATTCAGTGCAGCTGTGGATGAGATGGGTAAAAAAGAAACATTCAGGGGTTATGGTCCTGAACAGGGTTATGATTTTTTAATGGAACAAATTATCAAACATGACTACACACCCAGAGGCATAACTTTATCTAAGGACGAATTATTCATCAGTGATGGTGCTAAATGTGACACTGGTAATATTCAGGAAATATTCGGCCTTGAAAACACCGTAGCAGTCACTGACCCGGTTTACCCGGTATATGTGGATAGTAATGTTATGGCAGGACGTACCGGATCCATGGGTGAAAATGGTCGTTATCAGAAACTGGTTTACATTCCCTGCACTGAAGATAATGATTTTGTTCCTGAACTGCCTGATACTCCTGTTGATCTGATCTACCTGTGTTTCCCCAATAACCCCACAGGAACCGCACTAACCAAGGCCCAACTCAAAGAATGGGTGGATTATGCCCGGGAAAATAATTCTATTATATTATTTGACGCTGCCTATGAAGCTTACATCACGGAAGATAACATACCACACAGTATCTATGAGATTGAAGGTGCTCGTGAAGTGGCCATTGAATTTAGGAGTTTTTCCAAGAATGCTGGTTTTACTGGTACTCGCTGTGCTTACACTGTGGTTCCCAAAGAAGTTATGGGATTTGACAGTGAAGGTAATCCACATTCACTGAACGCATTGTGGAACCGTCGTCAGACCACCAAGTTCAATGGTGTTTCTTATCCCATACAGGTTGCTGCCAGTGCAGTATACTCTCCAGAAGGTCAAAAAGAAATTAAAGAATCCATTGATTATTATATGAAAAACGCATCTATAATCAGGGAAAGTTTAAGCAGTATTGGTTTAAGGGTTTATGGTGGAATTAACTCCCCATATATCTGGATTAAAACTCCTGGTGACATGGACTCCTGGCAATTCTTTGATTTACTGCTCAACGAAGCCCATGTGGTGGGAACACCGGGTATAGGTTTCGGACCCAGTGGTGAAGGTTACCTCAGATTAACAGCTTTTAACACCCTGGAAAATACAGAAGAAGCCATGTATAGAATATCCAAACTGTCCCTATAACTTTTTAACTTATTTTTTTCTTTTTTTTAGCTTCTTTATTCTTCATTTTATTCTTTTAAGATATTATGAAAACTAATAAGAATATGAGGAACAGTTTAGTAATATAAGTTTGAATGGCTTAATAGCTCTGCATCTTGGTAACAAAATTAAAATTTTAAAAGGTTGATTTAATTGGACAAAGAAGAAATGAAAAAAACCGTGAATAAAGGATTATATATTTGTCTTTTTATATCTATCGGCAGTCTTTTATGTATTTTATTCTCGGATACGAGTTGGCTATACGTTTATACTACTGTAATCATAGTTATTTGTACTTTGATAATGTTAATTTGTAGAATATTTATGGTTAGGTAGCACGAGCCCCTACCAGTCCCATAAAGCACCAGTAAATCCAGATTATATTACAGCTTTAAATAATAAAGGTGTTAAATTATTCGAATTTTTCAGATATAACGGAACAATGCAATGTTTTGATAAAAATCCTCAGATACAAGGTTATTGAAAAAGAAGATAAATGATTTTAGAATCTAAAAAAGATATAAAGGTAGATGATTAAAAAAAGGTAAAATAGGATTAACTGTTATATTACTACAACAATTGCATGTACTCTTTTAAAGCATCTTTATAACTTCTAATTTTAGGGAATCCTTCCATTTTCCAGTTATAATTATCAAGAACTGAATATTTTGGTCTTGGAGCGGGGCTACCGAATTCTTCTGTGGTAACCGGCTTTAAATCTATATCTTTTCCAGCAATCTCGAATATCAACTGAGCATATTCATACCAGGAGCAATGGTCACTGTTAGTAACGTGATATATGCCATAAGCTGGTTTTTTTATTAATTTGGCAATGGCTTTGGCTAGGTCCACGGTGTAAGTGGGGGATCCTATCTGGTCACTGACCACTGATATAGTATCATGGGTTTCGGCCAATTTAAGCATGGTAGTGATGAAATTAGGTCCATGGTATCCATATAACCATGAAGTTCTAACTATGTAGAATTTACTAAGTAAATCGCGAACGTAAACTTCGCCTAAATGTTTGGTCTTACCGTAAACACTTAATGGATTGGTCTGGTCGTATTCCTGGTAAGGTGTGCCTTTAGTACCGTCAAATACATAGTCTGTGCAGATGTAAACCAGGGCACTGTCTGTTTCCCGGCAGGCAACTGCCACGTTTCTACTTCCCAGAACGTTAACCTGGTAGGCAAGGTCTGCCTTGGATTCACTTCCATCAACATCTGTAAATGCAGCAGCATGAACCACCACATCTGGATTAATGTTTTTAACTGTTTCAATGGTTTTTTCAATGTCAGTGATGTCCAGGGTGTCAATGGTAGTGGTGCTGATTTCATTTTCTTCTGATAAAATATCCACCAAATCATGCCCTAACATTCCTTCTGAGCCTATAATCAATACTTTCATTTTATATCAACCCATAACATTAGTTTAGTTATTTAATAGCATTAAAATGAATAAGGGATCATTTCCTCTTTAAAAAGGATCATACCTCTCAAATAAGGAACCATATCTTCTTCAAATAAACCATATCCTCTTTAAATGGGATCATGTTTCTCTTCATTTATATAATGAATCATTCCTCTTCAAATAAAGAATGATACCCTCTTTAAATGAATTTTATTTAACTATAACTAGATCTTATTTACCATATCTTGAATATGAATTATTTGATTATTTACATGAATTTTACAGGAATTTAGTTATTTAGATGAATTTAGTTAAGTGGAATACTCTGAGTTAATACGCACATAGTCGTAGCTAAGGTCACAGCCATATGCAATAGCTTGATGTTCTCCCAGGTGAAGATCAACGATGATCTTAATTTTTTCACGTTCCATTATGCTTTCAGCTAATTCCAACTCCTCAGTACCATCAAAGGCAATGATGTCTCCCTGTTTAACAATATCCACAAAACGCTCCCCATCTTCCAAACGGACACTTATTTTATCAGCATCCATATGGGCACCTGAATAACCTACGGCAGCAACGATACGTCCCCAGTTAGGATCAGCTCCAAAAATAGCAGTTTTCACCAGGGGAGAAGTTACTAT
>Ga0334901_1002466_pt1 | contig 15792 bp, 17 predicted proteins | sample GraSluR3_MG_3_FD_207216 | JGI IMG/M metagenome (GOLD analysis project Ga0334901, IMG submission 207216) | Sludge microbial communities from methane-producing bioreactor in Wageningen University, Netherlands - Granular Sludge_15_08-R3 | ecosystem: Engineered > Bioreactor > Anaerobic >... | reverse complement strand
TGAACGCAATTTTCTATTCAAACGGAGTAAAGGGGAGATTGAGGCATTATTGCCCTCCCATTCCAGTAGAAGAAGTGGTAAGAATTATCCGGCGATGAATCTTAGTATATTGTTAAAGGAAAATTAAAAAGGGCAGATGTACATCTGCCCTTTTTCCCCACAATATTTTCAGATCTATTTCAGCAATAACATCTTGCCTGTAGCATCTGTTTTTTTTCCATCTAAATGGTAGAAATAAATGCCGGATGGCATTGTTATGCCTCTCTCATCGGTACCATCCCATACTATTCGATGATTTCCGGCAGCTCTCTTTTCATCGATAAGGGTTTTAACTCTCTGACCTTTGATATTGAGGATAGAGAGATTTGCCTTCTGCTCTTGAGGTAGATCAAAGCTGATAGTAGTTTCCGGATTGAAAGGATTTGGGTAATTGTTAAGGCAGAGATCTATCGGTTGCAGAGCTTCTCCATCTATATCAGAGATCTCAGTAGTAGAAATCAGTATTCTTCGCTCATCTTCCCAGCCGGAATCATAATCGTAATGGTATTGATACAATATCTCTTCTATATAACCTTCATTATCGTAAGAATAGTTTATCCTTTCCCATGGATCCCATGGATCGTCGAGAAAGTCATGATAATATTCTCTGGTAAGGGTTGCCAGTTGATTATCAGGGTGATAAGTGTAGAAATATCTGCTTTGGGGTAGCCACTCATCATCCCATTCATAGCCATATTCTTCATCTATCATTGGTTGTGGTAACCAAGTAGGCTCCTCAAAGGTAAAGATGAACAAAAGATTATTGAGAAAATCCTGTAATTCCTGGTAACCGCTCTGATCCTCAGGATGATAAAACCACTCTTCCCGTTCAAACAGAAACCATTCTTCCCCATCATACGACTCTTCGACAATGCCTTCTGAACGACGAAGATTCTCATCGAGAGTTATATTGATCATTTCATAAAAATCTTCGCTGTAATATGAGAACATCAGATTTTCTATATGATCATCTTCATCGTAGAAACAGTCAATCCCCATCATAAGTACCAGGTCATCTTCGTCTTCATCATATTCATACCCGAGCATTTCAACCAATTGCTGATTATCGTTGAAGGTCTGATTGGCAACAAGCAAGTCAAACTCTATAGGACCTTCTTCATACCTCATTACCAACTGCTCCAGCAGGTCGTGTTCATTCCAGGTTAGCTGTATTGAAACAGGCAATTCGTACCATTCACGGTTCATATCCATCCAGAAAAAGTTTTCTACAGTAATCAACCGTCCATGATCATCATAGCTGAAACGTTCTTTGTGTTCATTTATCCATTCTCTTGTGAAAGGATCAAGCTCCTGGAAAATACGTTCATAGATTACGGTTTCCATGTTGCGACCAAAGTTGTTGTTCAGTGAAAAGGAACTCGAAGTGAACTTCTCTCTGAACCTGGCAGTTAGCTCTCGCACATTATCTTGAACCTGGGCTTCAAAGTCAGCAACCAGGTTTGCACTGCATATCAGTATAATAATAATACTCAAGATAGATGCTATTTTTTTTAATCTCATTAGAACAGACCTCCTTGTTCGTTCTAGTCTAAAATACAATGTGCTTTGACAATTCAAAAAGTCAAGTAAAAATTGGTATCTTATTTTTATTTGTATGTATCAGACAGTTTAATGCCCGGGCATTAAAGAAGGCCATAACACTGCTTAATAAAGGCTTAACTGGTTTAAACAAAATGGGGTCAAATCATCTATTTTAGTAGTAACATCTTTCCAGAAACGGAATAAACTTCTCCTGCGAGACTGTATATATAAATACCTGAGGGGAGGAGATTACCGTTATCATCTTTCCCATCCCAGATATATCTATATTCTCCAGCTTCTCTATAATCATTGATAAGAGTTCTTACTCTCTGACCTTTAATGTTCATGATCGACAGATTTACCGGCTGATTGAAATTGAGTTGAAATCTAATTGTTGTTTCTGGATTAAATGGATTGGGATAATTTGCTATCTCTATTCTCTCCGTTTGCACTATCCCATCATCAGTATCAGAATGTTCATCCATCGTTATTAACATTCTGGATTGATCCTCCCACTCCTGATAATAGGATTGACGGAGTAGTTCTTTCAGTAAACCCTGGTCATTGTATAGATAGCAATAACGATCCATCGGTTCCCAGTGATTGTCTGTCATGTAAGCTTCGAGAAGGATTGTCTCGAGGTTGTTATCTTGAGCATAGGAATATACTTCTCTCCCTTCCAGGATCCAGTTATTGAACCAAAAATAGAAATACTGAGCATCAAACATCGGAGTTGGTAACCAGGTCACGTTATCGAGAGCGATATATAAGGCAAGATAGTTAAAAAAACTCTGAACTTCTGAATAATTACTCTCGTCACTGGGATGGTACTCAATAACTGTTCGTTCATTCAACCACCAGGATTGACCATCTATAGATACTTCATCGATTAATTCCTGCATACGGCCTTCATCATCATAGGTTATATATATATTCATTCCGGAGGAACCTTGCGGAGTATTCTCGGTAGTTAGTATCGCTTCTATCCGTTCTTCATTATCATAGAGAAACTGATATATTGATTCGTAAACAACTTCCTGAGTGAAATCATCATATTCCTCCCAGATGACCTCTGTTACCTGTTCATTATCATTATAGGTCTGATATATAGTCATACGCTCATATTCCAGGCTATCTTCTTCATATCTGAGGGTTATCGATTCTATAAGATCATTATTCCAGGATATATAGGTTCGGTAGTTTGAATCGTACCACTGATCAGAAAAATCATCCCAGTAATAGAGAGGCACACTGGACAATTTAACATCGTTATCATAAAAAAAGAGTTCTCTATCCCAGTTGATCCAGTCTGATAAATACCAATCCATTAACTGAAATACTCGTTCCGTAATCACCATCTCTCCTGACATTGGATTAAATAGCTTCAATAACGCTCTGCTACCATTCTGAAGCTTCTCTCTCTTTTCAACTCTATCATGACTGAAACGTTCTTCGAACCTCTTCTCAAGATTCCCGTACAGACCAGAAGCGACAAAGAAACCGAACAATACTACTAAAAGACATAATCGTATCTTGTTGAGCACGATACCTCCAGATAACAATATTCTAATAATTACTGAACAAAACTAAGATCACACCGTTCCAGACTACAGACGAGATCAGACTACTTTGCTGACCCTCTTTTCCGGTCTTCGAGTTTGGCTACAATATAACCACCGATAAAGCCAATCGCAAGAATGATAAAAAATATGATGATCTGTGACATGTAGATAGTCCAGAAGAATATCTCTACTTCGATCGGTTTAGAGTTCTGCACGATAAGAATTACAAAAATGATTGCCAGTATAATCAGGACTATGATTTTACGGCTCATATCTACCCTCCTCTTTCTTAGTGAATCGGTAATACTTATTCTCCTATTATCTTAATCAGGATCCGTTTTCTTCGTTTTCCATCAAATTCACCATAAAAAACCTGTTCCCAGGTTCCCAGATCTAATTTGCCGTCCGTGACGGCAATGACAACTTCCCTTCCCATCAGAGTTCGTTTCAGGTGAGCATCAGCATTATCTTCATATCCATTATGTCTGTATTGAGAATGAGGTTTCTCCGGAGCCAGTTTTTCCAGCCAGACCAGAAAATCATGATGGAGACCCGGTTCGTCATCATTAATAAAAACACTGGCAGTAATATGCATTGAGTTACAGAGGAGTAACCCCTCTTTGATATTACTTTCCTCGAGTGCTTCCTCAAGGTTAGGGGTAATGTTTATCAATGCTCTTCGGGTTGGAGTTTCAAATGTGAGTTCTTTGCGATATGATTTCATTTACCTGCCTATTCGTTCATTTTGACGAGATTATCAAAGTATGAGAATAGCTTCCTGGTAAATTCAAGCTGGATCTCACGTTCCATAGACCTGAAAGCCCTGGCAATAGCCTCGTCATGATTGATATGCCCTTCTCTACCTCGTTGAGAATGACTTACTATACCCAGTCCCTCAGCATCCTTCATATTGAGACTGAGGTGCCAGCGGACAAATTTCTCCGGTCGTTGAAGGTCAACCTCTTCGAGTTGTATCTCGCCTGCAATCTCGATGTCTGCTCGATCGGTGACGACAAATCCCTGATTATTGAGGATATCTGCCAGTACGGTTTCAATTCTTCTGTTTCTGTCATTATCAAGTGTTATCTTAAATTCAAGGTTATTAGCCAGATTTCTCGCAGTTAACTGTATTTCGTTATGGTTGTAGTCGAGTTGAATCATCGCCTTATAGTCAGGAGCAATGATCTGTAACTGATCGAGAAGATTTTCATTGGCAGTGCTGATAACCAGAGCAGCGCTGGTATAAGAATATCTCTGTAGTGGGCTGTCAGAACTATCCGCCTGTTCAAGCAAAAGCTTTATCTTCTCATTATGGCTCTCTATCTTATCCATATAAATATCAGCGGTCTTATGCCGATCTATGTAGGCAAGAACATGAACTCTACCCAGATTATCTGTGTAACTGTCCGCATACTGAATATTATATAGAGTCTGAGAAGCAGTGGTAGAAACGGATCTGTCGATATCTGTTATCATCTCGCTCTCTTGCGAGTCTTCAGATACAAGTTCTCTATAACGTTCCTGAACGAGTTGTTCTGCTTCAACCCTGGTCTCGAAGATCTGGGCCAGATTGGCAGCAGCTGCTGATTCTGCCTGGCCACGGCTATCACCTACTCCGATTGCCACAAGATACATCCCCTCTGGATACCTTGTCTGAGGATTATTGAGCCATTCTGGCCTGTTATTATCGTTATTATTCCTCCGAGCAGATAGTGCAGAGACACAGCAGGTAGTAACGAAGAGTAACAACAACATCAATGTTGTATTTATTTTCATTATACACCTCTATAAAGTATTAATCAATTATCTCATCTTCTAATTCAGGTAAAAACTGTTAATCAAGTTCAACCGAGTCATGTTAACTTCATACCTGTCATATCTGTCAACAAAAACAACTGAACCGTAACGATTTAAATATTCGACTCTTATATCGTAGATGCCTGGTTCTAATTCAATTTCACCTACAAGAGCTTTTCCTGGGAAAAAACGGGCAATTCTAAGATCGGCGTTTTCCGAAATATCAACTGCAATATCAGCAGCAACACGGAATAAGAGACCGGCAATATCACCAGATCTTTCTTCAACATCCACTTTAGCTTTTTCAGCAATAAGCCCTTTGACTACAGAACGTGTTACAGATTTGGTATAGATCAGGGGAGCTTTGACATTAAAAGTTTCGATAGCAATATTTGAGATATCCTCAATTTTTTCCAGTTCAGTAACTTTTGTATCGTTTACCAGTACTCTAACGCGTGATACCTGACTACTTCTCTTTCGCATCATCGGGAGTGAAAATTTGAAATGATAATCTTTATCTAATCCCGGCCAGAATATAGTTTGAGCAAAGTTTTCTGGTTCACTACCAGAGACGATCAGATAATTATCGAAGGTAGTTATCCTTCTTTCAACTGCTTTCTTTTCCGGCGCCCTGCCGGTAAAACTTATAAAGTTTAATTTAGCCTTATCTCCTAATTTGAGATGTGATGAGAGATCGGGCTTGGGGAAGTTATAGATATGCCTCTGCTGTTGCCAGCCGTCATTAATATGATTATAATCGATTCTGGCAGCATCAATTCTTCCTTCAGTTCTGTAGATCAACATACTGAGGTATCTTCCCAGAATCGAGTTGTGAAATCTGTTCGAGCCAGGTTCAAAATCAATCTCAGCTTCTTCTGCCTGCTGCAGAGATCTGGCGAGATCTCGATATTTATCCTCCAGAACGTTCAGTTTCTCATTTAACCGACGGATTTCTACAAATGCTTTATCGAATTCATCCAGTTTGATGAAGTTGATAGCTTTGAAAACATTGATATATATATCTTCATAATCCTCTCCTGAGTACTCCAGAACATTATCGTTCAGCAATAGGGAAGCAGCTCCTCTTGATACGCTTTTGGTAAAGAGAAAATCAATCGCATCTTCGGCTTCAGTCAGATATTCAACACTCTTGCTATAATCACGATTATAGTGATGAAGCAGCCCCATATCAAGATAGAAAAGAACTCTGTCTTTAGCTTTGTAATGTTTGTTCTTGTAGGAGGCGAGTTGATTGGCAGCTGATGCGAAATCCTGTTCCCCTATCTTCTCTTCAATGGCCTGGAAATGAGCAGTCTGGGTGAATAGGGAAGAGCAACTGTTTAACAAGAGCGAAGCCGTTACTATCAGAATAATCAGCGAAAATGTTTCTATAGTAACTTTCAATCTGCTTCACTCCCTGAATAAATGTGATGTTTGTTAGTAATCACTATAATAAAACCATCGTTTCCTGCAGGGAAAGTTGTATCCTGAGGCTAAATAATGAAAAAAGCATTAACAATGGCTGGAGTAGATAAAGCCGGGACTTTTAAATACTACCAGGAAGTTCGGGAGCGAGTTATGTATTTCCGGATCTCTTTATTTCCTATCCACGCCTTTTCATTAGTCTCTATATTAATAAGTTCCAGATCAACCTGATAGTATTTGATCTGTTCTTTACCTTCCGTATCTACAATAGAACTTATAGTCCCCTGTAAGATATAATCAGCTCCAGTTTCAGCTGCCAGCCGGGCTGCTGTCTCTTCAGAAGCATGAATCTGCTGATCGAGCCGCTCTTCTCTGATCTCTTCCCGGGCTGAAGATGCGGCTACAAAACGGACTCTACCGCTATTAATCAGTTCTCGTTCCATATTACGAATGAATGTTCCGGTATCGATATGTTCAGAACTGAGGTTTCTGACAGTTCCTACGATAACAACCGGTTGAGAGACATTACGATCAATAAAGGTGTCTAACCAGGGTCTGGAAAGGACATCGTTGATCATCTGTTCCGCTACCAGGCGAGAGTCTGTATCATTCCATCTGCCACTCAGATCTATCGCCTCATCTGTTGATATACGGGTTACAGTCTTCCGTGGAGCACAACCTGTCATTACAATAATAGCAATCATCAGGATCAACGTAAAACAGGAAAATCTTTTCATCTGGAATCCTCCTTTTATATTGGGGTAACTTGCAAGGCTACCCCAATATTTCACTAACTTGCAATATTTCTGATACTGATTGTTATGATACGAATACGACTTATAGAGGCTGTATCGGCTACTTGACCAGATCGATACCTCTTCTTATCGCTTCCAGATTGGCCTTTAACAGATCAGCGCTCCTGTTCGCCATAAAATCTTTTAAGGCAGTTTCCAGCGTCTCATAACGAACCAGGTTTGTTTTGCCAATTATCATACCGATAGATATCATATTGAGAACTTTCTGAGTTCCTATCTCTCCCGCTATCGTTGACATCGGAGCATAGATAAATTCAACGTCCTCACGTTTCAATTTTCGGGGACACATATCTTCGTTAACAAAGATTATCCCATTTGGTCGAGTAACCGGTCCGAACTTGTCTAAGGAGGGCTGATTAAGAGCTACAAGTATATCGGGATGGGAGACAAGAGGTGAGGCGATCTCTTCGTCTGCGATAACTACCGAGACATTAGCAGTTCCACCACGCATTTCCGGACCATAAGAGGGTAACCAGGAAACATTCTTTCCCTCTTCCATTCCGGCCTGAGCCAGGAATTTGCCTATCGTAAGAGCGCCCTGTCCACCGAACCCGGAGCATATCATTTCAGTCTTCATTTTTATACCCCCTCTTCTTTTGATCTATCACGTAAACAACCGATCTTGAAAAACGGCAACATATTCTCTCGTGCCCAATCACGTGCTTTCATCGGATCAAGACCCCAGTTGGTCGGGCAGGTTGAAATGAATTCTATGAAGGTGAATCCCCGACCCTCTTTGTTGTATCTCATTGCATTGAGGACAGCCTTTTTAGCTTTGATTATATCCTGTGGTGAGAGAAGCGATACTCGTTCGATATAATATGGTGATTCCAGTGTATTAAGAAGTTCACATGCTCTGATTGGATAACCAATATCTTTTTCATCACGGCCATAAGGTGAGGTAGAGGTCTTCATACCGGGTAATGTGGTCGGGGCCATCTGGCCGCCAGTCATACCGTATATAGCGTTGTTTACGAAGAAAACTGTGATCTTTTCTCCCCGGTTTGCAGCATGAACGATCTCGGCAGTTCCTATGGCTGCCAGATCTCCATCTCCCTGATAGGAGAAGACATACATATCAGGCCGGGCTCTCTTCATCCCGGTTGCTACTGCAGGAGCTCTGCCGTGGGCAGCCTCTGCCATATCACAGTCGAAGAATTTATAAGCGAAGACCGAGCATCCGACGGGAGCAACCCCCATCATCTTGTTACGCATGTCAAGCTCATCCATTGCCTCAGCAATAAGTCTATGAGCAACTCCATGCAAACATCCCGGACAATAATGAAATTGGACATCTGTTAACGATTTTGGTCTTTGAGCTATTACTTCCATTTCTCCTCCTTATAAATTCTCTTCGATCTTGGCCATTACTTCTTCCGGAGTGAATACTATTCCTCCAACCTTACCAAGGAAATCAACGGATACCTTTCCGTTTACGGCTAACTTTACATCCTCGACCATCTGTCCAAGATTCAACTCGAAAACGATTACCTTTTTTATCTTGTCGGTGAGGGCATCAGCTATTGCTTTGTAGGGATAGGGCCAGACAGTCTGAGGACGAATAAGACCCACATTGTGTCCCTTCTTAGTAAGATCGCTGATAGCTGATTTTACAATGCGAGATGCAGTTCCGAATGCGACGCAGAGAATCTCATTATCCGGATTGAGATTGAAGGTATCATAGCGAATTTCATTAGCTTCGATCTTCTTATATTTCTCGCCGAGTTTTAGAACATGCTTCTCCAAAATGTTGGGATCTATCTCCAGAGAATTTATCTCGTGGTGATGCCTGTCAGAGCCGTCAACATTGGGATGCATGCACCAGTCATATTGTCTTTCAAGTAGTTTACTTATATCTTCATTCGATTTGGCCTCTTTAAAAGCTACCGGTTCCATCATCTGGCCAAGAAGACCATCAGATAGAATCATGACTGGATTACGATACTTGTCAGCCAGATCAAATGCGTCAGAAGCCATATCGGCAAATTCCTGAACGCTGTCAGGTGCCAGAACTATCAACTTATAATCGCCGTGTCCTCCACCTTTTGTTGCCTGAAAATAATCTCCCTGAGCAGGTTGAATATCTCCCAGACCGGGACCACCACGTTGCACATTAACTATTACTGCCGGTAATTCAGCACCGGCTATATATGAGATTCCCTCCTGCTTGAGTGATATACCTGGTGATGAGGAGGAGGTCATGACTCTTTTACCGCATCCAGAAGCACCATAAACCATATTGATGGCTGCTACTTCACTCTCGGCCTGGATAAAAGTTCCCCCGACCTTTGGCATCATGCGAGCCATATACTCGATCAATTCACTCTGAGGAGTAATAGGATAAGCAAAATATAGACGACATCCAGCTCTGATAGCCGCTTCTGCTACAGCTTCATTACCTTTCATCAAAACCTTTTGAGACATTTTTCCTCCTTACTATTTCTCTACTGTAATTGCTACATCAGGGCAGGTTGTATAACATAACTTACAAGCGATACACGCTTCCTGATCAAAACACTCTGCATAATGATAACCCTTCTCGTTGATCTTTTCTGAAAAACGGATGATTTTCTTCGGGCAGGCATCAATGCAGAGACCACAGCCTTTGCAATAATAAGGATCCACTGTCATTCTTGGCATAACTAACTCCTTATCGTTTATTTAATAACTTGTCGAGAAAATCCCTCAGAGAGTAAAACTGTCAACTCTTAAATTTCCTTATAATCAATGAGGATGCTTTATGGGTCTGCTATACAGCACATCTTTTTAGTTCTGATTTGAATCTCGATCTTTCTCTACCTATAACGACTAATTACTCAGTAGGTATCACAGGAGTCGGCTTCAGCCGACTCCTGTGCTGACTAAGGTTATCTCTCTAACAATTGCATATCACTCAACAAGCCTGTACTGGAAATTGTCAGGTGTATCAATTGTAGAAGAGCGTTGGGTAAGATCTGATAAGGGTGATCATTTACTTATTGCAATGACTTTTACCCTGATACTGATAATCATGGCAAGCAGTATAAAAACAGCACCTGCAATTACAACGGGAGTTATCTCTTCATTAAGAATCAACCAGCCACCGATAAGAGCGAAAACACTCTCGAGACATAGTATAATAGCAGCTCTGGTCGGATCGACCTTTTTCTGGGCAAATATCTGCAGGGTATAAGCGATTCCGACAGATATGAGACCACTATAGATCAGTGCAATTCCAGCTGCCCCGATATTCAGAAAGATCTCCTGCTGAAAGTACTCAACCGGATAAATGGCCAGATTATAGATCAGTCCAACTACGAAGCTCAGAACTGCACAAATGGCAAATTGAGCAAAAGCGAGAAAGAGTGTATCGAATTCTCTGGTCAGCTTATCAATCAATTGCATATGTAACGCCCAGCAGACTGCCCCCAATAGAATGAGAATATTACTGATGGTTATCTGTATATCTGTATTATCATTGATCAGGTAGAGCCCAATAACTGCCAGAATAATAGCGTAAATTGTCTGACGCTTTAACTGTTGTTTCCGGAAGATACCAAGCAGTGGGACAAAGAGGACGTATAGGCCGGTAATGAATCCGGCATTACCGGCAGTAGACCAGATCAAGCCGGTTTGTTGCAGGGTAGCACCGAGAAAGAGGATAAATCCAAGAAGCAAGGGTATTTTTTTATGTTTGCTTATAGTCTTGTAACCGAAGAGACCTACAAAGACGGCTCCCAGTGCAAACCGGATACCGTTGAAGATAAAGGGATCGAGAGATTCCATCCCCTGCCGCTGGGCAACGAAAGCGAATCCCCAGATAGCAGCTGTTAAAAAGAGTGATATTAGGCTGACATCTTTTTTCATCAATTCTACTTATGCCAAATCGATTCTCTGTTCTTGAGCTGAACGATGATTGATGATATCATGCGAGCCTCAATAGAGAAAGAGATAGAAGAATCAAATACACAGGCTACTTTTATCATTTACCGTTGTCAAAGTGCTGCTTTTTGGCAGCCGCTTTCAGAAGTGTAAAAGCTTCAGTCTGTCTGAGGGTTTCATTGTACCCCTTTTTAAGATGATCAAAGGCAGTGAAACGTCGGACATCTTTTATTGAACCATCAGCACCTCTGGCGAGTAGCAGCTTGATTACCTCCAGATTGGTGTTGGATAATGCTGCATACATCAAAGGGGTTCGTTTCTTCCTCGAGCACTGATTAACATCAGCACCTGAATCTAACAGGGCTTCTACAATATCAGTTCTGCTGTTGTATCTTGCTGCCATTATCAGAGCTGTCTTACCCTCCTGATCAACATCATTGATTTTTGCTCCTGCTTTGATTATTGTTCGGATAACCTCTGGGTCTCCGTTGCAACTTGCCAGATACATAAGGGGTGTTCGGCCGAGCTTGTCTCTCTCATTAGGATCAATGCCTGCAGAGAGCAAATTTTCCAGTTCCTCTACCGTAAGAGACATAAAATCTACAGAGCTATCAAAAAAACTTATCTTCTGTTTCGTAAAGATACCATCCAGAGCAGAAAAGCTTTTCGATATCTTCCTCTTCAAACTCATCACAAATACTCCTGAACATTAACAAGAGTAATAGATAACTTTATGTCAAGGTAATATCAATAAGAGGCAGGTATATCTCATTGAAGACCAGTAGATAATGTTATGAAGTATTTAACTACTTTAGTCGTAATCGTAGATCGCAGCGACAAATTCAGAACTCATTTTACAGGCTTTAACTATATCAGAAGTTTTCTTTATCAGACATGCCAGGGCTGAGGAGAATGTGCATCCTGTTCCGTGTGTATAACGGAAGTTCTTTCTCTGGTATTCGAAAGATCGGATGCATGATTCATCTATGAGATACTCTCGCAAGGTTTCGCCTTCGTTCGAATCATGACCTCCTGTAATATAGAATGAACAGAAGTGTGTCGTGCAGATATTCTGAATAGCCGCAAGGATATGCTTGTTGATATCCCACTTTTTACTGTTTCCTGCTCTGATGTCAAACAAATCAGCACTGATTGGCTTCTCTCCCGGAACAAAAATCTTATTTGAGAACTCGTTCCTGATACTTGCCAGGATCATAAGGAGTTCGTCATAATTCGGGGTGATTATGTCTGCTCTCGGTAGCAAGGCGTTGCATAGCTCTCCAAACTGATCAGCAGCGATAAACTCTTTGCCTTGCGTCGGGGCAAAGACAGGATCCCAGACGATAACTGCCTCAGGAAAGTGAGAAAGAGCATCGGCAATAAGCCGGGCTTGATGACTATTACTCAGAGCCCCTATCTTTATGCTCCTGATTGAATATTCAGAGCAAATTTCTAACTGCTCTTCCAATATATGGTCTGCAACCGGATAAATATCTCTTACACTCAGGTCGTTCTGGATTGTTATTGCGGTTATCGCTGACAGAGAGTTATAGCCAAAATGATCAGCGACCTTGCAGTCTTTGGTAACACCAGCTTCTCCTGAAGGGTCGGTAGCAGCGATCGAGAGGAAGAAATCGTCTGTATCCCTTATTTTATTCACATTTTGTCCTTTCGGGTAGTTTTCCCACTATCGATCTTTATAGCACAGAGTTCACCACACATCGAACAATAGTTTGTGTCAGACTGAGAGGAATCCTGTTTTCTTTCTCTGGCGAAATCAGGATCGATTGCATACTGAAAGATCCTTTCCCAGTCGAGTTGATGTCTTGCTCTGGAGATTTCCCTGTCGATCTTACTTATCTCACCCTTCAGCTTAACAATATCTCCAGAATGAGCAGCTATCTTAGCCGATATAACTCCCTGTTTAACATCTTCCAGATCAGGAAGACAGAGATGTTCTGCCGGGGTTACATAGCAGAGAAAATCTGCTCCATACGCAGCAGCGACAGCACCACCGATAGCCCCTGTGATATGGTCATATCCTGGTGCTATGTCGGTTGTAAGCGGTCCCAGAACATAGAAGGGGGCATTGTGACAGAGTTTTTTCTCTAATTGAACGTTCATCTCGATCTCATCGAGAGGGAGATGACCCGGCCCTTCAACCATTACCTGAACACCTTTACGATCTGCTAGTTTGACTAATTCTCCGAGTATGAGCAACTCAGATATCTGGCCTCTATCGCTGGCATCAGCTCCCGCTCCCGGCCTTAATCCATCACCTAGGCTGAGTGTTACATCATGTTCTTCGGCTATGGATAGGAGTCGTTCAAAATCCTCGTATAAAGGATTCTCCATTCCTGTCTCTTCGATCCATCTCTTCAGCAGTGAACCTCCTCTGCTTACAACCCCAAGTGTTCTCTCCGAATCTTCCAGATGTTTAATAGATTCCCTGGTAACACCACAATGAACTGTAATGAAATCAACACCCGCTTTTGCCTGTTTCTCGATTTCTTTGAAGAGCATATCCCTTGACATTTCACCAATATCTTTCTCCTTTCTTAACAGCTCACAAATTACGGAATAGATAGGAACCGTGCCAAACATTATCGAAGATCTTTCAATCAGGGTTTTTCTGATTCTGTCGAGATTGCCTCCGGTAGAAAGGTCCATAATGCTTTCAGCACCATACTTGATTGCTAATTCCAGCTTTTTTAACTCCCCTTCGAGGTTGCACCTGACCTCCGAAGTGCCGATATTGGCATTGACTTTGGTCTTCAATCCTCTTCCGATGGCGACAGCAGAGAACTGATGATTGATGTTTTTCGGAATTACTATCGTTCCTTCCCTCAGACCGTTCATTATATATTCAGGTTTCACATTATCGTATTCTGCTGCCTGTATCATCTCGTTAGTGATCTCTTTTTTCCAGGCATGTTGTTTTTGTGTCATCTTTACCTCCAGTAATGTTTGCAAGTCTCTAATATGGTTTTAATCCGCTCACGCAGATTGTTGTGTTGCATAAAATATCTCACCAGTGCTATATTCCTGGCTCCAGCTTTTAATACCGCTTCAATATTCTTTTCATTGATCCCGCCAATTGCTACTACCGGTATGCTGGACATAGTTACGGCTTTCTGAAGCAGCTCTGTTCCGACAGTAGGATCCGGCTTCTCCTTTGTCGGTGTGGGGTAAACCGGGCCGAAACCTATGTAATCAGGCGCTTCCTGTAATGCCACTTCAACCTGTTGTAAATTATGTGTTGATAATCCCCGTATAGATGCATCCGGATAGAATCTAGTACTCAACTCTATAGGGAGGTCTTCCTGGCCCAGATGATATCCGTCAGCTCCGATTATTGCTGCCAGGTCAGGCCGATCATTGATTATCAGACTGGTCGCTGTTCCTCTGATTATCTTCTGAATATCTCTGCCAAGATCAATAATCTCTCTATCGGAAAGATGCTTCTCTCGTAACTGAATGATTCTAATCCCCTCTTCAACACAGGTCTCGACTATTGTTCGATAGGGGAGAAGAGGATGGGAGATTATCACATAAAGTCCAAAATCAGTCATCTTTTTGAGTCTCCAACTCCTTGGTAATAAGCTCGGCTGCTTTTTTTCCGGAGAGAAGCATACCACCGAATATTGGGCCCATACGACTTTTACCGTGAACATTGTTGGCGGACATTCCTGATACGTAAAGGCCTGGATAAACAGAACACGTGTTTTCTACCGTTGCCTGTTCGCCTGTTTCTACATCGAGAGATTTTTCACCTATTATCGATCCGGTACTTGTCTCTAAGGTAATGCTGTTCTTTCTGGTAAGATACTGCACTAGTTCAGACGGGTGGCCTGTGCTATCAAGGGTGATTCTGGATGAAATCATCAGAGGATCGATATGTAACTGTAGTTGAGAAATCGGAGTCCAGTTGATTACCAATCCAGAGACTCGCTCATTTTTCAAGATCAGATCTTCTACTCCTATGCAGTTGAATATCTTTGTCCCTGCCTCGATTGCCTGATAAATCAGAGCAGCAGTCGATTCTATCGAGTCAAAAGTATAAAGTTCTTCACTATATTTCCGATACTTAATTCCGTACTCATCGAGAATATGGATGGCAGATTTCTGGACTACTATCTCATTAAACATCATCGCGCCACCCCACATTCCTCCACCCGGAGCCAACTTCTTCTCGAAGAGGGCAACTCGATAACCTTTCTGAGTTAAAGACTTTGCTGCTACCAATCCCGAAGGACCACCTCCGGCAATAACAACATCGTTATCAAGGTGGCTATTAAGCTTCTGAAAATAGGATTCAATGATTCCCTTTGAAATTTGTGGTTCCATTACACCTCCAATTTGCTTTATTAAGGAGGATAATGCCTGGCAGGTAATGAGATTATCTTCTTCTTCCTACGCCGGCATTACCCGGATCAGGTTCGAGGGTTTTTTCTCAGCCAGATTTAGGCACCCCTGAATCAGATTCCTTATTTTGAATATATCCTCCTTATAGAGAGCTTTCTGTGTCAAGTATTATTATTGCTCTACTCTTTTGCATTAGAAAGATAGAATACCAGGAAAAAGAGAGGAATAACTTCTCGCGATTATATCGACTAATTCTGATGAAATGAGAAAATATGTCTTGCCTGATTAACAGGCCACGTTATATTATTTGCGAAATAAACTATGCGTCGGAAAAGTGTATTAAAACGGCGCAGGGAGGATCTGTATGGGAAAGAGAGAAGTTTATG
>Ga0334901_1002458_pt1 | contig 15826 bp, 13 predicted proteins | sample GraSluR3_MG_3_FD_207216 | JGI IMG/M metagenome (GOLD analysis project Ga0334901, IMG submission 207216) | Sludge microbial communities from methane-producing bioreactor in Wageningen University, Netherlands - Granular Sludge_15_08-R3 | ecosystem: Engineered > Bioreactor > Anaerobic >... | reverse complement strand
GGTCGTCAATGGGACAGGCGCCGGCGATATTGTCCACATGAAGGACTCGGAAGGCGACGACGTCTTGACCACGCATCCGACTGTCGCCACGTTCCTTATGCAAGATGCGTACCGCATTACGGCCAACGACGTCGAATTCGTGTATGCCTACTCCGAGAACGGCGGCCAAGACGTTGCCTACCTTTACGACTCGATCGGCAACGACACCTTCGATGCCCGCCCCACGTACGCAGCCCTCTCGGGTGCGGGTTTCTCGAACCGCGTCGAAGAATTCGCGCAGGTCAAGGCCAAGGCCACGGCGGGCGGATACGACGTGGCGCACCTTTACGGCAAGCCCGGACAGTTCGACGACCTCAAGGCCGAACCCGACCTCGAACAAGCCTACATCAAGACATATCTCGGCGAGAACGTCGAGTACGTCCATACGGCCCAGCAGTTCAATGAGGTGTACGGCTACGGGAACCCGGGCGACGGCGATCAGGCGAGGCTCTACGGCCAATCGGGGCAACTCGACGTGTTGCAGGCCGGGCCGAGCCTGGCGACGTTCTGCGGAACCGAGGTCCACGACTTCGACAAGACGTTCGCCTACGGCTCGCGCGCCGACGGCGACCGGGCGTACCTGGCCGATTCGAGCGGCAACGACGAGTTCGTGGCCAGGCCGGACTACTGCCGAGTGACCTTCGGGGGCGACCCGGGGCACTTCACCCGCGCGGCGGGATTCGCGCTGGTCACGGCCACGGCCGCGGCCGGCGGATACGACGTGGCCCACCTCTACGGCACGGCCGGGCAGTTCGACGACCTCAAGGCCGAGCCCGACCTCGAACAAGCATTCATCCGCGCCTACCTGGGCGAAAACGTCGAGTACGTCCATACGGCCCGACAATTCGACCAGGTGTACGGCTACGGGAACCCGGGCGACGGCGATCAGGCGAGGCTCTACGGCCAATCGGGGCAACTCGACGTGTTGCAGGCCGGGCCAAGCCTGGCGACGTTCTCCGGAACCGAGGTCCACGACTTCGACAAGACGTTCGCCTACGGCTCCCGCGCCGACGGCGACCGGGCGTACCTGGCCGATTCGAGCGGCAACGACGAGTTCGTGGCCAGGCCGGACTACTGCCGAGTGACCTTCGGGGGCGACCCGGGGCACTTCAGCCGCGCGGCGGGATTCGCGCTGGTCACCGCCACGGCCGCGGCCGGCGGATACGACGTGGCCCGCCTCTACGCCAAGGCCGGGCAGTTCGACGACCTCAAGGCCGAGCCCGACCTCGAACAGGCCTACATCAAGACCTACCTCGGTGAGAACGTCGAGTACACGCACACGGCGCTCCAGTTCGACCAGGTGTACGGTTACGGAAACCCGGGCGACGGCGATCAGGCGAGGCTCTACGGCAAGACGGGTTCGCCCGGCGCCTTCGATGCCTGGCCCGAAGAGGCCGCGTTCGAAGGCCCGGGGTTTTCGAACCGCATGTACCAGTTCGACAAGGTTTTCGCCTATTCGGCGGTCGGCAACGGCGACCTGGCGCGGCTCTACGGCTCGCTGGGCGACGATACGTTCGTCGGGCGGCCCCAGGATTCGTACTTCACGGGCGTTTACGGCGACGGATTCTACCATCGAGTCTTGCGATTCGACACGGTCAAGGCGTACAGCGGCGGCGACGGCGCCGACTCGGCCACCCTGTACGACTCGCCCGGCGACGACACGTTCCACGGTTACGTCGACCGCGGCGTGCTCGAAGGCGTCGACTACCTGATCGAGGCGTGGGACTTCAGCGCCGGCTCGGCCATCGCCGACCCGGCCCACGAGGACGAGGACACGGCGATCCTCGACCCCGGCACCGTCGGGCAGGCGGTGGGCGCGTGGGAAATCGAGCTTTGAGGGAAAAAACGACCCAGCGGGGCCGGGCTATTCGTCCGACGTGCCGCGCGAGCGGCCGGGCCACGCGGTCGTGGCGGTCCACACGACCGCGTCGCCGCGGAGGAGCCACACCCGAATCAACGTCGGATCGGCAAAGTACGCGGCCGGAAGCTCCAGGTAGAGCGTGCGCTCGTCGAGCGCCCAGTCGTCGAGTAGAGGGAAGGCCGCCCGAATCTCCGGGCGCGGCTTCTCGACCCTCGCCGGCTCGGTCTTCGGGCGGGCCTGCTCGACCGTCGGGCTGGCCCGCTCGACCTGCGGCGCGGCCTGCTCGGCCAGGAGATCGGCCGGTGGCCGTGGCCTCTGCTTGCGTGAGACCACGCACACCGAGGGTCGCCCCAGGGCGTTGCGCGACCCGAAGATCTCGTAACGGACGTCGTCGTGGACAAAGGTCGCCGTCTGGGCCACCCCTTCCGACCGGTCGTGGCACTGGTGGACCGCCACGGTCACGCCGCCCCTCATCACGTGCCGCTTGAAACCCAACGGCCGGACAAGCCGGCTGCCCACCTCATCGGGCTCCAGCGCGCGGATCTCGACCGATGGCTGGGCATGACGGGTCCAGGGGTAGCGGATGACCAGGATCGGCTCCCCGGACACCTCCTGCATCACCGAGACGTAGCCGTCTCCCTCGTCGGGCTGGCGAGCGACGGGAGTATCGGCGCCGGCGGCCCCGAGTGCGAGCGTCAATGCGCAACCAAGCCTGATCATGGGAGACCTCCCGTTTTGTCGAGTTGCCGATTCCGGCCGAGACTTCCCATCCATTCTATCTTGAAACATGCGTCGACGATATCACTTGTCTTCCCCGGCCGATTGCTTATATTGGGAAGTTCGCCACGTGGGGCGGCAAGCGATCAGAGGGAGTAGTCGAATGGCTCGCGAGTGTGAAGTATGCGGCAAGAGGTCCTCCATGGGGAATTCCGTCTCCCATCGAGGTAAGGCGAAGTACCTCGGTGGAGTGGGCACCAAGGTGACCGGCATTACGCGCCGGCAGTTCAAGCCCAACTTGCAGAGGGTGCGGGTCACGACCCCCAACGGCACGCACAAGACGGTTCGGGTGTGCGCCCAATGCCTCCGCAGTGGGGCGGTTACCAAGCGCGTCCACAGCGCACCGTTCAAGCTCCCCCCCGGCGAGACGGTCCCGGTCGCCGAAACCGGCTCCCGAAAGAAGAAGGGGAAGAAGAAGTAGCCCATGGCGATTTCCCGGGAAGAGGTCCGCAAAGTCTCCCTGCTGGGCCGGCTCCACCTGTCGGACGACGAGTTGGCCACGATGACCAGCCAGCTCGGGCAGATCCTCGGGTACATGGAACGGCTTTCCGACCTCGATACCGAGGGGGTCGAGCCCATGGCCCACGCCCTCGACGTGAGCAACGTGTTTCGCGAGGACGTGGTGCGCCCGGCACTCGACCGCGACGCCGCGTTGGCCAATGCCCCCCACCGCGACGACGAGTGCTACCGCGTGCCCGCCGTCCTGGGCGACCTCTGAACGTCGTCGGCACACGTCGTGTGCCGCAACCTTGACCGGGCATGCGTCGCCGAGCCGGCGCACGGCACGCGGCGCCTGCCTGCCACGCGAACCGCGTCCCACGGCATGAACCATGGCTCTTGTCGACTTGACCGCCGCCGAGCTGTCGGTGCAACTCGCGTCGGGCCAAGTGAGCTCGGCCGAGCTTACCCGGGCCTTTCTCGACCGGATCGACCGGGTCGACGGCCGGGTCGGGGCGTTTTTGCGGGTCGATCCCGAGGCGGCCCTCGAGCGGGCACGCGATGTCGACCGGAAGCGGGCCCGGGGCGAGCCCGTCGGCCGGCTCGCCGGACTGCCCGTCGCGGTCAAGGACGTGCTGGCCACGCGGGGCGAGCCCACCACGTGCGCTTCGCGCATGCTCGAGAGCTTCCGCCCCCCCTACGACGCCTCGGTCGTTGCCGCGCTGAAGGCCGCCGACGCCGTCTTGATCGGCAAGACGAACATGGACGAGTTCGCCATGGGCGGCTCGACCGAGAACTCGGCCTTTCACGTGACGCGCAACCCTTGGGATCTCGAACGGATCCCCGGCGGCTCCAGCGGCGGATCGGCCGCCTGCGTGGCCGCCTCGATGGCCCCGCTTGCCGTGGGTAGCGACACGGGCGGATCGATCCGCCAGCCCGCCGCCCTGTGCGGCGTCGCCGGAATGAAGCCGACCTACGGGCGCGTCAGTCGCTACGGGCTCGTGGCCTTCGCCAGCAGCCTCGACCAGGTGGGGCCCTTCGGCCACACGGTCGAAGACGTCGCCCTGCTATTGGAAGTGCTCGCCGGTCACGATCCGCGCGACGCGACCTCGATCGACCGGCCCGTGCCCCGCTATGCCGAGACCCTCCACCAGCCGCTCGAAGGGCTGCGCATCGGGTTCGTGCCCGAGCACTTCGGCAAGGGGCTCGACCCGGAAGTCGAGCGGGCGGTTCGCGAGGCGATCGCCGTGTACGAGTCGCTGGGCGCGTCGGTCGAAGAGATCGCGATGCCCCACGGCAAATACGCCGTGGCCGCCTACTACATCATCGCCCCGAGCGAGGCGTCGAGCAATCTGGCCCGCTACGACGGCGTGCACTACGGCTTCCGCACCGACGAGAAGCAAATGCTCGCCGAACTCGAGGCCGAGCGCAAGAGCCTCGAGGCGGCGGGCGATCGGGCGGGCCTCGAAGACCTCGACAACGCCCTGATCCGCATGTACCGCCGCACCCGGGCCCAAGGCTTCGGCCCCGAAGTCAAGCGCCGCATCATGCTGGGCACCTACGCCCTGAGCGCGGGCTACTACGATGCCTACTATCTCAAGGCGCTGAAGGTCCGCCGCCTCATCCGCCGAGACTTCGACCGCGCCTTCGACCAGGTCGACCTGATCGCCGGTCCCGTGGCCCCGGCCCCCGCCTACCGCATCGGCGAAAAGGTCGACGACCCGCTCTCGATGTACCTGTTCGACCTCTACACGGTGAGCACCAACCTGGCCGGCATCGCGGGAATGTCGATCCCCTGCGGCTTCGGTTCGGGCGGCCTTCCGATCGGCCTTCACTTGCAGGCCCCGCCCTTCGAAGAAGAGCGCCTGTTGCGCGGCGCGCAGATGTTCCAGCAAGCCACCGATTGGCACACCCGGCGACCCCGGCTGGACGGCGAACCCGCCTCTCCCCTGGACGAGGGGAAAGCCGGGCAGTAGAATGCAGGGAGGCTTGAGACGGCATGGCGGTCGCGCCAGCACTCGGTCTCGCTGCCATCCGGACGTCGCGGAGATCGCGAACATCGAAATCGCCGGCGGTCGCCCCGTGCGGATCGGCCCGATCATGCCAAATCCGGTAGCTAATACGACAGCGCTAGATCAAGGCGAACGTTCAACTGGGGTACAAAATCGGTTTCCCGTCTTCGCTGTTTTGGATACTCATACTCAGAAAGGAAGATCGGAGAAAAGAAGATCAGGAGAAGCATCGGGGCACAGGTTCATCTTCCTTTCTTCCATTTTCGGGTATTCCGGGATTTGAGTGGGTAACGCAGTTTTCCCGATGGTTACGATGGGTTTTTATAGGCATGGCAGGACAAGCAAATGGTGTGGGGCATAGCCCAGGAACCGTCGTTCGTCGCAGGCCAACGGAACGCGGAAGCGTAGGTCCGGAGGCTCGCACGGGAGTACCGGTGCCTCTTCTCTGTTCACGACTGCGCCGAAGCACTTACTCTGTCAGGGGTTGCGACTGCATTGGCAACAGAGAAGAGGCACCGGTACTCCGTCCTGTGCAACCACCTACGCGAACTCCGGATGAACCCCTATTGCCCACTCGAATTCCGGAAGAGCCCCATTTTCTTCTCTGAGTTTCCCCGGTACGACAGCGCTCCGTCAAGGCGAATGTCAAGCTGGGGTACAAAAAACGCGGCATGACCATGAGAAATCGACGCCACGAGATCATCGCCCGTCTCGAAGCCTGCGTGCAGCGTTTCGCCGAGAGCAAGTTGCGCTTCGATCGATGAAACGTGGATTCGGCAGGGGTTTCCCGCATCGGAGTCGCCTCGTGGTAAAACGAAGTATCGTCGGCGAGTTGATCAACTTCCGGGGATTCGTGTACGGTCCCGTCAACGAAATGGGAGTCGTCGCGCTTTTCGCCATGCTCTCTGAGGAGATGGGATTCATCGTCGAGGAGGTACGGGGCGAGTTTCCCGACTGCATGGCGCGGCGCAAGGTCGATCGGGGATGGGAGCGAGTGGCCATCGAGTTCGAGTACAAGAGCAGCCGTTTTCAGAAGCACGGTCACGACCCCGACGCTTGCGATCTTATCGTTTGCTGGGAGCATGACTGGGACACATGTCCCGTGCCGGTTCTCGCCCTGAAGTCATATCTCGCCGACGCGCAGGCAAACGTGTCGGGCCCCTTGAAGCGAGTCCGGATTGCCCAGCCTTTGGAGGTCCGAACGACGGTACTCACGGCAGGGGGCATCAAGAACGGGTACGTCAACCTTAAGCCGATCGACGCATTCTGGCCCGAGGAGTGTGTTGGTGGGAACGTCGAGCCGGCTGCGAAACACCTGATCGTCGACTTCCAGGGCGTGGGGCGCATCGCGACCGACATATCGGGCAGGCACAAGACGCTGCGCAGGGTGACGGCCCAGGTGAAGGAATTCGTTCGTGCCAATAACTTGCGGGCCGGCGACTTGGTCGAGATAGTCCGTCTCGCACGGTATGAGTACAGGGTGCGCGTCGCGCAAACACCGCCGGAACTTGGGGGGACGGACGCGTGAATCCGCAGAACGATGAAATGATGTGAACACTGCCCACGGCGTTCGGCGGAAGCCGGAATCGGCTCAGCTGAAGCTTCGCCGTGAAGAACGAGATGCCGATGATTCCCGATTTCGACGACCATGGCTACCTGCCGCCGGGCGTCCACGTGGCGACGCTGGAGGAAATCGACGAACGGTTTGGCCGCGCTACCGAGATCCGGCGCGTGCAGATGGAGTCGTTACGTTGGCTTGTCGATTTGTCGAGAAACGCGGGAGTAGAAAGGCTTGTCCTCAACGGCAGCTTCGTAACCGACGAGTTGGAGCCGAACGACGTCGATTGCGTACTGCTCATGGGGCCGGGTTTTCCGCGCGATCAGAAGGCCGCGACAGAATTGCGCGCCGGCCTGCCGTTCGTTCACATGCAGTTTGCGGGACCCGCGCGTTTCGATTTTTTTGTGAACCGCTTTTTCGCCACGGACAATCGGGACAATCCCAAGGGCGTGATCGAGGTGGTGCTATGATTCTGCGAAGCTGGGCAGAACTGAAGAACACGCGCAAGAAGCTGCGCATGCTCGAAGAGCAGTACGAGGCGGCGCGCCAGGATTGGAAGACGGACGAGCACGTGCGGGAACTCGAATTGCAGTCGCTGAAAGGACTAATCAACCAATTGAAAGAGGAGATTGCACGGTTCGAAGCTCATGTCTCCGCGCGAGACGAGCCGACCTGACCACGGCCCGTTCGAACGATTCGCATGAAGGGGACGGCTCGTCCTGAACCGCCCCATCTTGAAGAGCAAATCCGCATCCCCAGGTTATGGACCGTCTTGTGAGCCAACCCTACGAAACCATCATCGGCCTTGAAGTCCACGTGCAGTTGTTGACCGAGAGCAAGCTGTTTTGCGGCTGCTCGACGCGATTCGGCGCGCCGCCGAACACGCAGACCTGCCCGGTGTGCATCGGCATGCCGGGCGTGCTGCCCGTGATGAACCGCAAGGCGTTCGAGCTGGCCCTGAAGGCCGCCGCCGCGCTGGAGTGCCGCATCGCCGCCTTCACCAAGTGGGACCGCAAGAACTACTACTATCCCGACCTGCCCAAGGGCTACCAGATCAGCCAGTTCGATCTGCCCTTCAGCAGCCGGGGGCACTTGCCCATCGGGGATCCCAAGGCGGGCGTTGCGCCGAAGAAGATCGGCATCCTCCGCGTCCACCTCGAGGAGGACGCCGGAAAGAGCATGCACGACGAGCAGGCGGGCAAAGCCGACAGCCGCATCGACCTGAACCGGGCGGGCACGCCCCTGTTGGAGATCGTCAGCGAGCCCGACCTCCGCTCGCCCGCCGAGGCCAAAGCCTATCTCACCGAACTCAAGCTGCTGCTGAACTACCTGGGCGTTTCCGACTGCAACATGCAGGAGGGCAGCCTGCGGGTCGACGCGAACGTCAACCTCCACGTCGACACGCCCGAGGGCAAGGCGCCCACGCCCATCGTCGAAGTGAAGAACATGAACAGCTTTCGGGCGGTCGAGCGGGCCCTGGCGTACGAGGTCGAGCGCCAGTACGAGGTCTTCAAGGAGACGGGCCACCGTCTGGGCGATGTCCCCAAGCAGACCCGCGGCTGGGACGAGGCGGCCCAGGTGACCCGCGCCCAGCGATCGAAAGAGGAATCGAGCGACTACCGTTACTTTCCCGAGCCCGATCTCGTGCCCGTCACGTTGACCGACGACCAGATCGAGGCGGTCGGCGCCTCGCTGGGCGAGTTGCCGGCCGCGTTGCGGGCGCGGCTCGAGGCCGACTACGGCATTTCGGACTACGACAGCGACGTGCTGGTCAATCAGGGCCGCGCCCTGGTCGACTATTACGAGCAACTGGCCCGGGCGTGCGGCGACGGCAAGCTGGCCAGCAACTGGGTGCAGCAGGACGTGCTGCGAACCCTCCACGAACGCCAGATCACGATCGACCGCTTTCCCGTCGGGCCCGCCGACCTGGCCGGGTTGCTCCAGCTCGTCCGGGCCGGCCGGCTCGATACGCGCCGCGCCCGGCAGGTGCTCGCCGAGATGCTCGGCTCGGGCGGGTCGGCCGCCGAAGCCATGAAGGCCCTGGGAATCGCCGAGGTCGACGACTCGGAGCTCGAACGGCTCTGCCGCGACCTCATCGAGGCCAACCCGAAAATCGTGGCCGAGGTCAGGGCGGGCAAGGTCAAGGCCGCCGGGGCCCTGATCGGGCAGGCCAAGCAGAAAAACCCCAACGTCAACCCGGCCCGCGTGCGCGCGCTATGCCTCGCCATGATCGAGAAGGGACCGTGAACGAACCGAATCCGGCACGCGCGCCGCTCATCACGCTGACGACCGACTTCGGCACGGGAAGCGCCTACGTGGCGGCCATGAAAGGGGTGATTCTGTCGATCAACCCGGCCGTCGCAATCGTCGACCTGACCCACGACGTGCGGCCCCACGACGTGCGGCACGGCGCGCTGATCCTCGAAGACGTGGCCGAACGCTTCCCGCCCGAGACCATCCACGTGGCCGTGGTCGATCCGGGCGTGGGGACCGATCGGGCGATCGTCTACGCGCGCATCGGTCGCCGGGGCTACGTGGCCCCCGACAACGGGCTGCTCTCGCGCCTGAGCCGGCGCACGCGCCCGTCGACCGTGATCCGCCTGAGCGAGCCGGCGTATTGGCTCGATCCGGTGTCGAAGACGTTCCACGGGCGCGACGTAATGGCCCCGGTCGCCGCGCACCTGAGCCTGGGCATCGATCCCGCGGAGCTGGGGCCGGTCGTCGACCGCCTGGTCGAGCTCGACTGGCCTCGCCCCGTGGTCGCGCCCGGCCGGATCGAAGGCGAGGTGCTCGACGTCGACGCGTTCGGCAACCTGGTCACGAACGTCGACGCCGCGTTGCTCGGCCGGATCGCCGAGCCGGGCCGGGCCCGCGTCGAAATCGCCGGCCGGGTCGTCGACGGAATCGCCTCGACCTACGGCGATCGGCCGCGCGGCTCGTGGATCGCCCTGATCGGCTCGACCGGCCGCCTGGAGCTTTCGCTGGTCGAAGGCAACGCGGCCCAAAAAACCGGCGCGAGGCCCGGCGACCGCGCGATCGTGCGTTGGCCTGGTGCCGCGGGGTCCTAGCGCTTAGATTATCGCTCGTGCGCGCGCCGAAGCGCGGGAACCGGCGCGCAACGAGAAACGGGGGCCCGAACCGTCCGGCCGCCGGCTTCTGTCGAGGATCAACACGCCATGCATCCCCAGCGACTTCTCGATCGGTTTCTCCGCTACGTTCGCATCGACACGACGGCCGACGAACGGGCCGAGACCTATCCCAGCTCACCGGGACAACTCGAGCTGGGCAGGCTGCTCGTCGACGAGCTTCGCGCGGCGGGAATCGACGATGCCGCTCAAGACGAACACGGCATCGTCACGGCCACCGTGCCCGCCTCGGCGCCCGGCGACGCCCCGACGATCCTGTTTTGCGCCCATCTCGACACCTCGCCCGAGACGAGCGGCGCGAGCGTCAAACCGCAGGTCGTCGAGGGCTACGCCGGGGGCGACCTCGCGCTGCCGGGCGACCCCGGCCGCGTGATCCGCCGGGCCGACAATCCCGAACTCGACGCGATGATCGGCCGCACGATCATCACCAGCGACGGAACCACCCTGCTCGGCGCCGACGACAAGGCGGGCGTCGCCGCGATCGTCGAAGCGGCTGCCTGGCTCGTCGAACATCCCGACATCGAGCACGGCCCGATCCGGCTCTGCTTCACCTGCGACGAAGAGATCGGGCGGGGTGTCGATCACCTCGACCTCGACCGGCTCGGAGCCGTGGCCGGCTATACCCTCGACGGGCAGGGAGCCGATACGATCGACGTCGAAACGTTTTCGGCCGATCTGGCCGTCGTGACGATTCGCGGCGTGAACATCCATCCCTCGATCGCCAAGGGCCGGATGACGAACGCCCTGCGCGTGGCGGCCGACTTCGTGGGCCGGCTGCCCCGCGACACGCTCTCGCCCGAAACGACCGAAGACCGCGAGGGCTTTCTGCATCCTTACGAGATCCGCGGCGGGGTGGCCGAGGTGACCGTTCGCATTCTCTTGCGCGATTTCGACACGCCCCGGCTCGAGGAATTGGCCGACAGGCTGCGCGCGGCGGCCGGCGAGTCGACGGCCCATTTTCCCCGCGCGCGAATCGACGTCGCGATCCGGCCGCAGTACCGCAACATGGCCGAGGGCCTGGCCAAGGAGCCCCGCGCCGTGGCCTGCGCCGAGCAGGCGCTGGAGCGGCTGGGACGCAAGGCCAGGTTGACGATCGTCCGGGGGGGCACCGACGGGTCGCGTTTGACCGAGATGGGCCTGCCCTGCCCGAACCTGGCAACGGGCCAGCACAATCCCCACTCGCCGCTCGAGTGGGCCTGTCTGGACGAGATGGTGCTGTCGGCCGAGTGGCTCGTCGCGCTGGCGCAAGCCTGGGCTCGACCCGGTTTCGCGTAACCCGCGCCCGTCTCGACGGTCGCGCGCACCCCGATGCACTCTTCCGTGGGGGAACCAAACCCCGGCACCCGAACGGCCCGACCACCTCCAAAGGCCGCAAGTCATTGCGGCCTTTGGCTTTGCGTCGAGTAGCGGCGCAGGGACTCGAACCCCGGACACGCGGATTATGATTCCGCTGCTCTAACCAACTGAGCTACGCCGCCGTAATGGCTGCAAATCGCGATGCCCGTGGCCTGCTGCGTTGTCCGGCAAGGCCCTGCGATGCCACACCGAGCCAACGCCCTGGTTTCGGTGGGGTGAAATCGGTCCTCGGTAGCGGCGTGCTAAACGTCGCGACCGATTGGGCCATCGGGTAGCGTCGCGGCCTTGAAATCTGCCACAAGAGGCACGTCGCATGAGCAAGTCTACTCGAAGTGCACACCGCGTCAAGCCAGTCCGCCATCGGGATGGGTACACCAACCCCGCGCGAGTGGTTCTCGTCGTCCCGAGAGCGCAGCCGTAGGGTGCGTGCTTGCACGCACGCGCAGGCCTGGCCGAGAGGAGCCGTAGGAGCGACGCATAAACCGGGCACTCGCAAGCCCGCGAACCATTCGCTGAGGTAGGGCACGGCGTTTTCCGGGAGGGAGTCCAACGGCGTTGGCGGGATGGGCGCGTGCGTGCAAGCACGCACCCTACCGCTTATTGGTCGGGCCTGGCGTTGTTTGGTATAATATTTGTGTCATCCGTGTTTTTCGGCGTCATGTCAGGCTTATTTCGTCAGAAAGAGGCGGTGAGTCGATTGCCTGGGCGGCTCGGGTTGCGGACGGTCCATCCGATCCCTTGGGCGTGGCACTGGCATTTCGGCCGCTTGAAGCCATACTGGGTCCTGGTCACCCTCAAGGATGGAGGCCATAGGGTCAGGCCGGCGTCAGTCGTTCGCGGGCAAGACCGATGACCGGACCCCTTCCCCGATGTCGGCACACGGTCCGCAACGCCAGGGGAGCATTTCGGATGGGCACACGCCCAAGCGCTTCGCGAACGCAACGTATTTGTACCGCATTGGCTTACGATCGGGCCCCTGAGCGTGAAACATCTCCTACAAATCCGAGATGGTCGCTGTCCCGTCCGGCGGCCGGACGATCGGAGTCGACCAGCATGAATGGAACGGGCAGACTGCTGCAACGCATTCTCGAGGGCACCGCGGATGCCAATATCCCTTTCGACGCCCTTTGCCAGTTGCTCCGGAAACTCGGGTTCGCAGAGAGAATTCGGGCCGGTCACCACATCTTCACGAAAGAAGGGGTGCAAGAGATCCTCAATTTGCAGCCCCAAGGAAACAAGGCGAAACCGTACCAGGTGAAACAGGTTCGCCACCTGATCGTAAAATACAAACTGGGAGACCAACTAGATGCCCAAGTATGAAATCATCCTCTACTGGAGTGATGAGGATCAGGCTTTTATCGCCGAAGTGCCGGAACTTCCCGGCTGCGCGGCTGACGGGGCAACGTATCAGGAAGCGATCGCGAACGTGGAAGTGGTGATGCGCGAGTGGATCGAGACTGCCAAAGAGCTGCGCCGGCCTATCCCCGAGCCCAAAGGCCGTCTGCTGTTCGCCTGACAATCGCCAACCGCCGGAAAGCGGCAGCCAAAGAGACGGCCGCCCAGCGTCAGATCGACGCCAGGGACCGCCAGATCGACTGGGTCGTGTACGAGCTTTGCGAATTGACCGACGAGGAGATCGCGATTGTCGAGGAGGCGACGGCGCGCTGAGGCGGCCGGCGGGCCGGACCTCGGCGGACGGCGACGATCGCGCGAAGGCACGCCCCGCGCAGGAGGCACGGGCGCGAATTTCAGGCGTCGCGTCAGAATAACCCGACGAGATTCCGGCGCGGCGCCTTCGCCGAGAGGAGATGCCATGAAGTTGTCCGAGTTTGCTGGAGCGGTTCCCTGGTTTGCGGCGGCGATCCTGATCGTGGGGCCGGCCGGGAGCGCCCGGGCCGGCGAGGGCGGCGCCAAGCCGTGGAATTTCGTGTTCGTGCTGGCCGACGACCTGGGCTGGGCCGACCTGGCCTGCTACGGGGCCGATCTGCACGAGACGCCCCACCTCGACCGGTTCGCGCGCGGGAGCACGAAGTTCACCCAGGCGTACGCGGCGGCACCGGTGTGCACGCCGACGCGGGCCTCGATCATGACCGGCAAGTATCCGGCCCGGCTGCACATGACCGTCTGGTACGAGGCGTCGGCCAATCCGCCCCGGGGACGCAAGCTGATCCCGCCCGTGACCGTGGGCAACATGCCGCACGCCGAGGTGACGATCGCCGAGGTGCTTCACGAGGCTGGATACTTCACCGCCCACGTGGGCAAGTGGCACCTGGGCGAAGCGCCCTACTATCCCGAAACCCAGGGCTTCGACGTGAACATCGGCGGCACGCTCTGGGGCGCGCCGACGACGTTCTTCTATCCCTACGCGGGCTCGGGCACGTTCGGCAACGAGTTCCGCTACGTGCCGCACCTCGAATTCGGCCGGCCCGGCGAGTATCTTACCGACCGGCTGACCGACGAGGCATTGCGCGTGCTCGATCGCCGCGGCGAGCGGCCGTTCTTTCTCCACCTGGCTTATCACACGGTGCACACGCCCATCGAGGCCAAGGCCGAGGCGGTCGAGCACTTCGCCAAGAAGCTGCGGCCCGAGATGCACCACCAGAACCCCGCGTACGCGGCCATGGTACAGAGTCTCGACGAGAACTTCGGGCGCCTGCTGGCGAAGCTCGACTCGCTGGGAATCGCCGAGCGGACCGTGGTCGTTTTCTCGTCGGACAACGGCGGTTACGTCAACCCATACCGGGGCCGGGCGGTGACGAGCAACGTCCCGCTGCGGTCGGGCAAGGGCTCGCTCTGGGAAGGCGGGCTGCGCGTGCCGCTGATGATCCGCTGGCCCGGCGTGACCCGGCCGGGGACGACCTGCCGCGAGCCGGTCGTGAGCTTCGACTTCTACCCCACGATCCTCGCCATGGCCGGGCTGGAGGGCGACCCCGAGCACAACGCCGCGGTCGACGGGCGCAGCCTGGTGCCGCTTCTCGAAGACCCGAACGCGACGCTGGGGCGCGAGGAACTCTGTTTCCACTATCCCCATTACTATCCCACGACGACGCCGGTCAGCGCGATCCGTGCGGGCGACTGGAAGCTGCTCGAGTTCCACGAAGACATGCGCGTCGAGCTCTACCACCTGGCCGACGATCCGAGCGAGGCGAACGACCTATCGGGCGCCATGCCCGACCGGGTCGAGCGGCTTCGCCGGCGCCTGCACGCCTGGCGCGACGAGGTCGACGCCCAGATGCCCGAGCCGAACCCCGACGCTGCTCGGGCACGGTAAGGCCGCACTGGCCGGCCGAGATTCTGGGGGCGTTGTCGCTTGCCGCCGGTTGCCGAGCCGGGGTGGTTCTTGCATAATCGCTGGCTGACCGGATGCGGTCGGGGAGGGGTTTCCCAACGGGAGGTTCCGCAACCGGCGCGTCCGGGGCTTCGCTTCCAACGGTCGCGATGTGCCAGGCAAGACGGTTTCGTTCCCCCCGCGAGAGGGCAAGGAGAATCTCCATGGCCGCGTTCCCCGACGTCTCGAAGATCAAGTTCGAAGGCCCCGACTCGAAGAATCCGCTCGCCTTCCGCCACTACGACGAGAACGAGCTGGTCGAAGGGAAGCCGATGAAGGACCATCTGCGCTTCAGCGTGGCCTACTGGCACACGATGCGGGGCACGGGCGCCGATCCGTTCGGGCCGGGCACCATGCTGCGGCCCTGGGAGGGCCCCGACGACACGGTCGACAACGCCGCGAACCGGGTGCGGGCCTTTTTCGAGTTCTGCGAGAAGCTCGGCGCGGGGTTCTTCTGCTTCCACGACCGCGACGTCGCGCCCGAGGCAAAGACGCTCGCCGAGTCGAACGCCAACCTCGACGCCGTGGTCAAGGTCCTGCGCGACGAGATGGCCCGCACGGGCGTCAAGCTGCTCTGGGGCACGGCCAATCTGTTCAGCAATCCCCGCTACATGCACGGGGCGGCCACGAGCCCGAACGCCGACGCCTTCGCCTTTGCCGCGGCCCAGGTCAAGAAAGCCCTCGAGGTGACCAAGGAGCTCGGCGGCGACGGGTACGTGTTCTGGGGCGGGCGCGAAGGCTACCAGTCGATCTGGAACACCGACATGAAGCGCGAGCTCGACAACCTCGCCCGCTTCATGCACATGGCCGTCGATTACGCCAAGGAGATCGGCTTTACGGGCCAGTTCTACTTCGAGCCCAAGCCCAAGGAGCCCACCAAGCACCAGTACGACTTCGACGCGGCCGCGTGCATCAACTTCTTGCGGGCGTACGGGTTGACCGACCACGTGAAGCTCAACATCGAGACGAACCACGCCACCCTGGCCGGGCACAACGTCGAGCACGAGCTCGAGTACGCGGGCCACCAGGGCTTTTTGGGGTCGGTCGACGCGAACACGGGCGACCTGCTGCTGGGCTGGGACACCGACCAGTTCCCCACGAACGTGTACGACACGGCCAAGATCATGCTGGCCTTTCTGAAATACGGCGGGATCGCCCCGGGCGGGGTGAACTTCGACGCCAAGGTCCGCCGCGAGAGCTTCGAGCCGATCGACCTGTTCTACGCCCACGTCGGCGGCATGGACTGCTTCGCCAAGGGCCTGAAGATCGCGGCCGCCATCCGGGCCGAGGGCGAGATCGCCGGCATGGTCA
>Ga0334901_1002447_pt1 | contig 15892 bp, 13 predicted proteins | sample GraSluR3_MG_3_FD_207216 | JGI IMG/M metagenome (GOLD analysis project Ga0334901, IMG submission 207216) | Sludge microbial communities from methane-producing bioreactor in Wageningen University, Netherlands - Granular Sludge_15_08-R3 | ecosystem: Engineered > Bioreactor > Anaerobic >... | reverse complement strand
AGGATAAAGGGTATAGTAAGTATCTGGATTATTATAAGGAAGTTCTTCAAAATAAATTAATGCCGGATGAATACATGGAATATATCTCCAAATTGAAGGATACTGTTAATTTACCGATAATAGGCAGTCTTAATGGTGTTTCAGTAGGAGGATGGATCAATAATGCTATTTCAATGGAAGAGGCAGGAGCTGATGCCATTGAACTAAATATCTATTTTTTACCTACCAATCCTGACATGGATGGAAAAAAGGTAGAAGAAAATTATCTGGAATTAGTCGATCAAATTACCAGCAGTGTTGCCATACCCGTAGGAATAAAAATTCATCCTTATTTGAGCTCGATACCAAATATGGTAAAATCCCTGGACGAAGCTGGTGCTAGTGCTGTAGTAATCTTTAACCGGTTTTATCAGCCGGATATTAACCTGGAAAAAATGATAGTTGAACCAATGCTTAAACTAAGCACTTCCGAAGAATTACTATTGCGCATAAGATGGGCAGCAATTTTGTATGGTAATGTAAGACCTGACATAGCTATCACCGGTGGAGTTCACGATGCCCGGGATATTGTTAAAAGCATACTGGTGGGGGCAAAGGTTACTATGCTTGCTTCGGCATTGCTGGCAAGGGGAAATATTTATATAGAATCACTATTAAAGGATTTAACAAATTGGCTGGAATCCAATAATTATCAGTCAGTTAAACAAATTTGCGGTATTCTAAGTCAGAAATCAATTTCTGAACCTGCTGTTTTTGAAAGGGCAAATTACTTGAAAGTACTTGATTCTTATACGCGAGGAAATAAATAAGCTATTGGTATCAGGTAAAATGAAACGGTCTATAAATTAAAAGCCCGGGTGCTTAACAGTATTTTTTATGATATTTTCAAGGGGCAGGGGATAATATAAGGGTTTGTCGATGAAAATTAAGGGCAATAGAGAATTAAACGAGATAGTAAATAAAATAAAATATCAATTAAAAGCCATAATACGCAAGCTAAATATCAGGTATCAGTATATTGACAGTGATGACCTTTATCAGGAGGCATTACTATATTTGTGGCAACAGTATAATACGGGAAAATTGAGAGATAAAAATAATAGCTATATTTTGCAGGGTTGTTATTATTATTTAAAAAACCATATCAGGAAATATATTAAATTTAAAGATGTCAAAACAAATAATAATAATTACTACAAAAAAACGCTGTCAGATAAAGAAATCGATGAAGAAAATAAACTAAACTATTTTAGGGCTAATACTTATACTCTTGATGAATATTTATATTATGATGAATTTGAAAAAGACCTGTCCTTAAAAGAGAAGGCATTATTGGGTTTAAGGCTTAAGGGATTAAGTACTCGTGAGATCGGGAAAGAATTAGGTATTTCTCATACCATGGTTTCGAAAATGAGAAAAAAGATGATGGATAAATACAGGTCACTATATCAATAATAAAAATTGATAATTAACGTTATTTTTGGTTTCCAGAAAAGTGATTTTTTTACTTGTAAAGATGTATATTTAAAGTTTTATCTATATAAATTTAGACAAGTAATAAGGAGAGGATTTATGCCAGAAATAACCAAAGATATGATTTTAAAAAAAGCTGAAGAGTTAAAAATACGATTTGTAAGATTGAAATTTACTGATATTATGGGTATTCCTAAAAATATTGAAGTCCCGATCAGGGAATTAAAAAAGGCCTTAGATGGTGAAATCATGTTCGATGGCTCCTCAGTACAGGGATTCTGCAGAATTGAAGAATCTGATATGTATCTACAACCTGATTTAAATACTTTCATGGTTAATCCCTGGGAAGAAGAGCAGGATGTAGCTAGAATTATCTGTGATGTTGTTAATCCTGATAAAACACCCTTTGCCGGTTGTGCCCGCACTAATTTAAAAAGAGTGTTATCAGAATTGAAAAAAAAGGGACTTACTGCAAATTTTGGACCAGAGATGGAGTTTTATCTTTTTGAAAAAGATGAACAAAACAAAGCCACTACCAATACCAAGGACCAAGCCAGCTATTTTGACCTTGCACCGGTTGACCTGGGGGAAGAAATTAGAAGGGATATGGTTCTTACTCTAGAGAAGTTAGGTTTTGAAGTAGAAGCCTCTCATCATGAAGTAGGACCGGGGCAACACGAGATAGACTTTAAATATTCAGACGGAATAACTACTGCAGACCGTATTATGGTATTGAAATTGACCAGCAAAACTATTGCCATGTGGCATAACTTACATGTTACTTTTATGCCAAAACCAGTTTATGGCATAGCAGGTTCTGGAATGCATACCAATATTTCCCTGTTTAGAAATGGAAGCAACGCCTTCTATGATCCAGATAACAAGCATGGATTAAGTGAGGAAGCCCTATATTTTATAGGCGGAATAATGAAGCATGCTAAAGGACTTGCTGCAATAACAAATCCTCTGGTTAATTCTTACAAACGTTTAACATCCGGCTATGAAGCTCCGGTTTATATTGCCTGGTCTCATCGTAACAGAAGCCCATTAATTCGGGTACCGGTAGCAAGAGGAGATTCGACCCGTATTGAATTGCGTTGTCCGGATCCTTCCTGTAATCCTTATATGGCTTTTGCAGCAATCATTTATGCAGGTATGGATGGAATAGAAAGAAAAATTATGCCCCCGGATCCAGTAAGTGAAAATATCTACTCCATGGATGAAACACAATTAAAGAAATTTGGCATAGATAATTTGCCAGGCAATCTAAAAGACGCCCTAGAGGAGTTTAAAAAGGATAAAGTTCTGCATAATGGACTAACAGACCATATAATTAGTAATTATCTCCGGGCAAAGTATCATGAATGGGATCTTTACAGTCTTAATGTTCACCCCTGGGAAGTAGAGCAGTATCTTACAATGTATTAATTATAATAGAACCTATAAATAATATGATAAGATTAAGGATGGATTAGATCTATAATTAATAGATATATTTAATCCATCCTTTTTGCTGTATGCTTCAGAATATTTTTTCAAGACGTCTATCTCGGCCCGTTAACATATTCAGTTACTGGATATTGCAAAATTAATTTATTTCCATTACCATTATAATAGTATGTATTTATAATCTTTTTGAATTTCTTCAGATTCATTTGATATCATGTTTTAATTAGAAAAAAACTGGTATTACATATATAATAAGATATAATAAAGATAAAATGTGTTATCCAAACTTTTATATTAATAAAAAAAGGATAAAGGAAGGCATGAGAATACGAATTAAGTATATCAATGGAACACGTTTTAAAAGATTCATTTTAACCTCTGCTCAGCGAATAAAGCAGAATAAAAATCATCTCAATGATATAAATGTATTTCCCGTTGCTGATGGTGATACGGGAACCAATATGGCCATAACTATGAACAATATTGTAACAGAAGTGCGTGATTATCAAAAAAATTCTTTTGAAGAGATGATTCAGCGCATTGCCAGAGCGGCCTTAATGGGGGCTAGAGGTAATTCCGGAGCAATTCTTGCTCAATTTTTCCAGGGATTAGCAGAGGCAACCCGGGGAATGAGCCGTCTAACAACAGTTGCATTTTCAAGGGCTGCGGTGAAAGCAGCAGAACAGGCCACTATGGCAATTGCCAATCCCAAGGAAGGCACTATTATCACTGTTATGAAAGAATGGGCAAATTATATTAATAGATTAGCTCATAAAACACCCGATTTTGTAGAACTATTTAAAAAGTCTTTGAAAAAGGCAAAAGTGTCATTATTGCAGACCCCTGAGAAGCTGGCAGTATTAAAACGAGCAGGGGTAGTTGATGCCGGGGCGGAAGGCTTTGTAAACTTATTGGAAGGTATTGTAGATTTTATTGAATATGGTAAGTTAAGGACATTAAAAGAAGAAGAGGGGAAACCTCCTATTGATTCAAGAAAAAAGAATGCCTCTTATTCAAGAAAGAAAACAAAATTCCGTTATTGTACAGAATGTTTGATAGAAGGTATAGACCTGGACAAAGAATTAATAAGAAACAGGATAACTGGCCTGGGAGATTCCCAGGTAGTTGCAGGTTCTGATGAACAGATTAGAATTCATATTCATACAAATCAGCCCGATTTTGTCTTTTCACAGGTAGGCTCTATGGGAAAAATTATCGAGACCAAAATAGATGATATGTGGGAACAGACAGAAAATTTTAATAAGAAAACTGAAAAGCGAAAAATCTCCCTGGTAGCTGACAGTACCTGTGATTTACCGGAGGATTTAATCAAGAAATATCAGATTAAACTGGTTCCCATTGCAGTACATGTGGACCAACAGAGCTTTTTGGACCGGATAAATATTTCTACAGGAGAGGTTGTTGAGTACCTGGAAAATTCTAATCACCATGTTACTACTTCCCAGCCTCCCTATCAGTATTTCGAGGATATCTACCAGCAAGCCGGGCGGGAAAGTGAGGCAATTATTTCCATTCACATTTCAGGAAAACTTAGCGGCACCTATCAAGCTGCTTGTGTTGCCAGTCAAAAATCTCAGTACAAAGATAAGATTAAAGTAATAGATGCCAGGACAAGTACCGTCGCCCTGGGGTTACTTGTTTTAAAAGCTGCGCATCTTATAGATGCCGGTTTTTCACCGGCTCAGATTGTTGAAAAATTAGAGTACCACATAGCAAAAAGTAAGATATTCGTCAGTATTCCAACATTGAAATACCTGGTTAAAAGCGGACGTCTGGATAGACTCAAAGGATTAATTGGTTCTATGATACATTTAAAGCCGGTTATCAGCCTTAACAAAGAAGGAGCCTTTGAAGAGGCAGCTAAGGTAATTGGTTACCAGCGTTTATTAGCGAAGACTTTAGAATTAGCAACCCAGTATGCCGAAAGTGTGGAAAATCCCTGTTTTGGAATTGCCCATATTCAGGATATTGAATTGGCTCAGTGGTATCAAAAAGAATTGAAATCCCGTTTTCCAAAATCTGTAATACTCATTTCTGAAGGTTCTCCAGCTTTAAGTGTCCATATTGGCAAGGGCGGTACTGCCATTGCCATAATGGGTGAATAAGTATACTATCTATTAAACTTATTTAACCATGAAGAAGATTAACAGAAATAATATTACAATTTTGCGCCAGAAAAAATCAAACCTCTTTTAGAGGTTTTGAAAGATACCTGCTTTGCGGGTAAAATGTTACTCTGGAAATTTAAATATATTTGGGAATTCTAAAAAACAATTAATTATCCCCTTATATTATAATTATAATATTTGTCATAACAGAATGGAGAGTAATCTTGAAAATTGGAATTTATCATTTGGTTTCAGACATTCATGATACAGATTTTGTCAACGATTCATTAAGACCTTTTCTTGACTCTATTGAAAATCACCTGGGAGAATCAATTGTCAATATCAGCCCTGGTGATATAAAAAGAGGTACGTTTTTTCCAATTATTATGATTGAATCCGGCGGTGTAGAAGAAAAATTCAAGAGAATTTATCAACAGCTTTCCTCTCCCTATCTTCTTGTTACAAGCTGTTTGCATAATTCCTTGCCAGCGGCACTGGAAATAAAAGAGTACCTTAAGAAAAGAGGGGAGCAAGTTGAGATATTGCACGGGTCAGCAGAACTGATTGCAAATCAGATAAAACTATTTAAAAAAGTTATTGAGGCAAAAAAGAGTTGTCGCCGTTTTCGGGTTGGCGTCCTTGGTAAACCTTCTGATTGGCTTATTGCCAGTGGAGCAGATTATAATGCAATTAGAAAGAAACTGGGAATAAGAATTTATGATATTCCTATTGAAGAAATCATCAGACATGTTGACCAGGTAAATGATAAAGATATCCCTGTTGATATGATCAAAAGTCCGGAAGGATTTGAAAAACAGACAATACTGCAATCATTGAGAATCTATCTTGGATTGAAAAATTTAACCCGGGAATATAACTTTAATGCCATAACTGTTCGTTGTTTTGATTTGCTGGAATTTTATAAAAATACTGGCTGCCTGGCTTTGTCCTTGTTAAATCAAGAGGGATTAATTGCCGGCTGTGAGGGAGATATCCCTGCCCTTATTTCTATGATTGTTGCTAGCCAGCTAACCGGAGAGCCTGTTTTTTTGGCAAATATAAACTGTATTGACCAGGGAAGAAATGAAATTACTTTTTCCCATTGTACTATACCGACTAACATGTGTGAGTGTTATGAATATAAAACTCACTTTGAATCAGGAATGGGAATAGCGATTAGGGGCAAGGTAAAGAAAGGACCGCTAACTGTATTTAAGTTAAATGGAAATATAGATAAATACTTTCTGGAAGAAGGAGAGTTAATAAATAATTTAGAATTATCTACCCTGTGTCGTAGCCAATTACAGATTAGTTTTAAACAACCGGTTGCTGATATTTTAGGAAGAACTATTGCCAATCATCACATTATTTGTAAAGGATGGCATAAGGAGATATTTGAAAGGTTCTTTTCGTTTGTTCTATAAAAGCTTTTATAAAAAAATTGACTAACCCGTGTTATTTTTCGATATAAAAAATATTTATAATCCTGAGAAAAGAGGTTATCTGTTTTGAAAATCGGGGTTATTTCTGATATTCATGGTAATGCGGAAGCCTTGCAGGTAGTTCTTAATGAATTGAAAGATGTTGATAGAATTGTTTGCCTGGGTGATATTGTTGGATATGGAGCTAATCCCGAATACTGTATTGAAAAGATAAAAGAAATGGAGATTTCCTGTGTTAAGGGTAATCACGAAGGTGCAGTAACCGGAGAATTAGATTTGAACTATTTTAATGAAGATGCCAGAAGAGCAGTTCAATGGACCAAAAAACAATTAAAAGAACGGGATTTGCACTATCTAAGCAGATTAAACAGAAAAATTACAATTTATCAAAATGTTTTAGGAGTTCATGGCAGCCCCCGACAGCCTTTATGTGAATATATTCTTGACAAACAAACTGCTGAAGAGATTTTTGAAAGTTTTGATTTTCAAATATATTTTATAGGACACAGTCATATCGCCGGTTATTTTTCATTTTATCGTAAAAATGAAGTTTTACAATATTTTAGTGCCTCTGATGGTGCTGATATTTTCATTCGGCGCGATCATAGCTATATAATTAATTGTGGCAGTGTGGGGCAACCCAGGGACCGTAATCCACAGTCAAGTTTTGTAGTTTTCGATACTGAAAATTTTATTGTTAATATTAAGAGGATTAATTATCCTGTTCATAAGACACAGGAAAAAATCAATAAAGCAAACCTTCCTCAATTTTTAGCAGAGAGACTGCCTTTGGGAATCTGAAGTAAGATAGAGGTGAATTGGGCCTATGAAAGAAGCTATGTTTTATAAAATTTTACAGGAGGATAAGGTTAAGTGTGAACTTTGTCCTCATAAATGTGAAATTGTTCCTGGTAAAAGAGGTATTTGCCGGGTAAGGGAAAATAAAAAGGGTATTCTATATAGTCTAAATTTTCAGCGAATAATTGCTGCCCATATAGATCCTATCGAAAAGAAACCTTTATTTCATTTTTATCCTGGCTCTAATTCATATTCTATCGCGGCAATAGGATGCAATTTTCATTGTTTACACTGTCAGAATTGGACTATATCCCAGGTGAAGGGAGATATTGTCAGAGGTGAGAAGATATCTCCGGAGAATATAGTACAGGATGCCTTAAACAATAATTGTATATCAATCTCCTATACTTATACTGAGCCCACCATTTATTATGAGACAGCTTATGAGGTTTCCAAAATTGCCCGGGAAAAAGGTTTGAAGAATATTTTTGTTACTAATGGTTATATCAGTACTGAAGCACTAAAATATATTGCACCATACCTTGATGCCGCAAATATAGATTTAAAAGCCATGAGTGAAGAATTCTACCGAGATGTTTGTGGTGCAAGATTACAGCCTGTACTGGATAGTATCAGATTGTATTATCGACTGGGGATATGGATTGAAATAACAACACTGATTATTCCCGGGTACAATGATAATATTGATGAGCTAAAACAGATAGCCGCATTTATAGCGGATATTGATGAGGGAATTCCCTGGCATGTTACAGCTTTTTATCCCACCTACCGGCTAAATAATGTCACCTCTACTCCCCTGTCAACATTGGAACGCGCCTATAAAATTGGAAAAGAAGAAGGTTTAAAATATGTATATCAGGGAAATACCGGACAGGGAGAAAACACATATTGTCCTTCCTGTGGGCAACTGCTAATAAAACGTGAATTTTTTAGTGTGCAGAGTCAAATTGAAAATGACAAATGCCCTTATTGCGGCTGTAAAATTAAGGGTAGAGGTATATCTTAATCGGCAAAAATTTTTAATTGCCAGGTTATAAATAGGTATTAAGAGAGAAAGGCAGAGAATAAAAAATGGAAAATTATGAATCTTATATTGTATTTGGACCGGTTCCTTCCCGTCGATTGGGCAAAAGTCTTGGGGTTAACAATATTCCTCCCAAGATATGTACCTATTCCTGTGTGTATTGCCAGGTAGGTAAAACATTAAAAATGGAAGTAGGGCGTTCTTCTTTTTATGATACCAGGGAAGTGGTAGAAGCAGTTGAAGAGACTGTTAAAAAATTTCAACAAAAAAATGAAACCATTGATTATATCTCATTTGTTCCAGATGGAGAACCTACTCTCGATTTAGAGCTTGGTGATAAGATACGACAATTAAAACATTTAGGCATTAGGATTGCTGTAATAACAAATGCTTCATTAATCTGGCAAAGTGAAGTGCAAGAAAATCTGAAAGAAGCTGACTGGGTTTCTTTAAAAATAGACGCTCTAACACCTGCCATCTGGCGTAAGATAGACAGACCCCATCGTACTCTCAAATTAAATGAAATTCTGGATGGGATTAAATTTTTTTCCAAAGAATTTCAGGGAAGTTTAAATACAGAAACCATGTTAGTGCGAGATATAAATGACCATGAAGAAGAAATACATAAGATTGCAAAATTTATCAAAGAATTAAATGTCCATAGGTGTTATATCTCTATTCCTACTCGCCCTCCTACAGTAAAATATATACAGCCCCCTTTGCCGGAAAAGGTTACTATGTCTTACCAGATTTTTCAGGAATATGATTTACCAGCAGAATGCCTGCTGGGATTTTCAGCCGAATCTTTCGGTTCTACGGGAGATGCTGAAAGAGATTTACTTAGCATTACCGCGGTACATCCCATGCGTGAAGCCGAAATTATAAGTTTTTTAAAAAAAGCAGGCAAAGATTGGGCAATTATGAAGCGCCTTCTCAAAGAGAATAAAATGCTCTTAACCTGCCATAATAATGAAAAATTTTACATGCGAAATTTTTCTAAAATAAAAGATTAATAATAAAGAATATTTTGAAATTTTATAAAATTATCTGAATATAATCTTTGACAGCTTATTACGCTTTATTTCGACTGCCTGATAAGGGCATAGCTCCTGACAGCAAAAACATCGAATACATTTTGAAAGTTCAACATGGGGTCTCTGCTCAACCATTTCGATGCATTTAGCGGGGCAATTTTGAGCGCATAACCTACAGCCAACACATTTTTCATGAATAAAGTGGGGGCTTGGACGCATTATATTATATAAAATGCGGTCAATTGCCGGGGGCAGGTGAAGAGGTATATGGCGACTTCTGGAGGTTGCCGGAACTTTAAAGGGAATAGGATTAAACTCATCTGTGTCAAGTCCTTGAATGTCAAGTTCTTTAAAGCTATCGGGTATAAGGTTTCTTTCAATTGCCTTCAGAAGTGTGAATACCCGTTCGGGTTCAAGGCCAATATGATGGCTAAAAGCAAGGTCAAGGGCATGTGGATTGGTCGAAGCACCCAGGAATCCGACTTGCTTTAAGTCACCGGCAGAAGGACCGGCTCCTTCCATGGCAATAACAGCATCCATTATAGATATCTGGGGTTTAACAAATTCGGCAATATCAACCAGCATATTTGAAAAGTCCCTCACATCACTCATTCTCAGATGGTAGTCAGCTTTCAGCAAACCTGGTACTGTGCCAAAGAGATTTTTGACAGCACCGGTATAGATAGTAAATCCATGGGTCTTTAATTTGGCAATAGAAATAACCACATCAACATCCTTTACTACCTGTGCCAGGGTAACCTGTTTTAAAATATTGCCTTCTGGGAAGGGGAAATCTTGCTGCTGAAAATTCCAGTTTAGCTGAGCACCAGTCCGGATAGCTATTGTCTCCATTCCTGTTTCCCGATAGATTCCTTTTAACCAGTTTTTTGTGAAAGGGCCGCCAGGACTATCGGCAATAATTACTTTTGCCCCAAGTGCTTGCACCTGATTGATAACAGCTTCAACCAGGGCGGGATGAGTAGTAACCCCGGCATCTGGTGTTTTTTTCATAAGCAAATTGGCTTTTAGCAGAACCTTCTGTCCTGGTTTAATAAACTGGTCTAATCCCCCTAATTTATTAAACATATTATAGGTGGATTTTTTAATCTCCTCATTCTGATAACTATTACAAGGAACAATGATTACCCTTTTCTCCATAATGTATTCTCCCGTTCATAATCTTGTTACAAATCATTTATTTTATTAACTTTATCACAATATAGTAAATAGTAAATGCATTCATTTGATATTTTTAATAATATACCATATAATGAATTCTGTTTAAAAATTATATTAGGAGGAAAGAATGAGTAAGACAATATTGATAACCGGAGCAAGCACCGGAATTGGTGCAGGTACAGCCGAATTATTAGCCAATGGTAATGAAATTATAATTCATTATTGCCATTCAGAAGATAAAGCAAAAAAGGTGAAAGAGGTAGTCGAAAAAAATAATGGCAAAGGTTTTTTGGTAAAGGCAGATTTATCAACTGAGGAGGGTTGCCTTGAACTTGTTAAAACCGTTAAATCCAAATTTGAAAAAATTGATGTATTATTTAATAATGCAGGCGGTGCAGTTAAAAGATGCGATATTAGAGAGATAGACTGGAAATTAATTGATGAGATAATGACTTTAAATACTTATTCTACGATATTTCTATCATCTAAATTAGTACCACTATTAGAAAAAGGGAATCATCCTTGCATTATTAATGTAACTTCTGTTGCTATGCGTAGTGGTTCTCCCTCTGTAGCTGTCTATGCAGCATCTAAAGGTGCTCTTGATACATTTACCCGGGGTTTAGCCAGTGCATTAGCACCCAAAATAAGAGTTAATGCCATAGCCCCTGGTGTTATCGATACGCCTTTCCATGAAAAAGTGACAGCTCCTGAAAAAATGAAAGAATTCAAGGAAAGTATACCTCTGAATATTCTCGGAGAACCGCGTCATATAGCCGAGGCAGTTCAATTCCTAATTAATAATGAATTTATGACTGGAGCGACACTGGATATTAATGGCGGAGTATCAATGTATTAAAGAAAAGGGTTTGTAATTTTGAACTTAGGATCAGTAGGTAATCTCTGGATTACCTACTGAAAACATTTTTGTCAATATTGCCTCCGCTGAGTATAACGGCTATTTTTTGTTTTAAAAATATATTTTTATTTTCTAATATTGCTGCAATCCCTACTGCTCCTGCTCCTTCAACGATGAGCTCTTCCTTTTCCCATAATAAATTGATTGCTTTTTTGATTGATTCCTCCCTAACCAGCAGAATTTGGTCAACATATTTTTGGAGATAGGAAAAAGTAATGGAGTTTTCTTCAATACCTCCTGCTAAACCATCTGCCAGAGTTGTTGAATGAGGGTATTGAGCAGGGGATAATATTTTTCCAGCCTTTTGTGAATGGTACATAGCAGCATCATTTCGGGCTTGAATGCCAATAATTTTAATGTCGGGATTGTTGTTTTGCTTGATAGCAATCGCCACTCCGGAAATAAGCCCACCACCGCCAATAGGTATCAATAGAGACTGCACAGCTGAATGCTGTTCTAATAATTCTAATCCGATAGTACCCTGTCCGGCAATAATATCAGGATCATTATAAGGCGAAATGTATAATTTTCCATCTCTTCCGGCTATCATCCTGCCATAATTTTCAGCCTCATCCACTGTCTTGCCATAGATAACAAGTTCTACCCCATGTTTCTGAATTAAGTGTCTTTTCTTTTCAGGGGCCCCTTCCGGGACAATTATTTTTGCTGATAAGCCTAATTCTTTAGAAGCCCGGGCAATAGCCTGTCCATGATTTCCCGAGGAAGCAGTAATAATATCTTTCTGTTTTTTGCTTACCTGGTATAATTTGTTGATTGCTCCCCTTATTTTAAAGGAATTGGTAATCTGCAGGTTTTCTAATTTTAAAAATACCTTACCCTGAATAAGGTTACTAAAATAAGGGGATTCCCTTAATTCAGTTTTTTTTATTAAACCGTCTATTCTTTGCTGTGCCAGGATAATATCTTGTAATTTCATATTACATATTTTCCTTCTCTAAATGTGATAATTCATGCTTATTATATTATCTACATAAAAAATATTAAAAATTTTCTTTGAGATAGTCAGAAAATATTGCTAAACTTTTCTCTAATTTATGCGTATCTCCTCCAAAGCCAATTCGAAGATGATTCGGAATGTCAAAACATTCACCTGGAACCACCAGCAGAGATTTTTTGTCAAATAAATCCAGGGCAAGCTCTTTGGAACTAATCGGAATATTTTTTAGTCCGGGGAAACATAACACACCCGCTTCAGGCAGATAATAATCAAAATATTGACTATGTTCTTCAAACCACTGTTTTAATGTTTCCCGATTTTTAGTTATAATCCTATAATTGCGTTTGGAAATCAGGTCAAACTTGTCTAATGCGAATTGCGCAAGATAATCACTTATGGGAGAATTGCTTATAGAAGTGTAATCTTTATAACTCCAGCATTGTTCAATTATTGATTCCGGGCCGGCAACCCAGCCAAGGCGTAATCCTGATAATCCGTATGCTTTGGACATACTTCCCACACTAATGGCTCTTTTGCTCAAGGAGCGGGCATAAGGTGGGACTATTCCATCCTGGAAAATCAACTCATGGTAAACCTCATCACAGAGTACATAAAAATCGTACTCTTCGGCCCATCGTAAGATAGTCTTAAGTTGCTGTTCACTGATCACTGCACCGGTAGGATTGTTGGGAATGTTTAAAACGAGTAATTTTGTTTTTTTGTCCAGGATTGCAGATAATTTTTTCAAATCAGGCTGAAAATAATTGTCAGCTGATAATTTCCAGAATTCAAGCTGAGCACCACATGCTTCTGCAGTTGAATATAATGCCTGATAAGCAGGCCAGAGTATTACGACCTTATCCCCATCATTAACTAATGTATTGGATAATAGAAAATCGGCTTCAATTGCCCCTGTAGTTACCAGAATATTTTCTGCAGCAGTATCAGGGCCATACAAATTTGCAATTTTATTTCTTAATAAATCACTTCCCATGGTTGGATTATAGCCAATTTTCATGCTTGATAGTTTTTGTAATAAATTTTCCTGCGGGTTTAATTGACTTAATTCTTCGAGTGTAAAAGGCTTGGCATCGGTTTCAGCCAATTCGTATTGTGCCCTGGTTTCATAAGTATCTAACCATCTTTCAACCTGAAAGTTGTTTATTTTCATAAAGAGACTCCTTAACTTTTTAGAAAGTATATCAACTTAATAGCGTATTTTTATAAAAATATTTAGAAAAATCTCGTCCCGGGATAATTACCCCAGGACGAGATTTGAATGTATTATTGTATCAAATAAATATTTATTTTTAATTAGCCGTCATACATTGGGCTAAATTCTGAGCAAATGCCTCCAGATCTTCATCTAATAATTCGCCAGCCTGAGCATAACAATCAGATATTTTATTTAAATCACCCATAAAATAAGCATTTACTAAATTGTCCCAGATTGGAGTTTGCTGAAGTTTTACCAGGCCTTCATTGATTAACGGAAGAATTTCTTTCGGGTCGCCTTTTTGAACATAGAAAACATAGTCTTCTTCAGTATTAATGGTTCCTACAATTTTGATAGGGTTATGTTTTGTAAATGCTTCAGCAGCAGGGGTATCAGCAACAAAGGCATCAATGCGCCCATTGACTAAATCCATGATACCCAGGTCATTGGTTTCATATAACTCTAATTTAATATTTACATCGGCCCCAACAAGATTATCTTCCAGCCAGTCAGCCTGGGTTGTTCCTCTCTGGGCTCCAACACTATTTCCACCAGCCAGAGCAGTTGCTATATTTAAATCGGAGTTTTCCACTACCATTACTCCTTGACTGCCAGACCAGTAGGTATTGGATGCATCAGCTACTTCTAATCGCTCCGGAGTCAGGGTGGCGCCGGCAGCCATCACATCAATTCTGCCTGATTGAACAGCCGGAATAAGAGAATCAAAACCAATATCCAGTATTTCTATTTCATAACCCTGAATCTTTGCAATAATCTTCATCAAATCCATATCAAATCCCACAAAATTATTATTTGCATCAATCCATTCAAAAGGTGGCCAGTCAGCCGAAGTTCCTACTACAATTTTTTCAGGTGCAGCCGAAGCAGACAGGATGCACATTGTTGCTACTGCAACAATAAGAATTAGAGCACTAACTTTTTTTAATTTATTGAACACTTTTTTCTTCCTCCTTAATGAAATATTTAATATTAAAATAGGTATTTTTTATTTAAAGCTAACCAGTATTCACCCCCTCCTTTATAGCCTTCTTAAATTAGAGACCTGGAATACGAAATTTATTTTCCATAATATCTAAGATTTTAGACAGAATTGATACCAAAACAAGATAGATTAATGCTACTATTATAAAAACTTCAAATGTTCTGAAGTTTCGGGATGCAATTAACCGGCCCTGAGACATAATTTCCGGAGCCTGAATCATATATGCCATTGAAGAATATTTTAACAGATAAATAAGCTCATTAGACCAGGAAGGAATAACCAACCGAAACATTTGTGGTAAGACAATATGTCTGATTGCTTGTGTTTGGTTCATTCCGATTGAATATGCTGCTATTAATTGTTCTTTTTTGATAGACTGGATAGCACCTCTAAAATATTCAGCCTGATAGGCAGCGCTGTTTATTCCCAGACCTAACATGGCTGCCGTAAAAGGAGATAACATGATACCGACCGAAGGTAACCCAAAATAGAGTATAAATAATTGGGTAAGCAAGGGGGTGCCTCGAATGATTTCTACAAAAAAGGAACAGAGAACATAAATAATTCTATTACCATATACTCTTCCAAGTGCTGTAGGTATACCTATAATAATGCCAATAGTAATAGCAATAATTGTCAGCTGGATCGTGATAACTGCTCCTTCCATTAATTTTGGCAATATATTCCAGGCAAGTGCCATAAAATTCATTCTTTTTTACCCCCATATAGTTCGGTAATTTTATGCAGAAATTCTTTTGTTCTGGGGTTTTCCGATTGAAGAAACATCTTATCAGGCTTTCCTTCTTCGACAATTACACCATTTTCCATAAAAATAATATCATTAGCTACTGCCCGTGCAAATCCCATTTCATGCGATACTACTACCATGGTCATGCCGCTTTCTGCCAATTTTGTCATAACATTCAATACTTCACCGATTAACTCCGGGTCAAGGGCAGAGGTAGGTTCATCAAAGAGAATAAGCTTGGGATTCATTGCCAGCGCCCTGGCTATGGAAACACGTTGCTGTTGTCCTCCGGACAACTCAGCAGGGTAAGCATCTACTTTGTCGCCTAATCCAACATTATTAAGTTTTTCCATGCTTATCTTTGTTGCTTCAGCCATAGGCATTTTTTTTACTACTAATAAGCCGATTCGAACATTATCCAAAACTGATAGATGGGTAAAAAGATTAAAATGTTGAAAAACCATACCAATAGAGGAACGAATCAGGTTAATATCAGTTT
>Ga0334901_1002442_pt1 | contig 15905 bp, 23 predicted proteins | sample GraSluR3_MG_3_FD_207216 | JGI IMG/M metagenome (GOLD analysis project Ga0334901, IMG submission 207216) | Sludge microbial communities from methane-producing bioreactor in Wageningen University, Netherlands - Granular Sludge_15_08-R3 | ecosystem: Engineered > Bioreactor > Anaerobic >... | reverse complement strand
TTTGCACCGAAGTTTAAAAAATTGTTGTGGTGTCGAACCACAACAATTTTTAGCCAAGAACTTCACTCAGGCTCATAATTACCCGAAGAGAAAATGGCAACATAGACACACTTTTTTGAATAGTACCTGATTTTTTCGAATAAGCCCCTCAATCGGGGGGGCATTTCATCATAAAATGCAACTGTACTATTCCGGAAGCAGGTGTTGTAGTTCACATGGTAAAATTACTGCACTTGGCGGAATTATGATGAGCCTCGGCAACGATAACATTAACCGGATATACGAAGAAATTGCCGAATCAGGTATGCTAATACATCCTGAGTTGTTTACACACACGAATAATCAACTTAACAAGGCTATATCTAAAGCATTTGGCGACATCTCTATAACCGACGAAAATTACCCCATGGTGCAGGAATTCAGGCGAAATATGGCACGATTTAGCGCATATAAAAGTGCAGAGCAGACAAAGCTACTTGGTTCTGAACTAAAAGAAAGAGCACCGGAAATTGACAAATTATACAATACGAATTACCTCAATGCCGAGTACAATCATGCACTAAGATCTGCTAACTCAGCAAAAAACTGGAAACAATATGAAGCAGATAAAGACATTTATCCATTTTTGGAGTATATGCCAAGCACAGCTGCCGATCCTCGCAGCGATCATGCTCAGCTCGTTGGTGTGATTAAACCGGTTGATGATTCGTTTTGGGACACATGGATGCCACCATCGGACTGGAACTGCCAGTGCTGGGTGCAACAAGTTGAAAGCGATAAGGGTGCAGTAGAACCTCCAGCAGACTTAAAACCTCCACCAGCATTAATGCGTAATAATCCGGGCAAATCGCATAAGATATTTACAGACAAGCATCCGATGATATCTAAGTTTCAGCACGACTATCCTGACAAAATAGAAGAATTGCTTAAGTGGGAAGCTTGTGGGTTTGCAGGTAAACCAATTAAGGATATTACTTTCTGGCAATCAAACCTTAAAACTAAAGGATTTGCAGTAGCATTTGACAGAGAGGCAATGAAAGAAGTGCCAAAACACAGGGAAACAGTTGACTATTTGACAAACACAGGGAATGCAGTTCACTTGATTGGAGAATCTGTAGATAGTAAAGTAAATGGGAAATTTGCAGAATTTAAGAAACCAATGTCAATTAATGGTGTTGATAAGCGTCTTCGTAAAGCAAACGAACAAGCAGCGTCTTATAAACATGCAGACGTATATATCTATACAGATATAAAATTAAAAGATGTTGAAGCAGGAATAGACATGCGAATTCATCGATGTCCATTTATTCACAATGTTTATGTGATAAGGAAAAACAAAATGTATATATACGCAAAAGGGTTAACCGAAGTTAACCCTTAAGTGGGGCCCGGGGCATAAACCCCTGACCATTTGATTACAAATATACAACAAAAAAACATAAAAGTCAAATATGTACGAAAAAAACTTCACAGAATTTGGAAAAGACATAGCTAAACTGAATAAAGCTGTGAAGTTATATCTTACTAAAGATGCACCTCGTATTGTTGGCGTAGAAGCTGTTAACCACTTTAAAAGGAGTTTTAACGATGGCGGATTTACCAATACCAACCTTATTGGATGGAAACGATCTAAACGCACCGATTCCGGTAGTATTTGGTATGGTTTTCAATATGGGGCGAAATCACCTGTTCCGAATAATCATCCTCGCCGATGGAAGACCAAAAGTGCATATAAAGCGAGAAAACCGAATGCAATTACAAACTTTAGTCCTGCAGCCATTTCACGTAAAACCTTGACAGGTTCTTCTACTGCATTGCGAGATAGTATTCGCTATCGTATCGAACCGGGGAAAACCATTGTAAGCAGTAATATGCCTTATGCCAGAATACATAATGAGGGTGGAACAGCCTCTGTGTTTGGCAAGGGACGTGCTGAAATTCCAAAAAGACAATTTATAGGGCATAGCACAAAACTTAATGCCAGGATAAAACAAAGGATTTTAAAAGACATTTCAAAACTAATTAAAAAGCAATAAAACTATGATTGACTTAATTTACAAAGCACTTGCTGATAAACTTACAGCAATCACAAACGAAGATGGAGATTACATTTTTGAACACATTGATTTGTGGAATCAGAATGTTGAATTTTTAGAACAGGAACAGCCTTGGAATACACCGGCTTGCTTTGTCGAAATACCACCATTTCCGTGGAACCAATTAGGCCAAGGGGCACAACAAGCCGAAATAATTGTAAGATTACATATAGTTACACGTTGGCAAGCTCCTACTATTAACGATGGCGTCTATACGGCACACGGATTGAAATATCTCGCAATTTCTGATTACGTGTTTGATAGCTTACATCTCTACCGTATCGGTGGAATGCAACCTCTGCAACGTATAAATAGCGAACCTAATCACAATCACGGCGAAGTGATTGACACAATAGAAGTTTATAAAACAAGCGTAATAGTTCAGCCCAGTGATAAGCTTATTAGTGAAGATGTTGACTTTACAGTTAGCGAGGCATAAAAAAAAGGGGTGCGCACCCCTTTTTTTAGATTTTTGGTTTTTTAGATTTTACCATTCAATGTAGAATGCTTTTTTGTTCATAACTCTTTAGTTTTTGGTTTTATTGTTTTACAATAGAGCAACAAAGTTACTCAATTATTGTTTATCCGTGGTTTAACTACGTTTTTTCTAATTTAATCTTTAATTGTTTATATTATACTCACATTTGGCACACTCACATGTATTATACGGATTTTCATGTTTGCACTCTGGACACTCCCACGTTTCTTCTGATGTAACTTCAAAAAACTCAGGCCACTTACCACCACAACGAATAACATCATTATAAAACCCAGCCTTAATTTTTTCTTTTGCTTTAAAGGTGATTAATGAATGTTTACCGGTAGTAATATAATCATAATTAGCCCAAGCAGCTCGTAAATAGTTTTTAGCTGCTTCTTGTTTGTCGCTTACCAATTCAGCTATTTCAGCCTCACGCATATATTTATCTGTAAGATCAACTACAAAGTGTTTTTTTATTGCTCCAACTCTGAAGAGCAACACGAACCAACTTATAAGCATTGCCATGTTAATTAACATGAAGATTAAAAGTGCGGGGTAATCTAATAAAATGTCCATAGTTTTAAGTTTAATTTTGATATAAAAATGCAAATTATTTTTTAATATTCATAAAAGTTTGCGTTAAATGCTAATTAATTGTTGTTTTAAGCAAAGTTATTTGCGTTCCATCCAAATTGTAACTCTTGATAAATGCAATTAAAAAAGCATTTATCATTAAGTTACAATTCACGCATCATCTTTTTTAAAAATATCTTTCTGGTGTTCGCCCCAAATAATGGAGATAATACATGCCATCCACATTATAAATAACACAAATGCTAAAATACCTATCAACCATTCTGGTTTGTTTAATACTTTCACAAATGCTATTAACGCTAATGTTTCAAACAGGGGCAGTCGCTGAGGTAGATTGCTTCTTGAAATAACTTTTTTCTTTTCATAATAATTATTTTGTAATAAGTCCCCAATTTTGCTCGGTTGCAAAAAACAGATCCAAAGCTATACCTTCAGGCAAAAGACGTTGTGTATATTTGCAGGGCAACTCTCCTTTGATTTTTGTCCATCGATTTACTACAATTGCAATACCCGATTCGAATAAGCCAACATTGTAATGTTTTGGAATAGCAACTATTTCAATATCTTTTACCGTAGGCTTCTCTCTACGAATACTACCTGCAATTTCGCAACGCACACAGTGAGGACTGAGCTGATCTTTAATCTTTGTCGCTATTTCTAATGCTTGTCTAAATTTCATCTGTCAGTCTAAATATGAAAGCCCCCTTTTCAGTAGGTTGCTTTTCAATTTCAAAATATACAACCTTGGCTTCTGCAGGTATGTCAAATACATCTACCATGTATAACATTAAATCCTTGCTTGTAAATCTGCTGTAGCCACGGCTACTGTTTCTTAAATAATAACTGTCGGGCTGTGGATATTCTTTAAACAAAAAACCACGTTTTTCCTTTTTATTAAAACCAAACATTACTGCTTCATTGTGTTTGAAGCCCATTAGCTCCATTGATTTTTGAAATACAACCACTTGACCCCTGTTGAGCTCTAATTTAATAAGTGGTTTTTCATGGCACATGTATTGCCCTGCAGTATGTCGCTTACGGCGAACTATTTCCATTTCCATAGTTTAAATATTAGGATTAGTACTTTTATCGTCTATATACAAGTCAGCAAAAACTTTGCGTGTATCACCGCCATAATGTTTAATCACTTCTTTTAGATTTTCATTTATGGCATCAAACTTAAGCCCTGCTAATTCACAATGCCTTACAGCTTGTTTTAGTAGATTGCCTGTGCGGCAAGTCCAAAGTATTAGTTTATCACCATTTTCTTGTCTCATAATTAGATAACGCACTAATTCTTTGTTTAGAATCCCAATGTCTGGGTATTTATCTGATACTATTGTACCATCAAAGTCAACGGCTATAATCATTATTAAATAGGTTTAATTGGTTTTTTTCAATATTTTTTAATTGCTTCAATTCAGCTTTTGCGTTTGTGGCTAAGTACTGATAATATGTCGCTCTGCTTATGTGGTATATCGGTTTAATTTTATTCTTAAACACCCACTCTTGAGTAACACCTCGAGAAGTATGCTCAAGAGTTATGTTTTGTATGTCAATAATTCTGTTCAAAACATTTTTTCTATTATAAGCCATGATGCAACATTTTATTATTACTTTTACAGAAGTGTTAGGGTTCTGCTCCGGTAATGCATTGCATGCCGGGGTTTTTTATATCTGTAATTTCAAGGCACTAAACAATCCATTATATTTGCGACGATAAACAGGAGAAGTTTCCCAAAGATTAGCAACTGTTTTGATACCATGCAAAACAGTTGCATGATCCTTGTCCCCACATATAAGACCAATTTGTGATAGGCTTAAGGAAGATCGCACTTTGATAGCATACATAGCTATCTGTCGAGCTTCAACCACTTCACGTTTGCGTGTATTGTCGTCAATTTGAACACATGTATATGTTTCTACTAGGTTCTTAATCTGATCCGGAGTCATTAAAGAAATTAGTCCGGGGATTGCCATATAAGAAATTGCAGCGTCCATAATTTACATGTTTATATCAACTTCTGTTAAACCTAGAGGTACACTTATCCATTTATTGTCATCATTCTTATATTCAGCCCTAATATATTGCTTACTCTTTACCGGTTTGTATGAATCTTGAATTATTTTCACCGCATCAATAAACTGTGTATTACCTGTCTCATCAGCGATTTTTGCAAGTTGCAAAACTCTTTGTGCTTTAATGTTGCCGGCATTATCTTTTGCCAACAATTTGTTAACCATCTTAACCGGAACTTTTGCATCCTCACCTGTAAGGCTGTCAAGATAATCTTTCACTTTCTGAACACCGGCGCTTAATGTATCATCGTAGGAATCTAAAGTGTAGTAGCCTAGTGTTATTCTCAAACTATTGTCTTTATTACTGAAAGTGTGCGACATCTGCTTGTCTTTATCTATTTCGTAAAGTTCGCACTTCATCTGAATCAAATCCTTAAAGCCATCAATAATGCGTTTCTTTTGTTTTGACAAATCGCGACTGGTAGAAACCAATTCGTCGAAAAATTTTGGCAATGTTTCATCCACCAAGTCTTTATATGCTTGCCTTTGATTTTTTTTGTTTACTTCTGCTTGTTTCAACTCTTCAGTTGCTTGTTTCAATAGCTCTGCCCTCTCTTCAGGACTCAAGCTATTTAAATTAATTTTTGTCATGCTTTTCAGTTTTTTTATAATTACCAAATTTTTTAATTATCACTGTTTTGTAGTATTTGCCCATTGACATTATCAATACTACAGGGAATAATGCTATTCCTTCAATTGTTAAAAACACAAATTCGAACAAAGCACTGCCCCATACTGCAGGAGTGTACCATTTGTATTTGCGTAATAGTGTTCTGGTTGCTTTCATGATTATTTATTTAATTTAACATAGTTAAGTCTCGAATTTTTTCTTTTTTCTTAGCAATATTTATTGCAACATTCTGCAATTTGCGATGAAGGGATTTCAACTCCACAAGGCTACATTCATATAAATGCTTACCGGCTATTCTGGGCTGAATGAGAAAACGGTTTACTTCGTTCCAGTTCTGAGTATCGATACCACAGGCTGCTACCTGACGAAGTACTTTATGTCGCCAATTACGTATCTCCTTATTGCGTATAATGTCTTTATCCTGCTGCAGTGTTTGCAAGTAGCATATAAGCTCTTCGAGCTCGGACACACTTAATTCTTTGGTGCTTACAGCACCATACGATGATAGAAGATCTTCTTTAGCTCGCACCATCTTGGTTGCATATAGTAATGCATGAAATTGTTTGATCTTTGTCGCCAACATAGTTTTACAATTTAGTTATAGTTAATATTATTAGTTCCATGGTACAGTACTGCTCTTTCCATGTCAATTGTTAATTCACCACCCGGACATCTGCCTGCAACAAATGCTTTTAATCCTACTACTCGAATTAGAATTTTTGCAAGGCGTTTAGCCATTTTAGCGGTTGCAGAATAAGGCTCGTTGTTTTCTTCGTGTGCAATAAAAACAAAAATTTTATTGCTGTGTTTTGCCACGAATTTCCTCAATACTCCATTCTTCAGCTCATCATTATACACAGTGATATTATCAATAAAGACAATTTTTGCTGCTTGCCTTTTACTCAAGTATTCATCTAATTCATCCAGAGGTGTGTAGTCTAAAAATTTGAGCTTGCGATTATGGGGATTTAATTTAGCTCGAGCACAGGTTTTTAGAAACGTGTCGTCGAGCCCTTCCTCGCCACTTACGTATAATGTTTTTGCGTAGCCGCTTACAAATTCAGCTAATTTCACACTAAGCCATGTTTTACCATTTTTTTCGGCTCCATATATTAGCCATATGCCCGAGGTGCCGGGTTTACCCAGAACATCACCAAGAACGCCGGTAAATTGATATTTTGGCGAACTCTTTTCGAGCAAATTCTTAGTATATACTGCACGTACTGCCATTATGCTCCTATTTTGATTAATGTTTCCAAATATCTTAATGAGGCATCTTTATTTAAACACTTACGAATTAGCAAGTTTGTTCTTTTCTTGTCGTGTTCTGTATTAACAGTAGCGACGCTACCGATTAGGTTTATCATAAACTCTTTGCGTTCATCGGGATTAGACGGAACCATGCGTACAAAATCATCACTAAATCTTGAGAAGATCTCTGCATATCCAACCATGTGGTTTCTTATGCCTCTGTTTATCTTATCTCTTAGCCCATCGGCTCCCATCATATACCAACCACAAGATCCATCGGTGCCATTCCAAAGCTCTTTAAGCTCCAAAAATGCACGATAATTAAGGTCGCCTGCTTCATCAAGCACTACTATGGGTTTGTCCAGGATATTAAGGTAGTATTTTAAGTTTGCCTTTACATCAATATACCTGCCATTAGGCTCAACTCCTACAGTTTTGGCAAGTAAGGAAATAAACGCAGTTGCTGTTTTTGCCTGTGAACAATCCACGTAAAAAGCATTCTTCATTGTGCGAATTATATGCTTAGTGCAAAAAGTTTTACCAATCCCACAATCATCAGCAAGTATCATAGATTTACTCAGCTGTTGACAGAAATTAAGATTATCTTCGATTTGCACGTAAACCGAAGTGCGAGCCACTTTCCAATTATTATCGTGAAGTCTCACATTGTACATTCTACCAAATGTAATCCACTTTGTATCCGAAAGGATTCCCTCGGTTTCACCTGATTTTAGGCGTGAATAAATTGCTGCTTTAATACCAAGTGTTTTTGCAAAATTTGAATCCGATCCACCGTAGTTTTTTCGGTTTTCGAGTATTGCCTGGGCAACTTTCTTTTTAAAATCTGTGCTTAGGTTCATAGGTTTATAGTGTTTGGTTTATAAATTGATGTTTCCATTTTTCTTTGTCTGCTTCATTGTCTAGTCCTGTACTAGGATTGTATAAAATCTCCTCGTCATCTTCGTTTATCTCATCAACCACTTCAACATCGTAATAATCTTCTGTAGCCTCGTATCTTTTAACATTGTTTATTTTAAATAATCGCTTAGGTTTTGGGGTGTTGTCGATTATTCCGAGATCGTCGATTTGAGCAGCCTGTGTTTTTGCAAAACCAATTACAGTATTTATATAAGACATTTGTAAGCTCTCTGCTTCTCTATCTTGTGTGGTTCTTTCGCTTTGTGCCCTGTTAAATTTTGGCATCTCCATAAGCTCGCAAACCATTCTTCCTTTGTGATATGCATATGCTTTAATGATTGATCCATCGTTTGCATCTAACCAGAAAACATCAATGTTTTTTCCTTCAATCTGTCGCATAGCATTAATGAGTTCGGCTCCGGTAAGTATTTTTCCATCCATTGCCAAAGCTCTTTTGCTATTACTTAACTTTACATAGCCTGCTTTACAAGATGTTTCTGTTTTGCGACCGAGATAAGGTATAATGGCGGCATAGTTTGTTGGTGGTAAGTTTGGGTCTTGATTATTCAAGAAGTATTCCCATCTGCTTACACCGGGTTCGGTAGGATGTGGCTGATTATTATAGTCTTCTAAATCTTTTAGCCTTGCCAAAACAAGATCATCGTAAGGTATTATTTGGATGCTGTTAGGTCCGGATTGGTTATGTTCAAACCTTGCAAACGGGCGTGCTATAAATCCGGGTGATTTTTTCTCAATACCGTATCTGACTTTACCGAATACACGCTCAATGTATTTGCCTCGAGCATTATTAGCATGTATTTTTACACGTTTGAACATTTTTCCCTCTTGCAGAAATGTGTTTTTAAACGATGAGTTTAAAGCCGACTCTGCCTCAAGCTCTGCCGGAAGATTTAAGCCAAGTTCATGATAGTTGCGGACCATTTGGCGATAAAAATCAAGTATTATTCCTGTTTTAGATTTACCATAAACAAATGTAGTAACCGCACGGCTGGCAATGTCGATACCAATGTAAAACCACATACGCTTACCTTTATCGTACCAAAATGGCGGCTGCCTGTCGTCGATAGAGATAATGGAACCTGCCAATTGGGGCATTTCCATTTGCGTATGTGGTATAAACCGTTCTTGATATGTTTGACGATTACCTGATCGTTTATTGTAAGTTGCTATTTTGCTATCCCACGCATCTAAGTAAGCAGATACGGTTGATGGGCTTAACCCGCATTATTCATCGCATTATTCTTGGCTGGCTCGTAACAAGTTGTTAATCTGTGGATTGGCACGGTGCTTATGGTTTTATTATTAGCCAAATTTTGAGAAAGCTTACAATTATCTTTGTGCATCTGCTTCGTTGCAAAACTCTTGAAATATAAGGATATATCTGCAAGTTTCGACGCCTACCAGCTACACAAAGCTAATCGTATGAATAATGCGGGTTAACTTACTAAATTCTTTCGGATCGAATAATTCTCCTGTTTCTTCATTATATACTGTAGTATATCCATTCAAAAAGCTATCGTATATGCGATAAGTTTCTGCTTTACTGGGTTTATGATCTAAGCCCTGGAACAAACCATTCAACACAAGCCATGCGCGTTCATCTACTATTCTTGCGTTTTGTACCGATTTGCCCTCGGGGTCTTTTATCAAAACATAATGCGATTGTTCTTTGTATGCACGAAAGGTTTCGCCAAAACGCCTCGAATTACTTGGAAGGTTATGTGTTACATTATGTTTAGCACTTAGCCATTTATTAAAATTTACAACATCGCCACAAATTTCGTTTATCATTCCTCGCAGCGAGCCACCCATGCTTATTTTTACTGCTCGCTTTTCTGCTTCAAGTTGTATGGCGGCATCCAGTACACTCGCATTAATAATGTACCGTTCCTGTTCCACTGCACTTAAGTACCTGCCATTGCGTTTAAACGTAGAATAGTATGCATTGGCTTCGCCCGAGAATGTGAAGTGTTTCTCAAGTGGATTGTCGCACTTGCGAGGATCACCAAGAAAATCTTGAACGGCTGCCGGAAGCGTATCGTAATTAATTAGTAATCTCCTGCCATTGCCACCGCGGGTAAGTCGCTTGACACCGTAGGGTTTGTGCTCGTGGCGATAAAGATCAACTTGTAATACTTTGAGTTTACTCCAAAAATCACCAATCAGACCCATTCTTTTAGCTCGTAAGTACTGCTCCGAATTACGGTTCCAGTACTCGAGGCAAATTTCTTCCTTCTCAACAGCAACAATATTTTTATCGTATATAAAGGGCATTAGTAACTTCTATTTTTATCAATTTCCATTTTCAGTACCTCTATATTTTCAGATATATACTCACGAACTTCATCCGTACATTTATCGTTTTCATAAAGCCACAGCAAGTAAGCTGCCGGTACATTAGCCATTTCTTTACCCTTATGCTTGCCGTATGGCATTATGTCTTGATCTGTTAGCATGGTTGATTTTTTCAAAGAGAAGTATCAGTTAAACATTGACATAAACACTCTGTAAGCATAAGCTTAAGTTCTGCCTCTTCTCTTTTGCGAATGTTGCGAAACACCTGTTCTACATACTGAGCTTTCGTCAGCCTCGGTTTCCTTGTTAAACCAATTGACAAAACAAATCGAAAAGGAAGCTTAATTGTTTTCATTACTTACTGTTTTTTGATTATTATTAGGAATTAATTCTACGCCATTGTACTGGGTTTTAGCTACGTGGCGAATTTTACGACTTAATTCTCCGGTTCGTAAACCATGTAATGCTAATGTTACAGCTGCACCGCTTACGCCGAATGCTTTTGCTATTTCTTTCCGTTTGCCGTGTTCAATCAGTATCTTATTCATAATCTTAAAATTTAGTTTATCTTTATGCCGTGTTAATTTGGTTACATGTGCAAATATAAACAATATTTCTTGTCTAAAACAAATATTTATGCAAAAAAATTCGTCTATTAAGCAAAATATATTACACTATCTTGATTTAAAAGGAATTAGCAAGTATCAGTTTTATAAAGATTCTGGAATAACACGAGGTGTTTTGGATCAAAATGGTGGTATGTCTGAAGAAAACACAGCGAAATTTATCGCCTATGAGCCAAATATTAATCCCGAATGGCTAATTACCGGCGAAGGCGCCATGTTAAAGAATGATAAAGATAGGTTGGTTACTAATATTTTAGATGAATATAGTGCAAATGCAGTTCCTTTGGTTTGTATTGATGCTGTTGGCGGATTTGGGAATAGTAGTTTTTCTATTGATAAGAAAGACATTATAGATCATTATGTTATTCCTGACTTTTCGAATGTTTCGTTTATGATCAGAGTAAGAGGAAACAGCATGGAGCCGACTTATTTACCCGGAGATATAGTTGCATGCAAAATAATTAAGGATAGCGCATTTATTCAATGGAACCGAGTACATGTAATAGCTACTACCGAGCAGGGCATATTAATTAAACGCATAATAGAAGGACCTAATGACAATGTAATAACAGCTGTAAGCGATAATAGTGTTTATGCTTCTTTTAATATCCCTAAATCTGAAGTAACTGGTCTTGCACTTGTTATGGGTGGAGTTAAGATAGAATAATACCAAATGCACCCGTAATATATACGTTTTTATTATTAATCAAACTGGCTATCTAAACTAATTTACTAATTAACAGCCGTTTAGCTTATGTCCTTGTGTATTTACTTAGTGTTAACAAGGGCTTTGAGTTTGCAATTTTTTGCATATTTCGGGCATTTTTAGGCTATTATCTTGCTTGAATGGGTACTTTTAAACATACAACTGTCAACCCAACTGTCAACCCAACTGTCAACCCAACTTTATTTTATCCTAATATTGTGCTTATTTTGGGTGTTTGTTTAGTGTAATTTTATGCTTATAAATCATTAGCTAGCTTCAGGTATTCTTTAAACGCTCATTAGGGCATAACATGCTAATTATAGCCGTTTTCAGGCTCGTAATGCTACTTGTTTAATGCTAAATTAAACTTATATTATATTGTATTAAAAGAATCTTTAAAATAATGATACCAAAATGATAGCAAAATGATAGTTTATGCACATTTGGTTTTTTGCAACTTACAACATGTATAGTGGCTACAATGCTGTTGTATTAGGGTTTACAGCGTATTTGTGTATTTGTTTTTGGTTGTGCTTTTGGTTTTGGTGGCCTTAAAAGGTTTAATGTCCAGCAATGGTGTGCCGTCCAGTATATCAAGCCCACTTACTTTAAGAATATTATTTTCTAGAGATTCTAATTTAACAATGCTTAGTCCGATAGGGTTTGGTCTGCTTGGACCCCGTATTGCAAATATTCCATGCTCAATATCATCCATAAATGGTTTTACCATTAAAGATTGCTTTTTTGCTAAATGAAAATGATAAAGCAGGAAAATGTGCGAAAATCCATCTAAATCAGTTAAGCCCTCAGTATATTCATTGAAAACTTCAATTATACCATGAGATTCTTTGGCTCCTGTTAGTTGAATTGGTGTCCCTTTGGGGTTTTTAAAACTGGAGTGGATTATTCCGATTGGCGTGAAAACTATTTTATCCATTTTTTTAATCTACTATTTATACCCAAATATCAAAGGTAAAATAAATACAACAAATACTGTCCAGAAAGCATATACCGGCAAATATTTACTTATTACATATTCAAGTTTTTCAATTTCAGTATTTTTAAAATTAATTTTGAATAATTCAATCATTATGAGCAATAGATTTACAAAAATCAAAATATTTGAACCTAGTACCACTATTCTGTTTGGTGTAAATCCGTATTCGCCAAGCCTGTAAAGAATAGCAGATAAGGCGATAATGTCTATTATTAAAGTAATAATTGACAAAAGGAGTAATACTATTTCGTTGAATCGCTGTTTGTTTTTTTTCGATGTTTCTGATACCGAAAAAACAATAATTCCCATTACGGCAATCAGCATAATATTAAATATCAATAGAAAATCTCTATCATTATATGGGTCTTTTCCTGTTATTATGATACTTATGAGGTAAACAGTAAGAGTTACTAATACCAATGGGCTAAATATATTTGCAATAATTGGAGCAATTTTGTTAGAAATTGCCGAAAAATTCCGAACAATATAAGTAGCAACTATTGGTGCCGATACCAAGCCAATTATCACAATATATTCAAAATAGAATTCTTCAATATTAAGGTCAATTGCCATAAAAAGCCCTATTGTAATTGTGCTTAAAATACTTCCAGCGATTAGAATAATAGCCGTTAGAATGGCTAGATCGCCATTGTATTTTATAAAATCAATTCTTTTAATTCTATCCTTAATATTAAAATCAATAAAAACTAAGCCATACAAGCACCATATTAAAAGTGGCATGTGTATGTAAACTAAATCTATGGTTTGGCTTGTTGTATTTGCAGGTAAAATGTTTATGTAAATTGCCGATATTAAAAAGATTATTCCACCAATTACCAATCCTTTAATATTAACAAATTTACGAGAAACAATTATGTATAATGATAAACCTAAAAACAAAATCAATGCAGTATTTTGGGGATAAAAATATTCAGGTTTAACTATATCGAAGAATTGAGGAATTTTAATCAAAAAACCGCTTAATAAACAAATTATAATCAGTTTAAATATGTTTTCTGTTTTATTAGGCTTATTATCTGTTTTAGGTTTAGTAAATTCTAAACGAGATCTCCAAAATGCGGCAATTTGATAATCTGCAATATCAGGATAAATCTCGAAGAAAGTTTTTTTGAATTCTTTTTTGTTTAGCCTGTATAGCTTTTCCAATTCTTGTGGTTCGTTTATAAGCGACTTGATTTTTTCTTTCATCAATTCAAACAATTAGTGTAAGAAGTAAAACATACTGATACTTAACGTTATCAGTATTGGTTTTAGTTTGTTTTAAAGAGATTTTTGTTTAAGATTAACAAAAAACTATTGTTTTATATAATCAGAAGTTTACATTTTAAACATTTACGATTAACACTTGTTTTTCAAACATGATAAATGAATGTAAGTATTACAATCAATTTTTCTAATTTTACATCTCTGTTTTTTAAAAAATAATATTAAGATGTCAGATTCACAAGATAAAGTTTTAAGAGACGTAACCCAAAACGAATATAAGTACGGTTTTGTAAGTAATATCGCAGCAGAATCTATTCCTAAAGGATTAAGTGAAGATGTTATTCGAATAATTTCTGCCAAAAAGGAAGAACCCGAATGGATGTTAGATTTTCGCTTAAAGGCTTATCGTAAGTGGCTTAAAATGAAAATGCCTGAGTGGGCACATTTAAAAATCCCCGAGATTAATTATCAAGATATTATTTACTATTCTGCTCCTAAGCAAAAAGCAGCACTTGATAGTTTGGATGAAGTAGATCCCGAAATTAGAGAAACTTTTGATAAGTTGGGGATACCTTTAGATGAACAAAAACGACTATCTGGCGTTGCTGTGGATGCCGTTATGGATAGTGTTTCGATAAAAACGACTTTTCAAGAAAATCTTGCCGAAAAAGGTATAATTTTTTGTTCTTTTAGCGAAGCTGTAAAAAATCATCCCGATTTGGTTCGTAAATATATGGGAAGTGTAGTCCCTTATGGCGATAATTATTTTGCTGCTCTCAACTCTGCTGTTTTTAGCGATGGTTCGTTTTGCTATATTCCCAAAGGTGTTCGTTGCCCAATGGAGCTTAGCACCTATTTTAGAATCAATGCTGCCAATACAGGTCAATTTGAACGTACCCTAATTGTTGCCGAAGAAGGAAGCTATGTAAGTTATCTGGAAGGTTGTACAGCTCCAATGAGAGACGAAAATCAGTTACATGCTGCTATAGTAGAAATTATTGTTAACAAAGATGCTGAGGTTAAGTATTCTACAGTTCAGAATTGGTATCCGGGAAATAAAGAGGGTAAGGGCGGCATTTATAATTTCGTAACAAAACGAGGAATTTGCAAAGGCGATAATTCAAAGCTAAGCTGGGCACAAGTTGAAACGGGATCGGCAATTACATGGAAATATCCAAGTACTATACTAAAAGGCAATAATTCTAGTGGAGAATTTTATAGCGTAGCAGTTACAAATAATTTTCAGCAAGCTGATACAGGCACAAAAATGATTCATCTTGGAAAAAATACTAGGAGCATCATAGTAAGTAAGGGTATTTCGGCAGGTAAAAGTCAGAATTCGTACAGAGGATTAGTAAAAGTTGCCAAAAGTGCTACAAATTCACGTAATTTTAGTCAATGCGATAGCCTTTTGCTTGGCGATAAGTGTGGGGCTCATACATTCCCATATATTAATGTTGATAATGATACAGCAGTAGTAGAACACGAAGCAACTACTTCAAAAATTGGCGAAGATCAAATTTTTTATTGTAACCAGAGAGGAATAGAAACCGAAGATGCTATTGGCTTAATAGTAAATGGCTATGCCAAAGAAGTTTTGAATAAATTGCCAATGGAGTTTGCGGTAGAGGCTCAAAAATTATTGCAAATTAGTTTGGAGGGTAGCGTTGGTTAATGGATAATGATAACCAAAATATTGAATTTAAGCGATTTATAAGCAGAGAGTACTATTCTAAAGATTTAGCATTAGAATATTTGTCGAAGAGTTGTGCTAATGTTTCAGAAGCTATGCAGCTTGTTTTTGAAGGAAAACATCCCGACGCATGGCGTTCTGCTTATATGCTGGCGTTTTATTTTAATTCACAACCAAAATCAGTTAAACCATATATTCACGATATTATTGATTATGTAAAAATAGCGAAACCCGATGGCTTACAGCGAGAATTGCTAAGAATGATTATGTTTGCAGGTTTTAACGAAGAT
>Ga0334901_1002440_pt1 | contig 15908 bp, 17 predicted proteins | sample GraSluR3_MG_3_FD_207216 | JGI IMG/M metagenome (GOLD analysis project Ga0334901, IMG submission 207216) | Sludge microbial communities from methane-producing bioreactor in Wageningen University, Netherlands - Granular Sludge_15_08-R3 | ecosystem: Engineered > Bioreactor > Anaerobic >... | reverse complement strand
AGCTTCGGGTAGATCATGACAGTCGGCGTTCGTAGCTATCTCTTACTCGCCGAGTTGACCCTGTTCCTCTTCTTCGAGCATCGGTGAGAAGAAATGGATCCACATCATCTTCAATATAATGCCAAACGGAACGGCAACAATCGCGCCAAAAAGCCCGAGCAACTGTCCTGCCACCACAATCATCAAAATGACTATTACTGGATTGATTCTGTTGTAGCCCTTCATGAATACCAGGAAAAGGATGAAGGCCGCCGCGTGAACTATTACTAAAACGACAAGGAGTATCAGGACAAGAACGAGATTCTGTGTGGATACGGCTAGAAGAACGAGGGGCACAATTTCAAGTGGTACTCCCACTATGGGTATGAGATTAGTAAAAGCAGCCCAGAGCCCCATTAGGAGGCTGTATTTCAATCCCATCGATTGAACCACAATGCCGACTACGACCCCCACAATCAATGATATCAGAACTACCGAGATCACGTACCTCTCAAGGTTCTTGTACGTGTCTGAAAGGAAGTTGAGAGCAATATCGCGAATCCTCTTCGGATAGAGTTTTGGAGCGAACTCCTTAACTGTCAGAAAGTAGTAGCTTAGGTAGATCGCGCCCACTATCGTGAAGAAAAGAACGAACCCCGTGGTGGTTACGAAACTGGGTACCTTTTCCAGTATTCCCGGAAGGAATTTCATAAGGCTGTTCTGCACCTGAATGAGAAAATTTCTTACGCTTTCGTAAGTTGCCCTGCGTTTTGCCGGATCGATGTTCTTCGGCATGAAGTATTCCACTACATCTTTCCACAGTTCCTGTGACTGAACTATCATTGCATTCTCCATTACGATGGCAGAAAGCGACTCGGCCACTTCGGGATTCAGATAGTTTGCCACGATGCCATGAATCTCGTCAAATGAAGCTTGCTTATGCTTGCTACTGCTGACAATCACAAGATAGTCACTGCGCTCTTTGAGAGTCTCTTCGAGCAGAGCGAGATCCTGTTCCAACCCCTCCGGGTTTGCAGGTATGGTCCTCATTACGTCAACGAAATAGTTCTTCAGATCTTTAGACAGTAGATCGAGCGAGTCGATCTCTTCATGAGAAAGCTGTGCGAGGAGGTCTTCGTCCGAAAGAAATCTGTCGATGTTCGCATTCACTTCGAAAGAGGTAATTTCAGCCTCCTGAACGGAAGGGAAGAAATCTCTGACAATATTGTAGAATTTCGAGGCCTCCTTTGCGACAGGAGTCGTCAGGAAGACAATCAAAAGAGTTATTCCTGCGAACATAATAGTCAGTCCAATTCCCAAAGAGATTGAACGCTTGATTCTAAAATACTTCTGTGCGAACCTTGCCCAGGGTTCAAGTAAAAGAACAACTGTGAAAGTCGCAAAGAGAATAACGGCAGTTCTTAGTGAAACCGAGAATACCACAAAGCAAATTGCAAGATAGAATAATGTGAATACCGCTGCTTGAAAACGAGGTTTCTTCAGTACTTCACGTCCCACGTCATGCCCCCTTCAAAGGGAGTTTAAAGAGTCTCTCGATTTCCGCCATTTCGCTTGTGATCCCCATTATAACTATCAGTTTGATTCTTGCTTTTATTGAGGACAACTCCTGAGCAAAGATCGCGCCTAAATCGGCCAGACTCTTTCCTCCACCAACATATCCATAAACTCCAAGAACCCTTCCCTTGAAACACCTTGAAGTAATGATAACAGGAAACTCTTTCGCTCTTATTAGGTATTCTACTACGTGATAGACTTCAACGGGTACGTTGCCTCTCCCAAATGTCTCAAGAACCAATCCTCTGAAGCCCAGCTCGGGCAGAATTCTGAGGATCGAGCCGTCATCGCCAGTGAAGGTCTTGACAAGGGCGACTTTCGGTTCAATCTTATCAACGTTAAAAACCGCTCTAAGCAAAGGCTTTCTGAAAAAGATAACTGAATCTTCGTCAACTATTCCAAGCGGGCCATGACCAGGAGAGTCAAAGGTCGCAACGTTACTGGTGTAGGTCTTTGTTACCTCTCTGGCTGCGTGGATTTCGTCGTTCAGGCAGACCATGGTTCCCATTCCAACTGCGAGCGGATTGACAGCAACTCTGACAGATGAGAGCACATTTCTTGGGCCATCGGTTCCCATTTCGTCGATGTTCCTCATTGCTGCTGTGCAAATCACGGGTTTCTCGCTCCTTATTGTTAGATCGAGGAAGTAGGCCGTCTCCTCGAGAGTGTCCGTTCCGTGAGTAATGACTACTCCGCAAACTTCCTCCCTGTCTAAGAGTCCCTGCACCCTCTTTGAGAGGTTCCACATGGTCTCCGGGTTGATATAAGGGCTTGGGATGTTTGAAAACTCATGGTGCTCAACAAGAGCTACTTCTTTAAGCCCCTCGACATTGGCCACGTGTTTGTTTAACCCCTGAGCCGGAATCGAAGCCCTTGTAACAGGGTCGGTTACCATAGCGATAGTGCCGCCTGTAGTAACTAAAACGACTCTCTGCTTCATATTTGCTTTCCTCCTAGTTTTGTCCTAACCAACGATAGTGTCTTGTGCGTTTCGGGTCCCACAATCTCTACCAGTTCTTCTACCGTCTTGGGCCTCTTCATAACTAGCGATCTTGCCCTATCTTTTCCTATTCCGGGCAGATATTCGAGCTCTCTCTCACCAAGCTCATTCAGTTCAGTTCCAACGGGAAGGCCGGTTACAGATCTCATGCCGTGGTCAATAACCACAAAGTCGGTCTTCTCTTTAAAGCTTAGAGGAGTACCGACCAGAATTGGATAAGTACCCAGAGGTCTGCCAAAGTGAACCATTCCATCGCTGTATTCCGGAAGGACGCCTCGTATAACTGCTCCAACAGGGAAGACTGCCCTTAGCATCGAAGTGTCTACTGATTCTCTTATACGTCGCTTGTGATTTTCGAACAATCTATGATCGATTTTCGGCCTCTTCATCTTGGCAATCGCTGTCCCCTGAAAGACCATTACCTGCCTTATATTTATTCTTCGTACAAGTAGCCCCTTGTCTCTTATGCAGACCAGGTTTTCGTAGTCCACTTCGTAACTGTTTCTGCTATGTCCTGGAAGACCATAAAGCAAGTTGATACCCGGAAGCAGTTTCGGGACACCATCAACTCTTGTACCACCTACTTCATTGACCAGATCAATGGCGAACATTATGTCTTCCACGCTTCCTCCGAGGTTATTCCTCTCCCGAACTTCGTTGTCGAAGCTCTCCACGCCGAAAGAAATCGTGTCTCCTGCGGAATTATACCTGACTATCGATTCAAGCACGGATCTCGATTCGACGGGATGGTTGGCAATGAAAATCGGATTTCCGTTGTCAATGTGAAGCACTTCGGGTTCCAGTATGTGTCTGGCTGATTTGAAAAGTTCTTCAATTAAACGTGTATCGAGTTTGTCGCTATTCTTGTGGTAACCGTACGCGATCACGTTTGCACTCCTTCCGAACCTAACTGCCTTTACGCCGAGCCTCCTCAGCGCTTCAAATTCCGAGATAATCCCCTTTAGGTTTCTCCACTCAAAACCTCCGTAGAGAATAGATTCAGTGCAGAAAGAGCAATAGCCGTCACTTCTCTCGCAGCCTGAGGATATGTCGATTTCAGCTATTACATCTGGATAAGAGGGATGAAGTACGATAATATTCGCTCCGGCCTCGTACAGCTTGTTCAGCAGCGAATAACGCGAACCGTCGTAATCTATGCCAAGCAGCTCAGCGAGCTCGAATTCGTCCCTGAAGAGATGATCTGCTCCTAGAAAGCGAGGAGCAAAGGCGGTTGTACCTCCTCTCAGAGTATAGCCAACAGACACTAAGGGACCGCTGACGATTTTCACCGGGTCCTTATTCGCTTCAAGAAGTCTCGATATTTCGGAGCTGGATACCGGGGTTCCTCCTAAGTACCTGCCTGAGGTCGTAACCCCCCCATATACTAGAAGAAAATCGTAGTCGTTTGGTCGGTTCCAATGGTTGCCACTTCTTACCTGATCTATAGTAAGGTAGTCTGTCTCAAATCTCTTAAGCAGAAAGGCGCCGGCCAAAGCTCTGATTCTTGGCGATATGTACGGCGGTACTCCGAAGGCCGCCGGTTCATCGGTGTATCCGTCTATAATGAGAGCCTTCATCAATTACCTCCATGTGCGTGCTATGTGCGTGCTATCCTATTACAGTGTATAATAAAAGCACCGATTAATGGGAGGGAAAGTTTTGCCGTTTGAGAGATATTGTTCGTTCTGTGGAAGACCAGAACCGCAGGTAAAAAAGTTAATATCTGGAACGGAAGGGTACATATGCAATGAATGTGTCGAACTATTTCATGACATAATTCAGCAGGATCAGAAAGCAAGAAAGGCGCCCGGTAAGAAGCTCCCAACTCCTGCAGATATCAAGAAGGAGTTGGATTGCTATGTGATAGGCCAGGAGAACGCGAAGAAGACAATCTCAGTCTCCGTTTACAACCATTACAAGAGAGTCTTCAATGATGTAGATGATGTCGAGATTGAGAAGTCGAACATTATGCTAGTTGGCCCGACTGGCTCGGGGAAAACCCTCATAGCAAGGATCCTTGCACGTATTCTCGATGTGCCGTTTGCGATTGCAGATGCGACACCTCTTACCGAAGCTGGATACGTTGGAGAAGATGTTGAAAACATAGTCCTAAGGCTGCTCCAGTCTTCGAACTATGATGTGGAGAAGGCACAACTCGGGATAATATACATAGACGAGATCGACAAGATAGCAAGAAAATCTCCCAATCCATCGATAACTAGAGATGTTTCTGGAGAGGGAGTACAGCAGGCTCTATTGAAAATCGTCGAAGGGACCGTTGCGAATGTCCCGCCGCAAGGCGGAAGAAAGCATCCTTACCAGGAATTCATAAAAGTAGATACGAGCAACATTCTGTTTATTGTAGGTGGTGCTTTCGACGGTCTAGACAGCATAATTAAGCAAAGGGTTCTAGACTCCTCCATGGGGTTCGGGGCAAAAGTCAAGGGGAAGAATCAACTTAGGCTTGGTGAGGTTCTCCAGCAGGTCGTTCCCGATGACTTGATTCAATACGGCTTGATTCCTGAGTTTGTGGGTAGGTTCCCCGTATTGGCCGCTTTGAATGATCTCGATGTTGAGGATCTGAAGAGGATAATGAGCGAGCCGAGAAACGCTATCATTAAGCAATACCAGAAACTGCTTGGGCTTGATGGTGTCGAGCTGGAATTCTCCGAAGGTGCATTGACTGCGATCGCTGAAAGAGCTATGAAGAGAGGAACTGGCGCCAGAGCTCTTAAGAGCGTGATGGAGCAGGTAATGCTTGATATAATGTATGATATTCCAACAATGAACAACGTGGAGAAGGTTGTCATCAATGAAGACGTAATAGTCCATAACTCTTCTCCGGAGATAACTTCAAGAGAATCTGCCTGATGAAGGTTCTTGCTCTTGAAAGTTCGTGTGATGAAACAGCGGTGGCCATCATTGAAGATGGCCATCTTCTCTCTTCTGTAGTCTCTTCTCAGATAGATGTTCACAGGAAATTCGGCGGGGTTGTGCCGGAAATCGCCGCGAGAAAGCATCTAGAAATAGTTGACAAGATTGTGTCCGCTTCACTCGATGAGGCGAATTTGAGTTTGGAAGAAATAGATGTCTTCGCCTCGACTATGGGTCCCGGGCTTGTGGGATCTCTGCTGGTCGGGTTGTCTTTTGCAAAAGGGATGGCCCTTGCAATGAACAAAAAGTTCATCGGTGTGAATCACTTGTTTGGTCATGTCTATGCGAATTTCCTGGAGTACCCTCAACTGAGACCGCCCTTCATGGTGCTTTTGGTATCGGGAGGTCACACCGAAATTCTCGTGCTTGAAGACTGGAATAGAATTGAGCTTGTAGGAAGGACAAGAGACGATGCCGCAGGTGAGGCCCTTGATAAGATTGCGCGGCTGCTTGGGCTTGGTTATCCGGGCGGTCCTGCAATACAGGAGGCAGCACAGAAAGGAGAAGTCAAATATCACTTTCCAAGGCCGCTTCAAGAGAAGGGTAATTTCGACTTTTCATTCAGTGGCATCAAAACTTCTGTCCTGTACTTCTTGAAGAAGAACCCGTCGGCCTCGGCTTATGATGTCGCGGCATCTGCTCAGGAAGCTATAGTCGATTCGTTGGTTACGAAGACATTCGGCGCGGCCGAAAGTAAGGGTCTGAAAGAAGTCGCCTTTGCCGGTGGGGTTGCATCGAATTCTCTCTTGAGAGAGAGAGCGAATGATCTGTCGGAAGAGTCGAAGATAAGAGCTTTCTTCCCACCGGTTAATCTATGCACGGATAACGCGGCAATGATCGCGATGGTTGCGTATGAAAAAGCTAAGAGGGGATTGTTCTCCCCTCTTTCAACAAACGCAGTGCCTTACCTAAGCTTAGATGTCTTTTAATTATTCTGATTTGCTAGTAGAAGTTGAAGGCTTCTTGCTGCTATCAGCAGTCGGAGACTTCTTTGAATCTGTGCTGTAGTAACCTCCACCCTTAAAAACAACTCCCACGCTGTTCACCAGTTTCTTCAGATTGCCCCCGCATGCTGGGCAAACCGTAAGGGGTTCATCGGACATTTTCTGGAAGGCTTCGGTTTCTTCTCCACAGTCTTCACACTCATATCTGTAAAACGGCATGTCAGTCCCTCCTTCGCATCAAATTCTATTTATCAACTGTATCTATTCTATTCCTCATCTGCCGAAGATGGAATCACACAGATGAATTCGAGATCTCCCTTTCCTGTGTTCTTGAACTGATGCTTCACTCCTGAAGGAACGAAGACGTAGCTCCCGGCAGATGCCTGGACCTCGCCCTGATTCGTAACAACTGTCGCTTCACCCGATACAATGAAGACTTCATGTTCCCACAAATGACTGTGATGAGGACTATGACCTCCTTCTCCAACGGTGAACAACCTCATGACGAAGTTCTCGGCGCCTTTAGCCTTTCCAATCAATACTCTCTTGGAGACCTTCCTTACACTTTCATTGTCGAACAGCTGTGGTTCAACTTCATGCGCTTTGCCTATCAGAATTCGGTCTGACACTTTCGTAGCGCCTCCTCTTTGGATCAGATTTTCTATCGTAAGAGTGTTTTCTCTCGCTGTATTCGACAACAACTTTCCTGTATGGCTCGAATCCTACGGAATAACTCTTGAGCTCTTCATACTGCGAGATAACTTCGTGAACGAGTCTGCGCTCAAAGGCTAACATTGGCTCCATTATGATCTTGTTTCTCTTGGAAAGAGCCGACTTTGCTGTCCTGTGAGCGATTTCTTCAACCAGTCTCTTCCTTTCAAGTCTGTAGTCCCCTATGTCGACAGTTACATTAACTTTGGTAGGAGCCATCCTGTTTGCATAGATATTCATAATATGCTGCAATGCGGCTACTGTCTTTCCGTGTTTTCCAATGAGCCTTGCCACTTCTTCGCCTTCTATTCGAACTCTGTAAGTTCTTCCGACGAGCTTCACTTCGGAAAAAGTCTCTTCGTCAAAGCTTTTGAGTATTCCCTTAAGGAAGTCGTGAAGTTTCCTTTCCCAGTGTTTGTCAAGAAGAGAGACTTCTATTACCGATTCCTTTGATCCGAAAATTCCTAGAAAACCCTTTGAGCCTTTCTCCTTGATAGTAACTTCCATTTCGTCTTCGTAGGCACCGAGATCAGCCTGAGACAGTCTTATCGCCTCTTCAACGGTCTCGGCTCTGTATTCAATTGGTTTCATCTCGAACTAACACCTCCTGAGCTCATCTCTGTCTACTTCGCAGGTTTTTCTGGCAGACTGAGCATCTGCCTCAAAGTCAGCCCCTTTATTCCGTGACGTCTGTAAACAACCCAGCTAATCATTAGCTGTAGCACACTCTGGGTTGTCCAGTAGAGCAACAACCCTGATGGGAACGTTGCAAATAGAATCGGGAAAATGATCTGCATAATTACTCCGGATCTTGCAGATCGCGCATCTTGAGCGGTCAGCAACGAACTATATATTCCCACAACGACCGTGATGATTATGAAGGGAATGTTCATGACAAAGTTGCCAACGGATAGATCCTTCCAGATCAAGAAACCCGGAGAATATGCCATCGCTTCACTGAAGTACCGAATCGCGTTGTAGAGGAGAATCAGCACGGGTAACTGAAGAAGTATCGGGAGACAACCGGAAGCGGGATTGTATCCCTTTTCCTTGTAGAGTGCCATCATTGCTTCCTGCTGCTTTCTCGGGTCCTTGTACTTCTTTTTTATTCTATCAACATCCGGTTGCAGCATCCTCATCATCAGCATTGATTTCGTCTGAATATGATAAAGGGGATAGAGGATGAATCGCGTTACAATAGTGAAGATAATCAGCGCCCATCCGAAGTTCCCAGACCACTGGTAAAGCCAGAAGAGGAAGTAGACTATCCCATGGTAGATCCATGAGAAAATGGTCACCCCGCCAAAGTTTTGGAGATCTTTGACTATCGCTTCGTAGTGTTCTGGAAGGGCCTGCTTAATATGTATTAATCTCATTGGGCCTGCAAAAGATTCCAGAACCCCTCTTCCACTTTCAAGCTCGTATCTTTGGAACTTAAATGTCCCCTGGTTCGACGCTACTGCAAACAGCGTCTTCTGGCCGCTGAACTTGTCATATGTCATATAGTAAGAGGAATCGGGTCCCAACGTTTGATTTTGGTAAGATATGAACGGCAAAGCGACCTCTACTCTCTGGTTGAAATCGAACTGAACTTTGAAATCATAGTAAGGACTGTTGAGAATAATGAAAGACTTACTGCCCTGCTCGTAATTAAATGTCACAACTATGTTTCCGTCGATATCCTCCCTGTATGAAAATGAAGTTGGAAGAAGCTCGTTTCCTTCAGCATCGAATACGTTAAAGCCGTCTTTGCCAAGACTTTCGTTGTAGACATAGAACTCGACTGTTTTGTTATCGGCATAACTCGTAACTCCAAGAGTCAACCCTCTCACTGTGTCGAGAGTAACCTTGAGCGTTTTACCTGAGACTATGAGTGTACTGGTTCCTTCCTGAGTAACGAGTTCTTTGCTCGATACAGTGAGCGTGCAAAGTGTCATGAAGATCAAAGTAAGAAGTATCGCTCTTCTCATTTTCCGTGCCTCCTCAGTAGCGTGAAGTGATCTGGTACTTCATCGAAGCCCCCTGGATTGAAGGGATTGCATCGGAGTATTCTCCATGTTCCGAGAACGAGCCCCTTGAAAGCTCCAAATCTCTCTATAGCTTCATATGTGTATGTTGAACACGTGGGATAAAACCTGCATCTTGGGCGGGTTCTAGGTGAGATCTTTCTTCTGTAGAAATCTATTAGAAACAATAGTATCTTTTTCATCGGACGTTTCTCCAATTTTCTCAGCGATTCGTTTGATAACGAGCATAATGCCAGAGTACCCAACTTCTCTCTCTTTAAACAGGTCAGATAAATCCTTTCTAGCAATGAAAAGTATATCATACCCCGCGGGGAAGACTGATTTATTAGTCCTGTAAACCTCTTTCACCAATCTTCTGAGTCGGTTTCTCACGTGTGCCTTGCCGAATTTCCGTTTTATCGATATTCCAATACGAGAAAAAGGCAGACTATTCTTAACATACAATACAACAAAAAAAGGGTCAACAATTGACTTTCCCTCTTTGAAGACTCTGTCGAAGTCTGCCTTTCTTCTTAGTCTTTCTGTTTTACTAAGGGACTGATCTTTCAGATTCACACAGACAGTCTCTTTCTTCCCTTTCTTCGTCTATTTGCCAGCACTTTTCGGCCGCCAACCGTTCGGGATCTAACAAGAAAACCATGTGTTCTGTTCCTCTTAACTCTTGATGGTTGGTATGTTCTTTTCATTATAAACAACCTCCAGTGAATTCGTCACAGTGAACATTATACGGAGTGCGGCAGGGACTGTCAAGGCGCCGATATGCCGGTGTCTTGCCGGACCGAAAGCAGAGTCACTGAAGGTACTGTTGATCGATAGTATAATAGATTGATGTATGAGTTCCACTTGGACTATACACTAACTTGGAGGAAAATATGCTGCTGTCGCTGGCAGGAAGGGATTTTCTTACATTCAGGGAGTTCTATGTTGAGTTCTCTGAAGGAATGAACGCAATAACCGGTGAATCCGGGGCAGGGAAGACGATCTTTCTTAAGGCGCTCTTGACAGTGTTAGGATTCCCTCCCCAATGGGATAACGTTAATGCCGGAAGTATTGAAGGAAACTTTGTGGTCGACGATTCTTTGAGCTCGAAACTGAGAGAAACGGGAATCGAGATTGAAGAAGACCACCTCCTTGTAACGGTAAGTTTCACAGGGCAACGGACGATTTACAGGATAAACGGGAGGATGGTGCCAAGGCAGATTGTTCAAACTGCCTTCAGCGACAGGGTAGAGGTTCACTCTCAGCACAGCAGTGTTAGTCTTCTGGACGAGTCTAAGCACCACGAGATTCTGGATCATGCGCTGAAAGGCGAAGAGAGCCTTACAAATTACAGAGAGCTATATGGCGAGTTTTTAAAGGTCAAGCGCGAGTTCGAATCGTTCAGTGTAGACCCTGCTCACATAGAGAGAGAGAAGGACTTCTTGAGTTTCCAGATTAGCGAGATAGAAGAGGCTGGACTGCAGCCGGGCGAGGATGAAATCGTAGAGATGAAGTATACAAGATATAGAAACGCACAAGCCCTCTTAGATACGTTTCATGAGCTGCGAGAGCTTCTTAAGGACGGCGATTTGTCTGTTTATAACTCGCTTAACGATGCACTTACTATAGTCGAGAGAATTGAAAGCTTTGGATATGGTGAGTGGCGAGAAAATCTCCAGGTTGCACTAGAAGAGCTCGACTCTCTGTACTCGAAGGTCGAAGAGGAGAGAGGTTCCCTTGACATCGACGATGAAGAGTTTACATCGATTGAGAACAGAATGACCTTAATCCAGGGGCTGAAGAGAAAATACGGTGATTCTGCAGATGCAGTACTCTCTAAGCTCGAGACGTTCAAAGAAGAGTTGAGGTCTCTGCAAGAGCTTGAGGAGAGAAAAGAGAGGCTGAAGAGGCGTGAAGAGGATCTGCTTGACAAATTGAAGAAGACCGGAGAGATTCTCGACCAAAAGAGATTGGCCAGGGCCAGGGAGATAGAAGAGCAAATAAGAGTTCATCTTGAAAGCCTTAGGATGAAAGGTGCAGAACTGAAGTTTCATTTGCGCCAGGAAGAGATACCGAGAAACTACGGTACTTCCAGAGTGACGATGATTGTGAAGACAAATCCCGGAATGGAATTTATGGAGATAGGTAAGGTGGCCTCCGGAGGAGAGCTCTCAAGGTTTTTACTGGCGCTTGAGTCTGCTTTGAGAGAGCAGCTGGATCTTAGAACGATTGTGTTTGACGAGGTTGACTCTGGTGTTGGGCAGAGGCTGGGAGCGGTAGTGGCGGACAAACTGCGAGAGATCTCGCAGGAGATACAGACTATAGTTATAACCCATCTTCCCCAAATCGCTCAGAATGCAGACAAGCACTTTGTCGTCAGAAAAGAGCAGTTCGGTTCCAACACCATTTCGAGTATAGAAGAGCTTCATGGCTGCTCTAAAGAAAGAGAGATCGAGGAAATGAGCGGCCAGATTCCAGATTGAGAAATGAGGTGCGTCTAGTGAATAGAGAAGAGCTAATAAACAGGATAGTTGAAGAAAAGGGAACGGAGGCGATTCCTGCTCTTCTTGACCTTCTGGTCAATGAAGACAGCGAAACTGCGCACATTTGCTTTGATGCGCTCTTGCAGATGGGAGAGGCAGTTGTTCCGCTTCTCATAGAGAAGATGCGAATAACGAATATCGACCCCGTCTCCAGGCTGTACCTTGCGGACCTCGCAGGTGAAATAGGCAACAGGAGAACCGTTACAAACCTTTATGAGATGCTGAAAGATTTCAGTGACGAGAGGTCTCAAGTCGTTATCTACGAGGCTCTTGCGCGCCTGGGTGAAGGAGAGAAGGTAGTGGGTGTTCTCTCTTTGATGCTTAGTGAGAACAATGACTCCGAACTCCGGGACCAAGTCATAATGGCTCTAAGCAGCACTAATTCCTCAATGGCTGTCAAGGCGCTTGCTGAGTTGTATGGGAGAGAGACGACCGACAAGTCTACGAAGGCCTTCATTCTTGAAGCAATTCACTCAATTCTCTCAAGGAGGTATGAATTGAAGAACTATCTCCAAAGCCTTCACAATGGTAGGGAGATCACTGAAAGGCTTTATCAATGGCAAAAAGAGAACTGACAGACTGTTTTGATATCCTCTATTCTTTGGGGGCGGATGTAAGGCTTAATGAGCCTCTGAAGTGGCATACGACGATCAGGGTAGGAGGTCCTGCAAGAGTCTTTGTTCAGCCGTATTCTGTTGAGTCGCTTGCGGAAATCGTGAGCTTTCTGAAATCTGAGGCGATTGAATTCAGAATCATCGGAGGAGGTTCAAATATCATCTGTCCCGCCCGCTTTGAAGGAGTTGTAGTCTCGACCAAGAATCTGAACTTGATGAAGTCCGAAGGAGAGAGGGTCTTCGTTCAGGCCGGGACCAGTGTCAATACTCTAATCTGGCACTGTTTATCTGAGGGGTTGACTGGCCTTGAGTTTCTCACTGGACTGCCCGGTTCTGTTGGGGGGGCGATTCTCATGAACGCGGGTGCCTTCGGTGGTGAACTTGGAAATCGCGTTGCCAGAGTGACTTATCTAGATGAAAGCAACAGGGCAAGAGAAATCGACGGGAAGGCCGCTGGTTTTTCTTACAGAAGCAGTATTTTCAGATCCAGCAAGGAAATCATCCTCGGAGCCGAGTTCGCTCTTAGAAGAGGAGAGAAGCTTGAAATCAGTAGAAGGATGTCTGAGATCCTGGCGAAAAGGCTTGAGAAGCAGCCGCTTCAGTATCCCAGTGCAGGGAGCGTTTTTATGAGACCAAGGCCTGACTTCTATGTAGGTTCCTTCATCGAAAAGTTAGGTTTGAAGGGTTTTAGGGTCGGGGACGCTGAAGTATCGGAAAAGCACGCAGGGTTTATAGTTAATAAAGGAGACGCCAGCCAGGAAGACGTTTTGAGTTTAATTGAAGTGATCAAGCGAAAAGTAAGAGAGGCTGCTGGCGTCGATCTTGGAACAGAGATAGAAATCTGGAAGGAGGTTGGATAATGGTTGACGTAAAAATTGAAGAACCTGAAGATAATTTCACAGGCGGTGGAGGCCCTAAGAAAAGCTTTTTATGGTCCGGGCTTTTTGTGCTGCTGGTTATTGTCGCAATCGTTGCCGTGTATTTCTTGAGCGGGTTTTTCCTGGTTGGGCCCGATCAGGTCGGACTGATCAAGAGATTCGGAAAGTATACAAATACCGTCGGTCCAGGACTTGGATACCATCTGCCATTTCCGTTTGAGAGCGTAGTCGTTGTAGATACTTCGAATTTGAGAAAGCAGGAAATCGGTTTTAGAACCGTTAGAACAGGTACTTACCAGACCCTGGCAAATGAGTCTCTCATGCTCACCGGAGATGGAAACATCGTCTCGGTGGAAATGGTTATCCAGTATTATGTTGGGGATCCGGCAAAACTCGCCTTCAATATCGTGGATGATGGCGACATCGTGAAGTTCACAACAGAGTCGGTGCTTAGGGAGGAAGTTGCTTCCAGCACTATAGACTCAATTCTCACAACCGAGAGAGACACAATCTCAATTCGGACCGCAGAGAGAGTCCAGGCCGAACTTGAGAGGCTCGGTACAGGCATATTGGTGAAAAACGTGTTCCTGCAAGAGGTGGCGCCTCCAAAACAGGTTATCGCCGCATTCGACGATGTGAACAGTGCCAAGCAGGACAAAGAGAAACTCATATATGAGGCCGAGAAATACAAGAACGACCTCATTCCCAAGGCAGAAGGAGAGGCGGCTCAATTGACTAGAGTCGCGGAAGGCTACGCACAGGAGAGGATTCTCAATGCAGAAGGAGAGGCGGATAGATTCCTTGCGATTCTCCAGGAGTACGAAAAGGCTGCGGAGGTTACTCGAACCAGGATGTATCTGGAAACGCTTGCTAAAGTACTTGGAGAGGCCAGTAAGACCGTTGTTCTTGACCAGAGCAGCGTTCTTAAACTCCTTGATCTTGAAGGGAGCGAGAGATAATGAAGTACAAATTCATCATTCCGATTGCTATTGTGGTAATAGTTGCGGCAGTTGTGCTGCCTAGCTTCTTCTTCATACTTGACGAGACTGAACAGGCCGTGGTCCTTCGATTTGGCGAAATACGCGAGTCAATTACTGAGGCCGGTCTTTACACCAAGACTCCGTTCATCGACTCTGTAAGGAAGTTCGACAAGCGAATTCAGATCTACGATGTTGATGCTGAGAGGATCTACTCTAGGGATAAAAAGACGATTCTTACAGACACCTTCGCGCTATGGAGGATAGTAGATCCCAGGAGTTTCGTAGAGACAATGAAGTCAGAACAGATCGCACTCACACGGATAGACGACATTGTGTACTCTCACGTAAGAAATACTTTTGGGAAACTTGATTACGATGACATCATCTCCGGCCAAAGAACAGATGTTCTCGACGAGATAACCAAACTTGCCGCAAATGACATGAAGGACTTTGGGATCGAGATAATATCTGTACGTGTTAAGAGGGCCGACTTGCCCGACGAAAACAGAAATGCTGTCTTCGAAAGAATGAAGTCCGAGAGAATGCAGGAAGCTTCATTGATTAGAGCCGAAGGGAATAGAGAGGCTCAGAAGCTTAGGGCGGAGGCCGACAAAGAAGCGCAGATAATGATGGCGACTGCACAGAAGGAAGCAGATATCATAATTGGGATGGGAGACGCTCAAGCTCTCACCATTTATGCAGATGCATACAACAGAGATCCGGATTTCTACGAGTTCATGAAGAGGCTGGAAGTCTACGAAGAGACACTTGCCGATGCCAATTACATTCTCGGACCTGCTATGGATTTCATAGATAAGTTTTCAAGAGGAGAGTAATGGATTGTACGAAATCACTTCTCGAAACCGGAAGCAGTGAGATAAACATCAAGAAGTCAAAGTTCATCGGCTTCAGTAAGAGGTGTGAGAACGAGGATGAAGCAAAGTCACTAATAAAGGCTGTCTTACAGGATCACGCAGGTGCCGACCACTGTTGCTGGGCGTATCGTATTTCGCTTCCAGGAAGGGAAGTGGCTAATTACTCCGACGGTGGAGAGCCTCACGGTTCTGCAGGGCAGCCAATACTTGGATCGATCTTTCGACTCGAGTTGACCGATGTTGCAGTGGCAGTCATAAGGTACTTCGGAGGAGTTAAGCTGGGAATACGAGGACTGATAGACGCCTATGGTGAAACGGCCCTGAAGGCCTTGAGGGCAGGAAAGCCAGCTCTGTTTTGCCCGGGTGTTGAGCTAGCTGCCGAGATGAGCTACAGTCATTGGAACGACTTCAGCAGATTGTTCGTGGAAGGAAGAGACTTCTCCGTTCGAAATGTAGACTACTCTGATAGAGTTATTTCAACGCTTGCGGTCAGAAAAGAGAATATCGATAGGGTCAGCTACTTCTTCAAAGAGAGAAGGATTCACTTCGAGATGGGAGAAGAGTTGAGTTTTGTGAGCCCGGTGGAATGATTCTACCGGGCGTATTCTGTCACATAATAATCCATGATCTTTCTTGAGATTTGTGAAGCCAGACCCGATCCGTAGCCGCCTTCGTGAACGAACACCGTAACAACTATCTCCGGTTCATGGAGAGGCATGAAACCTGTAAACCAGGAGTGAGTCGGTTTCGAACCTCCTTGTTCCGCAGTACCGGTCTTTCCGGCGGCCGTCTCTTCAAAACCTCTGAATGCAGAGTATGCGGTTCCCGCATCGGCGGCACTTCCACCCTTGCTTATGACATCTCCCATT
>Ga0334901_1002425_pt1 | contig 16015 bp, 4 predicted proteins | sample GraSluR3_MG_3_FD_207216 | JGI IMG/M metagenome (GOLD analysis project Ga0334901, IMG submission 207216) | Sludge microbial communities from methane-producing bioreactor in Wageningen University, Netherlands - Granular Sludge_15_08-R3 | ecosystem: Engineered > Bioreactor > Anaerobic > Unclassified... | reverse complement strand
AAAAAAATCAAAGATGCTTTTTGAAACTGACTAGGAAATGCTCGATCTGAAGTAAAAAGAGCTTCCAACGAACTAGCAAAAGCTTATTCCAAAGAAAATCTCAAAAAGGTAGTAACAGAACAAGCAATATTTTGACAATTATCATGAGCACTACAAGACCTAAAAGACTTTAGAAAAAGAACTATCAACGAAATAAAAACAAGTGCTGTTTATCAACAATTCGAAGATTTTTCTTCTGATCCAAATCCACAACAAACAGACTGAGAACAATGACCAACAACCACACCAAAAACAGATGAAGAAATAAGAAAAGAAGACATATCAGCAATAGCAGAAACTATAAGTTCAACTACCGAAAAAAGCAAGGATTTTGAAATAAAGATAACAAACAACATTGCATTATTACAACAAGAATCAACAAACATGAAAAACAAGTACAAAACTCTAGACACACCTGTAGATATTTTAATGCATTTTGTGGTTTTATCAGAGAAAATAAACAGCATAACAAACAATTTAATTGGGAGCAAAGACTCTGAAAGCGATTGTCTAATAAAGAATCTAGGAGCACTTTGCGAAAAACAGTGCAACAATATTTATAAAAAATGTTATTACTAATTATGAGAAAAAAACCTTTTCAAAAAGTAATCAAAAATCTTTTAATAAGTATCACTATGATATTAATTTTTTCTCATTGACTTAGTTTTGGACAATACTCAGCGGCACTAGGAAATTTAATTTCTGGTTTAGACAAGGTAGACACAAGAAAGTCTGATAAACAAAGTTTTGAAGAAGCTATTGGTTCTTTTTGTGACGCAATGTCTTCTATAAACATAGAATGAAGTTTTAATGCCAACGAATCATTGTTTCTATATTACATTTGTAATTATGTTAAAAAAACTAATAACTTCAAAAAACAATGATTCAAAGAAAATCCTGCAAATTCATATATAAAGTTTGAAGAAGATAATGAATGAAGACAAATAAATACATTAACAAGAAACTTGCCAGATTTTTATAAAGACACAGAAGAATATACCAAAAAACTTTTTGATAAAATAATTTGAAGTTATGTAAGTATTTATCAAGCTGCAATATATTGATATGTAAAAGATCCAAACAAATCTGATTTTACAGAATATTTTTCCATCAAATATTTTAGTTTTGGAAATGATTTTATAAATATATGTGCCAACGACAAACCATACAGCTATCCCAAAACTTGTAAAAAAATTAAAGACTACTTCTATTGAGCAAGAAATCTGATAAATACAAATGACGATAACATTTTAAATGACGAAAATATATTCAAAGAATATCAAACATCTTCTTGTTTATCAAACAAAAACAATCTAATTCCTTGTTGATTATACTGATGAGGTATGGAAAAATTTGTTTGACTAATCTACAATGAATTAATGTTTTATTCAATATTTGTCGAATATTATTCCTATTTATTACAAAACAAATCTCATTTTAAAAATCGAAATGAAAAATCATTTGATAAACAAATTATAAACAATCAAAATAGAGTAAGCGAGCTATACGACAACATTCAAACATCAAAAGAAGCAATACAAATAAGTATTAAAATGCTCAAAGAACTACAATATACTTTTCCAATTCATATTTGATTTCTAATGTATAGCGAAGATATTTACAAATTTAATTGAAGCATAGTTAAACTACTAACACCAATAGATGTTTTACAACACACATTTAGAAATGTTCAGAAAAAAGACTAAAAAAATTAAATTAATTATTTTATTTTGAGCTTTATTGGGTTTAATACTAAGCATACTTTTTCTAAGAAAAGAAGTTTTTTGAGACCTAACAATCAACAACGCTTTACAATGACTTTTAAATATTGTAGAAGAAAACAAACCAACATCAGATATTTTTGGTTGAAATACTATGACCGAAAATATTTACAAAAAGGCATTAGACTGAAGAAAAAGAAAAACAGCTCAACAAACAACGATTTCACTAGATAAAATACAATTTATCAATCAATGATTGGATATAAGCAAAGAAGATATATTAAATATATTGTACGATTCAAATACTAAAGTAAGATTGGCTATCAAAAAAAATGTTTGTTGAGGTGTCTTATATTTTCTCAAGGAGTGTATCAAAAACCAAGACATAAAAAATAGCTACAACAGAATAAGACCAAAACTTGCAGAAAAATGAATTATTTCAAATAATAACAATGCAATAACAGACAAAAATATTAGACTTCGAGTAAACAATCAATTTGAAATAATCTCAGACAATGAACTAGCTTTGGCATCTTTTGATGAGGCTTCACTCTGAGAAGATCTATTTTTAAACTGAGTCGCTGAAGATAGTGATTATGATTTACAAATAGATATACAAAATATTTGAGATTTATTATTTGAATCATTTATCTCACCAGTTGAAACAGTGTTTTATAAATTACCACCAAATTACACAGGCTGATGATCATCAAACAACACAAACAATCAGTCAAACAATTCAACTCAAAGACAAGATCTTTATACATTATTACAAAATCTTCTCAACCCATCTGAATCAACAAATACATGAACAATAACAGATTGATGATCAAGACCAACGACAACACAATGATCAAATTCACAACAAACAAATAATTCTGATAACCAATCAGATGTTTTTGATATAAAAGATTCTTGATTAGAAAACTTTGTAAAAGAAAATATTATAACACAAAAAGCCTCTTCACAATTACAAACAATTCAATGAGATGTTTGTAGGGATAATATTGTTGCTGAAATACCACAAAAAGAAAATGAAGAAACAATTAATCCTGATACTCTAAACCAATACATACAAGATATTCAAGAACAAATAGAGAATTATAACAATCTAAATCCAGAGCTTCAAATAACCCCAAACATCCGGGATGATCCAGCTTTTAGTTGAACAAATCCAAATCAAACCAATCAGATTATTGAACAATATATTGATTCTCTTTTTGATTCCGACTCAACACAATCTTGTCTAAACGACTGCAATAGTTTACCTATTTCAGAAAGAGTTATTTGTCAAATACAATGTGCTTGTTTCAGCATAGGTTGGCCAAACGACCCCGACCCAAGGGTTAAAGAAATGAATGAAATGTTGAAACTAAGATTTTGTATGGTACCTGTAAAAAACATGACTGTTCCTAAAGGCAAATCAATTTACAGTTTTGATGAGGTTTTAAACAGAATACATGCAATAACATACAATCTGGTAAACAATTGAGAAATGATGAAATATCAAAAAACAAAAGAGTTTTTAGATAGTCCTATAGCAGATTTTGATTTTTCAAAAATACTATCTTTTCAAATAAATTTAAACGTAAAACCAATTTTTCCCAACAAGACAGAAAACGCAAAAAAAGATCAGAAAAAAACAGAAGTTGAAAATATAATCAAAAATTCAAAATCAAAAAGCAATTCAGAAAAAGACCAAACAAAATCAGCCAGAGATAATCTAAATCTAAATAAATACCTTATCGTAGCCGATCCTGTAAAAGACAGAGCTCAAAAAGAGTTCTCATCCAACCTTGAAGAATACCAAAAATTATACGCAAAATATTCTAATATATATTGACCTGAAATATCAGCAACACAACAATTAATATCACCCAATGAAGAAAAAAAATCAAATATCTTAGATTCTTTAGCAGATTTTTTGGCAAAAAATTACTGATTTCGAACAACTGTGGAAAATGAATTACAAAATATAAACACAATAGCAAACTCATTACAAAACCAACTTTAAGTCAAAAATGCAGCAGTTATTGCTCTCATAATTGCATAAGAAAATGTAATCACAATTACTCATATAATAGCATTTTTTATTGCTGTATTTCATTTTGAAGTAGCTCAAGAATCTGAATTAAATATACTTGTAGCATACAAATATCAAGCAAAAATAATAAAACACGCTCATACAAAAATACCAACTTCAGATAAAAACTTAATAAGATAAGCCAAATAATCCAATATAGTATCCCAAGTAAAAACTCAAGAAGCCATCTGAGCTGATAGATTTTTTTTTGATTGATATTTATCCGCTTGCTCATTATATTTATCCCAAACTTTTCATCATTCTCATATTTTTTCAACCTCATTTCATATATTTTCTTGAGAAGCAGAATCCATTTCAGGAATAATTTGCAAGTTTTGAGCAAACAAAGATCAATAAAAACTCAAAGATAAAATAAACATAACAATGTATTTCATTTCCGACAATAATAAAAAATAAATTTATTGCATGCACTCTTTTGATAAAGGAGCCTGTTTACCAATTGTATTGAAAAGAGAAGAAATAGCAATAATCTTATCTTGTAATTTCATCAATCTATTTTGAATAAATTGATTTGTATAACTTGTCCAACTATCAAAAAGTAAATTTGCTCAAGCATTTTGGGACAATGTAACCGCAACAACCCTTTCTTGATTTATTTTTGATCTTACAAGATACATACATTTAGAATAATATCAATCTCACAAAATATCAACATTTTTTAATCCAGATTTCTCATACATATGCAAAGATACCAAACAAAGATTAATATATTTATGTTGTAAATTTATATCCAACGTTTTTTCAAACGCATCAAAATAAACAGGAATATTTTCTTTTCTTATAACATTTGGTATAGGTAGTTTTTGAGCCCAAAACTCTTCGTATTTTTGTGAAATTAATTCTGGTGTCTTTTTTTCTTCTGTATTATAAATAAAATCAAGCCACTCTTTTCCATCTTTATCTGGCTCCATTTCACCATACAAATCTTCTTCTTTTGCTGACAATTTTCTAATTCCTATATCTATCAAATGATCATACCAATAAGGACTACTTGGTCATTGAAGTGAGTTTGAACACAAGCCATCAGACTGATAATCTTTTTCCACAAAAGGGTTGTCTTTTTTTCATTGTCTATGAAGACAACAATGATATTGCAAATGAGAACGAGCAAGCTCTATATCTTCTTGTCAAAAAATACGGTTTTCATGAAATATAATTTCTGTGCTTGAACAATCATCAGCAAATCAAAACGCAGAAAAAACAAACAAAACAAACAAAAGAATTCAGACTATAGTTTTTTTTAAATAATTAAACATTACAAACAAAATTAGCAAATTAAATTATTTCATAAGACGAGTCTTTGTTGTGATTCTAACTATATCTTTGCCCAAAAAATCCTTGATAACATAAATCAAAGAACGAGTTGTTGTATCATAACGATATTCACCAAACAAAGATGTTGCTGATTGTTTTGGTAGATATAATTGACCAATAGGAGATACATACAAAATACATTCCTTATCCAAAGATTGAACACATGTCCCACCAAAAAACGCACCAAAACTAGTTTGATTAAGATCTATTTTTTTATAAAAAGGCTCCTTTTGATATAAAGTAATATCACTAAGAGATATTGATGGCATTTGGATCCAGAAAACCGTAGTACCTGATGTTTTATCAAGAACACGAACCAATGGGTATCCAGAAGCCAAATCCAAAACAACATCATATTGATCTTGATATAATGGAAGAATAGAAACATGACCATCTATAGTTATTTGACCTATTTCATTTCAAGAAACATCATACAATCAAACAGTATTACCCAAACTAAATACAGATCAGGTAACAACCGTTTGTTTTGGTCAAACAAAATATCATCAAGACGAATTAGCTAATGTTCAAGAAATTTCCTGCCAAAGATCATTTCTATTTCTTTGGAAAACCACCATTCATTGATCAATATCATGCGAAATTTCTGCAACAAGTTGTCAAGAAAACTCAGAAATAGGCACGAATTCTTTCATCTCAATCGTTGGAACCTCTATCTCGAGTGACACCTTCTCTAGTTGTTTATTTCAATTAAAATCTTCTGCTCATAAAATATATTCCAACTCAGTTTTTCAAGTAAAATATAATCATGTGATTTGAATATTTGCTTTTGGAGAATTTGCTTTTGACACAGATATTATTTCTCAATCTTTTTCTATCCACATACTTGCTACGGAAACATTATCAGTCCAATCTATATTCAAATCATAAGTAGTTCAAACAAATCATTTATGACGAGATCACATACTAACCACCTCCGATGTCGCAGGCCTAAACAAAGACACCTCTGCTTGTGGTCAAACTGTATCTGATAAAATCTGTCTTCAAGCAACAATTTGATTTGACCAAGGTCAACTTGGTTCATAATATGGATTTTCCAAGTTATTTTTATTTTTCAATGGAACAATTTCTGCATACTGCCAATTTCTAGGTATTTCATTTAATCAAAGTGAAATAGCAGGTTGATTTTCTTGGTAAAATTTCATAGAAAAAATTAATTCTGAATATGTTCATCAAGACAAAAACTCTAGTACATTCATAGCTTTATTTCCATCTTTTCATTTGTAGTAATATCTTTCTTTAAAATCTATTTTTGCTCAACTATAATTTGTTCAAACAGGTAACATCAAAACATACCTCTTATTGAGGAATTCATCATCCAAAAAACGAAATGCCGTATCTTTATCATTATAAGTATCTATTCTATGATTAAGTTTTATTAAGTATCAATCTACTTTTTCTCAATAAATATTGTTATTAGACCAAGACATTTGTATTGCATCAAAAGATTGACCAACCATCTTGAAATTTTTAACCTCTTGATAATGAGATGACAATTTAACAGAGATATTTCCAAAATCTACATATCAATCGTTTTTCTCTGTTTTTTGTAAAATCTCATCATAAGAATCAATATATGAAGATGCAAATATACCTGGAGAATAAATATGAAATGTTTTATTTGTATCCAAATTTTTATATTCTGATTCTTGTTTTGCGTATTTTACATAGATGGAATTATTATCCCACATTACAATATCATCTAATTTATTGTCATTTATATCTGTCATAAAATAACGATCACGTAACTGAGAAATAACATTTTCAGATTTCACAACATTTATCATTTTTCATGAAATAGGTTCTTCAACAAAAACTCAACGAACATAAGAAGATATATCTGTTCAAAATCATGAATCAGTAGAAGATTCTCATCAGCAAGTTGGACAAGACTGAGATAACAAAGGAATCGATTTTGATATATTATTTTTTTCAGTTTCAACAACAGGCAATCAACAAGAAGAATAAGAAAGTTTTTCAAAACCCAATTTATCATAAACAGTATTTATTGTCGATTGCATAGATTCTAGATAACTAGTTGATTTATCATAATCAGGTTTTGTCATACCAAGTTCTGTTGGATTAGATTCTTTTAATGACTGCAAATATCATCAAACCAAAGAAGCATTTATATCCATATAAGCTTTAAAAGGAGATTCTTGTTTTTCCAAAATAGCATATGTTTGATCGTCTGTAACAAACAAAGGTGTTGAAAAAGAAATATCAATACGTTCATCATTTACCAAAGCAATATCGTTATTATTAACTTGCGCTACAAACTTATCATAAGAAGAGATTGATTTTGCTAATTGGCGAACTTCATTTTGTTTTTCCAACAATACAGTATTTATTTCCTGATAAACTTTTTTGATGTTTTCAGAAGCAGGAGAAACAACTGCTGAAGTTTTCAAAACAGAAGATAAAGAATCTATTTGAGCAGTGGTTGTAGGGTCTTCAACAAGATTTTTAAAAGTAAATAATTGTTCATTAAGTTGTTTATAAGCAACTTCATAATCTACCTCTCAAACATATCAAAGAGCATCTATAGGAATATCCAATTTTGGTACACTAAGATCAAAATTAACATCTTGAATGTCTTGATTCAAAAAATCTGTAACTGCATTATTGTTTAATCAAGAATTAACTCGATTTATACCTCTTGAATAAACATCCGAAACTCAATAACTAAAAGAATTTATTGTACCAGCAATCTGATTTAAAAATCAATAAAACAAACTGAAATCCATTTTGAATTGTAAAAATGAATCCAATTGTAAATCAAATCATTGAAGTTTTGGATCTGAGTTCCAAGTAAACGTTTGATCAAAAAAATCAAAAACAGGCACATCCCAAGTTCTCTGAGTGAGTTGCTCCACTTTTGTTTTAATTCATTTTTCTCAAACCAAACCTACACCCTTTTTCAGTATACAGAAAATTTTTGAAACAAATTCTGCAACTTCTATAATTCCAGATATTTCCGGAATAATACTAGGAATTTTTGGTGCTGGCGGTAATATTGGTAGAGAAAAATCTATTTTTGGAATAAAAGATGGTAATTCTGGAAGTGTTGGAGGCGGTGGCAACAAAGGAATTTGCGGCAGCTCATAATCAAATGTAACAGCAAAATCCAATCACATAGAAACATTAAAATTTGGCGGTGGTGGTAAATTTGGCAATTGTGGCAACGGAAAATCAACTGGAACAAAAACAAATCTAGGTAAAGCCATACTAATTCATAAATCAACACGAGAAAGGTCTATATTAATATTTGGAATCTTAAATGGAGGTATAGGAATAATTGGGATTTTTGGAAACAAGAAACTCAAACTACAACCATAAGCTCAATAACCATCACGAGAACATTTACCACATCTTTTTGTCCAATTAACTGTCAAATCAACAATCACTTGATATGTTTTTATAGTAGTCAAAATCAAAATAAGTGAATCAATCCATTTTGCGTAAATTCTAGCATTTACATTTACCCATCAAATCAAAGTTGATGACAAAGTAGAAACAAAACCAATAATATCAGACATATATTTATCTACAAAATGCATCCAATCATAAAGCTGAAGAGGAAACTGTTTATATTGTTCTAATACTTGAATATTTTGCTGTACATTTCTAACAAGACCCAAAGCATCATTATAAAATGTTACAAATTGATCCAAATCTCAAGCAAAAGATGCACATGTAAACATTTCTTGCTTCTTTTTGCTTACAATAGATAGTTCATTTTTTTTGTTTTCTTCTGAAAGATTTTTCCAAGGATCACACTGATTTCATGTATCTCACTCTTTTGAATTCAAACATTTTTCAACAAAATTTATTCTAGGTAAAGCAACTACTTTTCTTCAAAAAAATTGAAACTGTCTACCTATATCGTTTAGAATTGCTGCAGCATCTTCTATATTAATGGTATCACTATCTGTAAGTGTAGGATCCTTTATAACTTCATTCAAAAAACTTCTTTCTTTTTCCAAAGACTCTTGAAGTTTTATTTTATCTTGTCAATCTGGCATTTCTTTTATTCTAGACTCTTCAACTTCCAAATATTTTAATCTGTTTTCTGCGTCTTGTTTAGTTACTTTACCACAAATTGTTGCTAATTCATAAACAGCCTCCAACCACTGTTTGAGAATCTTTCTTTGATTATCCAACCAAGATCTAAGATAACTTTCATATTTCATAATATCTTCTGTAGTTGGCAACGGAGTCTTCAGAATTATATCTTTCGTATAAAGATCTACCAAGGGAATAGAATCAAATATATTTATCAAAGATTCAAACGGATTATTTGCAGCAGATGATAATGCTTGATAATTTTGTTCTGCTCAAATAGATCATGCTTTTTGCCAAAAAGAAGATTCTTTATCATATTCTGCAAATTTTGCATCATCTTTTTTTGCATCACTAGATGCTTCTCACCAAGAATCAGCATCAAACAATCATCAAAAACCATCAGCCATTTGAGAAAGCTCAGGCAAGGTTACATTTACAGTAAGCTTGGTTAAATTGTTTATCATATATCTAATCTGTCTACCAAACCAATCTTTTACCAATGCTTTTATAATTCATTTTGCATTACTATCTTTTATTTTAAGATCAATAGTTGGTCATTGCAAAAAACTAAACGGATCCAAATTAAATCAGCCAACAAAAGCTGGATTAGTATTTAAAGAATGTTTTTTTGTTGGCTTAGAAGAAAATCAAACATATCCAAAATTAGCATTTGGAACTGCCGAAGTCCAAGAACTATTTTCTGATCAAACAGACGAAAGTCTAAATGGAGATTTTTGTGTTTGTTGCTGAATTATTGTAGTGTTTGAAACAACTTTTGCAGATCAATACTGCATAGGTTGTTCACAAGAACCATTTTTGGCAAAGTCAAGCATCCAAGAATCTAAAACTTCTGTAGAAGGTTCATCCTCAGATCAAGGTTTTGGTGTTTTGTCACAAGTATATAAAGGGAACGCTGCAACAACACAATTACCTCACAAATCCCTTACCAAAGGAGGAAGTGCTGAACCCAACTTATAAGGTCCAAAACATATAGCAACTCACATTTGAAGAGTAAGTGTTGGAACCAAATACAATCTAACTTGAGAAGGGTATGTTCATCAAGAAGGCGGAAATCACGGAGACAGTCAAAATCAATCTAGTCCTGCCATTTGTTGAACAATCGGAACAAAACTAGAACCAATCATTGGAATTGGTCATACCGGAGTTTGCAAAGTACCAGGGAAAAACAACAAAGGAAATCCTGCTCAAAATTTATCATTTATCACACTAAAAATCGGCGCCAAAGGATGTGGAGCCGTTGGTGTACATCCAAAAATATGATATTTACCTGGCGCCAAAAAAGCTTGATTAAAAGGAATCATATTAAATGGAATTGGTGGTTGGCATCACTCACTTCATCAAAGTTTAAATCAAGCACAAAGATCATTCAAAAAATTATCTAATTTATCAGATATTGGAGCTAATGTTGCATTGAGAGCATCCATATTAAATTCAAAATTTGATTGCGTTGAAGAAGAGAAAAGATCTGAAACTGTCCAAGATTCAAAAACATTTGATATATCGGGAACAGAACCCATAGCTTGATCTATAATATTTTGAGTATTATTTTGAATTTCTGTTGCGCATCATTCATCACATTCATCATCTGCTTTGTCTGTACTCATAGCAGGAATAGCATTATTAAATAAGTCTTGCCCTTCTTTAAGTCATTCTTCGGTAAGTTTGTTTATTTTGGATTGAATATCGTCAAACTCTTCTAAGTAAGATCTATGGTTTTGAGATGAATTGTTCAAAAACAATCGTCTATATTTTTGACAACTATCAAGTGGAGTAACTATAATATCTGGATAAGTATCTTTCTTTTTGTTTTTATCCAAAAATCAAACATCTTCAACAGATATGGCAACAGTTGGTTCTCATTTATAAACAACCTCATAAGAAAATTTTACAGATTGACGAGAATTCAAATTTATATTATCCAAAACAAAGAATGTATCATTACTATCAAACCAAACAATATCAGTACTATCAAAATTTCATGACTCTTTTTTAAATGAAATAATTTTATTTTCTTGATCAGTTTCAACTTCCCAAGGTCAAAGAATACGATCAAAATAAGTTGCTTTAATATTGTTTTGCAATCAAACAATAGTAGTAGAAATTTTAACTTTATCTCAACTCAACAAAGCTCATCAATTTAAATCTCTATATTGTTTGTAAACACTAATAGACTCATTTCAAGAAAGCTGAAGCAATGTTCTATATCAAATTTCATCCAAACTAATTCATGATTCATAACTTGGCATATATGAAACTGGTGCAGCCGAAAACACATCTTTTATGCTATCATAAGCCAATTGTTGAGAATAATTTGACATTGCAGAAACAAAAGATCAAATATCAAAGTCTTCTCATATAGAGACATCAAATCAATCTGGCAATTCTCATCATTGTCCATCATCTGTATCTTCATAAGAATCAGTTTGATTTTCTATAATCCAACCTTTTGTACGAACCATACTATCATCCTGAATATAGAAATCCGAATCTACAACAACTCCAAAACTTTTTACCAATTTAGTATTATTTTTTTGTCTATCATACCAGTCATCATCACAAGCATAAGGCAATGTAGAAACATAATTTGTTTTTCAACCCTTTGCTCAACCATAAAATATCTTAATATCTCCAACAAGATCATTTGTTATAATATCAATATTTCAATCTAGATCCATATCTTCAAAAAACAATTGCTGCAATCATTCAACAGACTCTGGTTTTTCTTGAACTTTTGTATTATCAGCATTTATATTTAGACATATCATATTTCCATCAACATCAATAACTCACTTATCATTTTTATATACCCTCAATTGATTATTATTTGTCCAAACCAAAATATCTGGATAATTATTTCCATCAACATCCCCAACAAAAACATCTCTTATACTATCAGCCAAACGCATAATATCCTGCATATTGGAATACGGATGTGTTCCTCAATAATTTTTTAAAAGCTTGATTGTTCAGTCAGTAAAAACAACCAAAATATCATTTAATCAGTCATTATTGAAATCAGTATCCAAAACTTTTAAAATAGATTTTGATGGGTTTGTATAAATTTGTTCTCCAATTCCCAAATCCATAGAAACAGATGAAATTTCGTTATTATTAGAAACCCTAGACAAAAGTGGATCTCAAAAGTTTATCAAAAACTGCGAACCAAAAGGAATTGTTGATTCTCCAACGCTTTTTCAATCACCAAACAATGTAATATTTTTAAAATCTCATCTAAAGCCTATTCATAATTCATAGTTATCGCTATCTTCTATAGAAAGATATCATTCTTTTTCAAAAATTCACAATACATCAATAATTCAGATTCATTTTTTTCAATTAGTTGTTCATTCTGCAAAAGTTATACTTTTATCGTAAGCAACAACATTGTACAAAACAACATCATCAATAGGTATTTTATTTTCTTTTGGTCTAATGAAATACAGACTTCATATATATTCTTTTTGATAAACAACATCCCAAACAGAATATCATTTTTCCATAGAATCAGATAAATTTATTTCAAATCAATCATTCCAAAAACCAGACTTCAAATCAAATAACAATTCTCCATCAGAAGAAAAACTAGTATCTGTTATTTCAACATCTTTTGAAATGTCATTTTTAGAAAAAAATATTGCAGATTTGGATTTTGAATTATATCACTGCAAAGAAACCAAAGGGTTTTCAGAAGAAAACAAAGATACATCTTTCACAAAAGACAGTGGTACATTTCCAATATTTTCAAATTCAAAAACCAATCATCAAGACAGCATTTTCAATGAAACATTACGATTCAAATAATTATAAACCTGTCCATCATCAGAAACAACACCAGCAAATTTTTTCAATAAGCTAGGATCTCATAACTGAGTAGTAACCGCCAAAAGTTTTTGAGAAGAAGAAACAATATCTGGAACATATGTAGAAAAGCTTTTGTCTATAGACCAAATGTTTCACCAATCCGAACCAAAAAGATTTAAATACATCACATTCAAGTTATCCTTTGGAAGAAATGTTTCTTGAACCACAATTTTTTTATAAGCTGGCGATTGTTCAGAAAGAGGAACTCATTCTAAAAAACCATATAGATAACTAATTCATCATGGCTCTTTTGTTTTTGTAGAAAAAGAGTATGAATCAGCCGTCACAGAAATAGTTTTAGAAGAAAAATCCAAAGCTCACAAAGATCAAACCTTCAACTCAGTTGATCAAGAAAGCTGATTTCACCAAAAATCTGTAATAGAAAAACCTCAACTAAACAATTCTCAAACCTTATATACTGTCGAGTTTGTTGTCAAATCAACACGATATGGTTTTCAAGGATTAATATTGACAGGAATATATATCAAATCAAGTCATGGAATCTGAATAATTAGTTCATCAGATCAAGCACGATAACTGGGCATCAAAAACACAGCCTGTTCTTCCTTTTCAAGAAAATAAGAATTTAAAGAAACAAAACTTCCTTCAGAAATAATTCATGGCTTAAATAATCAATTTTTACTTGTAACCGTAAAAGGAGTTTGCAACAAAGAACCATCTTGAGCGCGTAAAGAAACTATTATCCTAGGCAATGAAGAATATGTTTTGTCTACTCATGTCAATGTAAATGAAAGAGACGAAACAACTTTATTGTTTTCATAAAGAGAACGTCATCAATAACTAACCTTAAAATTACCAGGAGTTACCAAAAGAGTTTTTTTAGATAAACCATCTTCTCAAGAAAGAAAAAACGTAACATTTGTTGGTCTTTGAACATCAGGAGCCTGATAAACAAATATTCTATCAAAGTCAATAAATTCTGGACCAATAGATCATGAAGATCCTGGAGAAATAAATTGTCCATTCCCTGTTGCAACATAAACAACATAAGGATCAACTGTTCTTTTGATATTTTTACCAGAGAAATCTTGGGCAGAAACTCAAATAGGAAGCTGGGTTCAAGCAAGAAGTTTTGTAGTTGGTAATTCGATAGACGTTTCTTTTACTTTTGGTCAAGAAATATTATCTCAGGTAATCATAATAACATTTGTCCAATATTCTCAAAGATTTCAAGAAAAAACAGCCCCAGGGCCTTCCTCTGGGTTAAACAAATTTTTCATAGAATCTTTCCATGCTTCAAAACTACTTTGCAATCAAGAAAAAAATTCACCAAAAGATGGTCAGACTTCCATAGATACATCAAATTTTACAGAAGAAGCCAAAGTACTCCACCAACAATTAATTGCTGTTACCCAAGGCATTTTTCATTTTCACTGTTCTTCTTTAAGATCAAACAAAAGTTCAGAATAGCTAGAATCAATTCAACATTGACGAGTTGTTTCACCAAACAAATCATTATTAGAAATTGTTGAATCTTCTATCAAAACATTTGAAACTGGCTTTTGAGCAGATTGAATTTGTCTTATAAACGCAGGCAACTCTGATGCTGATATATAATCCTCTCTATCAGAATTTACATAAGCAACCTCATATCAAGAAGAATTATATGTTGGTGTAATTATGTCTCATTGATCTGGATGATGGGTAAGATACCCAGAAAGAATATAAGATATTTTTTTATTAAGATCAAAAGCTGTTCTAATAGAATCCAAATCTTTGTCTACATATTCTTCATTTTTCTTAGAATATACTGGAAGAGTCTGATAATACATCAATTCTGCTAACTCAGAAATACGTTGATCACCAATCAAAGAGACAAAAAAATCTTCTGGCAATAATTTTGTTGTACGATTTTTTGGAGTAGCCAAAGAATCTGACTGTGAAAGAAAATCAAACGCAGCAAAATTACTGTTATAATATTGTTGCCTTTTTTGTTCTTGTTTATCAAGAAGTTTGTTATATTCCTTGGCTTTGTCAACCAAATAATCATTTATTCACTTCTTTATTTCTGATATTGTCTTCAAAATAAGATTTGATCATTCCTGTCTATAAACAGAAACTTCATAAAGATTTGGATATACAAAAGTGACTACATCACCACCAAGTCACTGAAAAGTAATATTTCTTGGTCAATCTATAGGCCTGTCTATTGTTGTCTGATTGAGTCATGGAACAAGTGTGAGCGGCGGCTCTTCATCAATAGTTTTTATTGACCCAATCATAGTTTTAACCAAAGCAATATCATTAAGAAGTCATTCCTCCTGTTTTGCTTCTTCCAAAGACATTTCAATTGTTTCAAGAAGTTTTATTTCTATATCTGTTGAAACTCAATCAATTTCATCAACAACAATTGTCTTTTCGATTATAGGTATTATACCAAAAACTCTGTTCAAGTCTTCAACAAGATCATCAACAGCAGAACAAACTGATTTATAGTTGTTTTTACATCAACAATAATTGGGAATAAGCGCTGTTCAACAATTTTGAAGTTTATTTATATTGTTTTTTTTGTCAATAAGTGCTCCTGTAGAAAATTTCTGGGTTTTTATGTTTTCATATATTGAAATAATCTGATTAAAAGTTGTTGGTAATCAATCATATTGATTTTTAATAGCAGAAACTGACGCCAAAAGATCTTTACTCCAACCAGAAAGAAAAGTTGTTTCTTGATTGTATAATTTTTCTATTTCATCTATTCTATCAAAATAAGCAAGAACCAATCAAAGATTCAACTCTGGCAAAGAATCAGCACTTTCTTCCAAGGAAAGAAAAACACCAGACAATGTATTTATATAAAATTGACTTCCTGTTTTAGAAAAAATATTTTGCAAACCAGACAATAAAACAACAG
>Ga0334901_1002421_pt1 | contig 16058 bp, 17 predicted proteins | sample GraSluR3_MG_3_FD_207216 | JGI IMG/M metagenome (GOLD analysis project Ga0334901, IMG submission 207216) | Sludge microbial communities from methane-producing bioreactor in Wageningen University, Netherlands - Granular Sludge_15_08-R3 | ecosystem: Engineered > Bioreactor > Anaerobic >... | reverse complement strand
GAAAAATATGAAGCTACTCTTTAATGAGAAAGTGGCTCAGTATAGGGGAGACACTTCAAGAAAAAAGCAAATCCAGCAGAAGAACAATAGAATGATAGTAAAAATGTTTGACCAAAACCGGTAAAAGGTTATTGGTTTTCTTTGCGTGACTGGATTTTGGGAGGGGAAGAGAAGTAGGTATAAATTTTAAGTGAGACTTAGTGAAGGAGTTGATGTACATAAATCTGTATTTGATTTGTTTTCTTGCTATGAAGTAACTACAATTGAGGAGTGGGAAATATTATTTTACTTTTATTTAGCTGATAGTAAATATAGTTAAAAAGAATGTATGATTAGAGTTATCGGAAAAATCCATATTGTCATATACTGATAGGGCAACTTTGTAAATAGTATTATATTTTTAGTGTGTTGCTATTTTGAATATTGATTCCAATAGATAATTTATGATGATATGTCGATTTGGATTTATAATATTTGCCACTTGATATCCTTGGCTGTGATATACGTAACAATTAGAATAAAAACCTTATCTAACAAATCAATAGGAAGACTAATTTCGTTGTAATCTTTTTTCTGAGAATAGTTTCATATTAGGATTACTAACGAACATTTAAGAGAAGAAAATATCTCAAATAATGGAGTTGGAGCATTAGACAAATGATAAATTTTGCATAAAAAAGGAGAAAAAAATGACAAATGAAAAATGGTATGAAGAAGAAATTATAGAGGAAGATGATATTCTGATTAATGAATATGATCTGACTTCATCACCAAATGACTTTAATATAAAGACAATATATGATTTTATGTCATCAGGTGTGATTAAAATACCAAATTTTCAAAGAAATTATGTGTGGGACATAAAGCGAGCAAGTAAGCTTATAGAATCTATCATTTTAGGGATTCCAATTCCACAAATATTTTTGTATGAAGAAGCAAGAAACAGCTTTTTAGTTATCGATGGTCAGCAACGGTTAATGTCAATATTTTATTTTATTAAAAAGAGATTTCCTCGAAAAGAGAAGGTGGTTGAGATTAGAGATATTGTTGATCATAATGGAGCTTTGCCTGAAGAAATACTATATGACAATGAATATTTTACAGACTTTAATTTGCGTTTACCTGAGTATTTACCTGATGCACCTAATAAGTTTAATAAACTAAATTATTCTACGCTCGAAGATTATAGAGTAACATTTGATTTAAGAACAATTCGTAATATTGTAATTAAACAAGGAAGCTCGATAAAAGATGATTTTGCAGTATATGAGATATTTAATCGATTAAATTCTGGTGGCGTTAATCTAAAGCCACAGGAAATCCGAAGTAGTTTATTCCATTGTGATTTTTACTCTTTGCTTCATAGCATTAATTTAGATCCAAGATGGAGAAAAGTTTTAAAGCAAGCACAGCCAGATTTGCAGCAGAAAGATGTAGAGATTATATTAAGAGCATTTGCAATATTGCTTAATGAAGATGAATATAAGCCTTCAATGGTTAAATTTTTGAACAATTTTTCAAAAACAGTAAAAGGGTTTTCAGAAAGTTTGCAAAATTATTTGGCTACCTTATTTGAAACTTTTTTAGCTTCGTGTAGTGAGCTACCAGATAATGCATTTGTAAGTGACAACAATAGGTTTAATATATCACTTTTTGAAGCTGTATTTGTCGCGGTATGTAAGGATTGCGTTGTAGAGCGAAAATTGGTAGAGGGGAAAATTATATATCAATCACTAGTTGAATTGAAGTTAGATGAAAATTTTATTGACTATTCGTCATATAATACAACTAGCAAAAGTAATATAAAAAATAGAATACAAAAAGCTGTTGATTATATCGAAATGAGGGGTTAAATGGAATTTGTTGAGAAAATGTATAATGATAATAAAGAGATACTTGACTTCTTATCTACTCAAAACGAAATATCATACAAAGTTGATTTAGATTCAAAATTAAAGAAAATTATACTAATGTCAAGTGCAAGCTACTTTGAATCGCAGATGACTGAATTAATTGAATCATTTGTGGTAATAGTTACCGCAAATAATATTGCATTAGTTTCTTTTGTTAGGAATAAGGCAATCAATAGGCAATATCATACGTTGTTCGATTGGAAATCAAATAATATTAATGGATTTTTAGGATTGTTTGGACTTGATTTTAAAAAGGAGGCTATAGCCGACATCAATGCAAGTGAAAAATTAAAATCCGCAGTGACATCATTTTTGCTAATTGGTTCGGAAAGGAATAAGCTTGTGCATATAAATTTTGCTACATTTCTAATTGATCTAACATCTGATGAAATTATTGAACATCATAGAAATGCTCTATTATTAATCGATTATTTGAAAAAAAAGCTTAGTGTATTTTAAAGCTTCCGCTTCTGAGATCATAGGTCTTGCAAGGCAAGTCCTACAATTTATTTCGCTGAAACGAAGAGGAGCAACTTTATCAGGATGTACGGCCGAGCAAGGTCGGATTATATAGTGGAATCTCATCGGCTAAGGTAAGACCAATAGCCTGTAGTTTGTCTTGGAGCCTATTAGGTGACTGATAAGTTTAAGCGTAGGCAAACGAGATAATAGGCCAAAAGTTGACGTGATTGAGCCACGTAATACCAAATAGGAAGGTAGATGTTGTTTACTGAGCAAGAATACAATATTATGTTTAATTTATAGGTTAAAAAGCATGGCTTGTTCGGGATAGTAGAGCTAGGTATGCTTTATACGAATATAATACGGGAACTCGGGAGACGCCAATTCTTATCTGGATAAATAAACTTGAATATGTATAACAAGTATTAAAATGGGAAGCGGATGGAATTAATGAGTCGTAGTGTAGAATATTACTGATGACACAGGGTAAAGACTGAGAAGGAAAGGCTACAACATTCTAAAGCCCTTGAAAAGGAAATATTACCTGCACATGGAGTTGGAATGGAAACAAAATTGACAAGGATAGCACAGGAAAGACCTAATGCTAGAATAACATCTCTAGTAAAGCTAATCAACAAGGAGCGTTTAACTCAAAGTTATCAAAATATGAGTGGTAGAAAGGTAGTTGGAATCGACAAAATGACTAAAGATGGAGATTAAAATGAAAAGATACAACTGAGGACTTAACCTCAGAGGCTAACTTCAATTTATAGTTAAAGTGAAAATCATCTGTTCACAATTGAGCAGAAAATAATTTTAAAGGAGAATTTATGAAAGCGAAAATTATTAGTTTATTTAATCACAAGGGTGGAGTGAGTAAAACAACAACAACTTTCAATTTAGCATGGAAATTAACGCAATTAGGTAAGCGAGTTTTATTAGTAGATGCTGATTCTCAATGTAATTTAACCGGTATGATGATGGGTGATGATTTTGAAAATTATTATACTAATGAAAGCACGAAGCTAATGAATCTTATGGATGGCGCTAGGTCAGCATTTACTGGAAAACCAATGCCAATAGAAGCAATTGATTGTTACCAAACTGCTCAGAACGAAAGACTATTCTTAATACCTGGGCATATGAATATATCAGAATTTGAGCCAACGTTAAGTTTAGCCTTAAGTAGTAATAATGCGATAAGTACTTTACAAAATTTGCCAGGAGCATTTTATGAACTAATAAGGTTATGTTGCATAAAATATGATATTGAATATGTATTTGTTGACCTGAACCCTGGACTAAGTGCTATTAACCAAGTCTTTTTTGTTTACTGTGATTACTTTATTGTGCCTACTAATCCAGATCCTTTTTCAGTTATGGCAATAAATACTTTAAAGAATATTTTGCCGCGATGGAAGAAATGGGCTTTATCAAATCGTGAATACTTTGATGAAGCTTCTTATCCGTTGCCATTAAGCGAAATGAAGTTTATTGGTGCAATCATACAACGCTTTAGTTTAAGGAGTGGAACAGCGGCTAAATCATTTCAACAACGAATAGGAGAAATCAAAATGAATATAGATAAAAATTTAGTTAGTGAATTGAAAAAGTTTGATATGGTTATTGATAGTAGTTATTTGAATAATAATGGACAAACTAAGAATTATTGTATAGCAGAAATATCAGAATTTGGAGCTCTTTTGCAAAGTGCGCATGATGCAGGAGTACCAGTTTTTGCATTATCTGATGGGCAAATAGGTAGAAGTGGTAGTGTTCTTGATCAAATGCAGAAAAACAGAGAGCGGTTTAGTGACATCTTTGAAGAGATTGCTAATCTTGTAATAAAGGTTTGTGATGATCAGAGCATATAATTTATTTAATGAAATAATTAGTTCGTCTAAAGATTCAATAGCTATCTATGACTATTTAGTTGAACAAATGAGAGTGCCTTTTGACTGTTCTGATATTCTAAGATGGCAATGGGCACAATCGGTTTCTGCATTTGATAAATTAATTCATGATTTGGTTAGACTTGGAATGATTGAAATTTGCCAGAGAAAGCGACCTGCAACAAGCAAATATAATTCGTTCAAACTATCTTTAGAAAGTATAAATTCAGTTTTAGATGAAGAAAGTGATATAACTTCCACACTTGAGCAAAGCGTATTTGCCCAGCATGGATTTTTATCATTTCAAGATCCGTCAAAGGTCAATGATGCCTTAAGTTTGTTTTGGGATGAACAATTTAAGTGGCAAGCTATTTCGAGTTATTTAGGAGAAAGTGAAAAAGTTGTAAGGACACAATTAAAGAATATTGTTATTAGAAGAAACCAGATAGTTCATGAAGGTGACTTCTCTAATGACACATATGGAAGACAAGTAATTGAAAAACAAGATGCTATTTATGTTGTGAATTTTATCTCTGAATTGGGAACTGCTGTATACAATTTGGTAAAGCTATAATCTTAAGCAAGCTTCACAACGTTATCACTTGTGGCATGAAGGTGTTGCTGATTTATACGTAAAACTAACCTAGGATTTACGAGGAAAGTTGACCCACCCTAGAGGCGAAAGATTTGGCAGATTGGATAGCAGTGCAAAGAGTTTACAAACAGACAAAGTCTAAACGAGCCACAGCTAAAATTCTTGGAATAGCAAGAAAAATGGTTAAACGAGTTCTTGTATATTTGAACCACCTGAATATCAGCGTAGACTTATGGAACTAAGATGGATAACTACAAAGAAAAATTATCGAATGGAAGTGTGAAACTAATAACTTTAATGGAACCTGATTTTTTAGGGAACAGAAAAAATTTGGATATGTAGGAAGCATCGGACCAATATATTGATTTTCACAAAGAATGGATGAAGATATTGGTGGTCATATCAGCAAAAAAGCAAAATACGCCATGAAAGTCCCTAAGAAGACAAGCAAAGTTCGAATAGACAGAATACGAGATCATCGTCGGCGAAAGGTACCGTAAAATATATTGTTTTGCAATGATTTTGGCTACATCGAGAAAGAAAGCGGTATGTTTCTCTTTAAAAGTAGATGCAGATACAATCTATGAACTTTCTGATGACCTGGGTGGTGTACGCTTGTATTGGTCATTAATGTGCAAGTGTTCAATGAATGGTTTTATTTAAACAACTTTATAATAAATGTAAGAAAACGCGATTTAAGTATTTTAATAAGTGTAAATAACATATATGAATAATTTGAAAGGAGACAGATAAATTGACACATAACTATTTTTTAAATTGCAGAGAATGTGAAACAATTATCAATATTAGAGTGCAAATAGGTTTTTATGATGTTCCGTTCAATATTCATTGTCCTAATTGTCAGACACATATTCATGGAAAATTACTAATAGATCAAGAGGAAGTAGGCTTAAAGCTCGAAGTCCAGAATGCATCTGAAAATCATAATGAAATAGACTCAACTGACAATTTGTATTGTGCAGAATTGTCTGCGGAATTTCTTACTAACAAAATGTATTTTCGTGATTTAGGAAATAATGAATTACCACCATATCTGAATAATATGCAGTTTTTCTCCGATGATTTAAAGGCTATAGACGCTACTCAAAGTGCAATGGTGTTTGCACAACACTTTGATAACAGATGGAAAAAGATTAAGGTGTTATATGAATTGTCTTGGAACAATCAAGTTTCTTTGCTTTATCCAAAACTTGAAAAAGAAATAAGTGGTTTTGATTTTATACCAATAAAAAAGGTAAATAATGACCTAGATGCAAATATTGCGATGCATCAAATGATGCTTACCACAACGGGGATAACCAAAGCTCTGGAATCAAAGACTTTAGATAAATATATTGAGATATCAAAGCATATAACAAGAAGCAAAGAAATAATTGAAAAAGTTCAAGATTATATTTGTGATATTTCTCCTAAGTATAATGAAATCGAAAAAAAAGCCTTCAAGCTCATCGATTCTTTCAGTAACATATATGAGCAACTTATTCCAGTAGTTGCTTTGAGAAATACTGAATGTTTGGATAATGTTGATCGGAAAAAATATGGAATAATGACTACTAACTTCGAAGAGCTAACAGCTTTTTATGCTATGAGTTACGAGTGGATATTGGATAATATCGATATTGTCATTGCTTTGAATAACATAGTTTCAAGAAATGATTATAGTAGTTGTATTAATAATAAATCATATGATAGTATCCTTACTATTGGCTCAAAGTACAAGAAACTTGATTATATAGATGATTCAGAATCATTTAGTCCTCCAACAAGTAGCTTGAAAAATCGTATCAGAAATGCTATTCAACATATTGATGCAGAAGTTGATTATATGTCACAAAAGGTTGTTTTTACAGATAACTATCGTGGAAACACAAATGAAGTAACAATGTATCTCATTGATTTTGCTGATTTATGTATAGAGAACTTTTCTATTATAATCTATATACTCGAGTTGATTTATAATCTTAAAAAAATTGATTATTTGTCAATTGGCTTAATACCAAGTCATATGCTCATTAATCAGTATCAAGCACAAAGAAGTTATAATAAAGCAGGAAGAAACGATTTATGCCCTTGTGGTAGCGGGAAGAAATATAAAAAATGTTGTCTTCAAAATGAAAAGCATTGATATAGGCTGATGTTTTTGTTTGCTTTAGTTATGTGTATTTATTACTAAAGTATTGATGAAGTCAAATTTCTCTATGATGAATAATGACAACGAGTTGTGATAGATTAATATATCTGTTATTGCAAATAAAGTAGAAATTTAAGAACTAAATGGATAATCGATTTCGGAATTCTAGCAAGTTTATTAGAATGAAGAGTTTGGAAAAGTAATTATATGTAAAAGAATGTAAGGAGTGATCAAGATATCTAGAGTAGCAGATTCAACAATCAAAGGATTTTTATATCAGTTTAATTTGACATTAAATGAATTATTAATATCAGATGATGACACAATAATACAGGTAGAAGGTGTAATTGAAGATGTAGATATTATAAAAAATGATAGAATTGTTGCGATACAGTGTAAATATCATGAAGAGCAGGATAGCTACACTCTTTCAAAAATGTATAAGCCGATTCTCCAAATGTTAAGAACACATATATCAAGCGATGACATACAGATTGATTATGTTTTATATGCTTATTTTCCTACTGAAATAAAAAGAAACATAAAACTTTCAGAAGATGACATGTTAAGTATACTTTGCACTGAAAACTTGGATTATATTTCGAAATATATATGCAAAATATCTCCACCGAGCATTCCAGAGGTATTTGAAATCTCAAAAAAAGAACGAAAATCTCAAGTGGATAAAAAAGCTTTAAAAGATTATTATGAGGCGAATCCACTAGAAATAAATGATAAAATACGTTTGTTTATCGAAGAACGCCTTACGATTTCTTTTGCCGACTCGTTTGAGACAGTGGAACAGAGCGCTAAAGATAAGCTGATTCATACTGGTATAGATGATAAAGATGTTGAAGAAATCTTTTATCCAAATGCAATTCATAAGATTGCTCAATTAAGTACTAACTCGGATGATAAAACAAGGAAGATTCGAAGAAGAAATTTTCTACAAGAATTATTATCGGTAAAAAAGACTGCTATATCAAGATGGACTAGAGAACTGAAAAACTATAAACAACTAATAACATCAAGAAGAAATCAGATAAGTACAAATCTCAATCAAAATAATAGAAAGAGGTACTTTCTAATCAATGTAAATAATATAGAAAACTTGTTTGATGACATCGTCATGTTTATTAAGGATTATACTGAAATATATTGTCATAAACCCAAATTACATGATCCGGCACTGATTTGTCTAAGCTCATCTGATGATCGAATTGCAGATATTGCTGCTAGGTTATATAAGAAATCAGTTGAAGTGGAGATAGGATATGTTGGTTGTACTTTCTTTCCAGAGAGATTGATGAGAGAGCCAGAAAGAAAGGTTAATGATAATTGGATGCAGTTTAAAATGAGACTTTGCTCTGAAAATGAAGAAACTATAAATACAATTAATGATAATAAACCAGATGATCTATTCATTATAAATGATAGAATTGATGATAGATATGATTTGCAAGATATTAACGTAGAATATTTGGATGTTAAAACGATCAATGAGTTGAAATTTATATTAAAAATGATTAAGGAGGTACCTGTAATTGAGTAATGTAATAGGGTTAGTGTATGAAAGTAGTGCGTTAGGTATAAGTGTTAAATTGGATAGTGATAGCTTTGAAGCAAATAAAGCTTCACTTATAATTGGTAAACACTTGAAAATTGACACTGGAAATCATGATTTTTTAATTGCGGCTATTACAAATATTAAAGCTATTAGCGATGGTGAAAGTGATAAATATATTGTAGTAACTGATCCGTTAGGAACAGTCTGGAATGATGTTTTTAGCCCTGGAAGTAGTATTCTACCTTCACCAACTGAAAAAGTATACGTTGCAGATGAGAATACATTAAAGCACATTTTTTTACAAAATGAAAAATATTCATTTAATCTGGGAAACCTTGTTCAAAACAAGGATATTAGTCTTTTCTTAGATGGAGATATTTTCTTTAGTAAACATATCGGAATTGTGGGATCGACAGGTTCTGGTAAGTCATGTACGGTGGCTAAAATACTTCAAGAAGCTGTTGGTATTAATGATGGAAAAAACCTTTACATTGATGAGAAAAAGAATTCGCATATAATTATTTTTGACATACATTCTGAATATTCAGCGGCATTCAAAGTTGCCAAGGAAGAAAAATTCACTCTTAATTATTTGGATGTAGAAAAAATGAAGTTACCATACTGGCTTATGAATTCAGAAGAACTTGAGTCTATATTTATTGAAAGTAATGAGAATAATTCACACAATCAAGTATCTCAGTTTAGAAAAGCTGTGATAAAAAATAAGGAGAAACATAACTCTGGTATTACAAAGGTAACATATGATACACCTGTATATTTCAGTATTCACGAGGTTTACAATTTTATCTATAATCTAAATAACGAAGTGATTAATAAGAAGGAAAATGAGAAATGGTTACCTAAAATTATTAATCAAACAGGGCAAACAGAATTGATTAATAATACTGATGTATATTTTGACAAAATATATAATTTTGTGCCTACCTCTACTTCGAAAGCTGAAAAAGCAAGCAATGGAGCGTTTAATGGAGAATTCAACCGCTTTATAGCGCGACTAGATAATAAAATTAATGATAAACGGTTAGATTTCTTGATGGAACCATTAAAAGATGATGGTACACAATATTTAACAGGAGACTTTCCAGATATATTGAAACAATTTTTAGGTTACTTAAATAAGTCAAATGTGTCTATCATAGATTTGAGTGGTGTACCATTCGAAGTATTGTCGATTACCGTTAGCTTGATATCAAGAATCATCTTTGATTTTACATTCCATTATTCAAAGTTAAAACATATTAAGAATACAACAAATGACGTTCCATTTTTACTTGTTTGTGAAGAAGCACATAACTATGTACCGAAGAGCAACTCTGCAGATTATAAAGCTTCAAAAAGATCTATAGAACGTATAGCGAAAGAAGGAAGAAAGTATGGACTAAGTTTAATGGTGGTGAGTCAGCGTCCAAGTGAGGTATCTGATACTATTTTTGCTCAATGTAATAATTTTATTTCGTTAAGACTCACTAATTCTACCGATCAGAACTATATTAAGAATCTACTTCCAAATAACTCAGGTGCAATTGCTGATATATTACCGACACTTGCACCTGGGGAATGTTTAGTAGTAGGTGATGCAACTCCAATTCCAAGTATTGTTAAAATGAAGATGCCAAATCCTGAACCTAATTCAGAAAATGTCCGTTTTCACAAGGTATGGAATGAAAATTGGAAGAAAATTGATAATGAAGATTCGTGTGAAATTACAATTGATAGTGTGATATCACGGTGGAAGGGAGGTTGGGTAAAGTAAAGCATATAAATATTAAAGATGGTTTAATTTTGAATATACAGCAAGTGTGTAAGGACCTGTTAACAAGGAGTCAGAAAATCCGAAATATTTAAGTTTATCCAATACGTAGAATAAATAAGTTTTTCAATGAAAACGTCCGCATCCCTTTCATACAAAAAACTTTTGCAAAATACGACACTACGAATAAAATCCATAGTTTATGAATCGTTAGAATGACATACAAAATTCGGTTCAAAATATGAACATTAGAAAGGCCCATTTCTGAGCCGACATGTTAAGCTTTGTGTATATGTTCTAATTCTCTGCTTAGAAGATATACGCATAGTTGGTTCATACTGATACCTTCTGCTTTTGCTTCCTCAGCTAACTGTTTGTGTAGTGATTTTGGAATTCTTAACTTGAAATTTCCAGAATATGAAGATACATCTTTAGGGGCTGGAATAGGAATGTTGTTTTCAAGTGCAGTTTCTAGCCAAGCTATTTTTGCATCTTCGGCCATTTCATATATTTCTTGAAATGTATCGGCAACAGTCATACAGCCTTTGAGATCAGGATATTCAGCGAAATAGCTACCATCTTCTTCCTGAAGAACGGTAAGGGGATAATTGATTTTTTTATAATAATTAATATCTTTCATAATTTTACTCCTTTTCAATAAGCTGAAGGTCTTGGAGATTGACAAAACTTTTTTTACATAAATAGTTTTTACTGGTTTGTGTTTTGGTATAGTAATTATGTGCTTTCCAAATGTATAAGTGAAATGAGAAGAACCGCCACGTGGAGTGCGTTCTTTAAAGCCATAATGCAATAATAATGACTGAAGGGTTTCAAACTTTACATTAGTTGGATTGTTTTTAAGTTTTTGAAGTAGTTTTTCTTTTTTACCCATAAGCTCCTCCTAATGTCATTATATATGGTGTCGTATATGGTGTCAAGATTTGTTGATAAACGTAATGGTTGATAGTTTCATGACATGAAAGGAAGTTTGGATAAAATGAAAATAAATAAGATGTTTATAATAACTTTGACTGCCGTTATTGGAATTGTTCTCTATATTCAATATGGAGGAAGTCCTAATCAGGTTAAGCTTAATACAGTAACATCAGGGCTCGTTACTGATAAAGCTAATGACCCATATAGAATCACATTTGCGCTATTGGATGAAGATGATATTAAATATATTGAGATTTTCGTTAACAATGAGAATGTTTGGAATTTGATTGAAGTCAATAGATTTTATTTTGTTACTTTCTATAAAGATGGTGATAGTATATATGAACTTGGTCAAATTGATAATAATGATGATTTTGGTGTAATATATGAATCAGAATACTATGAGCTGATTCAATAGATTCAACTATAAACAAAAATGTAAAGCGGTCAATATTTATATTGAGAAAAATGAAAATAAATAATTGATAAAAATTAGAGTGAAACTATGGAGGAATAATGGATATATTATTAATAATTGTATTTATAGGACTAGCAATTATATTATCTATTGGAAGATCGCAGAGTCATTCGGATAAAATCAATGCATATGTCGAATCCTTAGGTGGAACATTGATTGACTATGAGAAAAGTGGATTGCTTAAAGGTTTAGGACCTTTTATGGTAGTTGGAAAAGGCCGTATTATATATCGAGTTGCCTATGAAATTCATGGTGAGAAAAAAGAAGGTTGGGTCAGGTTCGGAGGAATAAGTGGACCGGACTGGAGATTTTAAGTGCTTACTCATCGTCTGAGTAGTGTTGAAGCTTTTACGTAACATAACACCCGAGAATTTAGTTTATATTATCATCGAACGAAATAATCACGTTAATTATGGAAAAGATAAAAATGAGGTCTAATTGGAGAGAATAGCATATGCTTATATTAACATCAAATGGATTAACATCTAAAAAGTTAATTGGAAAAGTATATTCTTTGCTTGAAGGAAGAAAATCAGCTGTTACAGTAACAACAGCCTCACAATATTATAAAGAAAAAGATTATCATATTCCTGGATTGACAGAAGAATTGTTGAATTTAGGCTTAACAGTCGATTATTGTGATATAGACGATGATCAACCAGAGAAATTGTTTGATTATGATGTCATTGAATTTTTAGGAGGAAATCCATTCTACTTGTTAAAGTCAATGCGAAAATCAGGATGCCATACAATAATGAAAAAATTGGAAAGTGAAAAAATCATTATAGGTGTTAGCTCTGGTTCAGCCGTGATGCAAAAGAATATCAACCTAATAGACAAATGCACGCCTGAGATGAATGATGAAACAAAACTCAATGACTTGACAGGCATGAGTTTAACAAATATAGAAATATTACCACATTACACACGATACTTGAGTAAATTTGATAGATTTGAAGAAATTGCAGCAGAATATGAAATGGAAAATAATTGCAAAATACTGAGGATTGATGATGGGCAAGGCGTTTTTCTTGGAGAAGCTGGATATGAATTGATATAAGTAAAAAGAGAGGCTATTATGATTTTAGGAATGAATTATAGTAAGAGAAAGAGTGGGAATTGCAGGGGAACATTAGAAATAATCAGTTCATTTGTTCCACCAGATGAGTTTGCTATTCTTAATATACCTGAATTTTCAATTAAAAGTTGCTGTGATTATAACTATGTATGTTTTAAGACAGGTTCTTGCTCTGCGAACGATGACTTTTTAGATGTTTTGGACTTGATGCGTAATGCGGATGAGATTATTGTAACTATTCCGGTCTATAGAGGACATCTCTGCTCAGAATATTATAAATTTCATGAACGGCTATGTGATGTTTATAGATTAGATGACAATAAATTGGTGGCTGATTATTTAGATAAGACAAAGTTTGTTTTATTTGTTAATCGGGGCGCAGGATATGAAGAAGCAATAAAAGAACTGGAAAGAGATGTAAAGTCTTATGGCGGTAATTCTAAGATTATACCGGTTTCAAGTAGAGATTATGCTGAGAGCTCAATTAACGGTGGATTGAAGGATAGGCCAGAATATATTAGGATGATTAAAGAAGAATTTGAGCTACGATAAAGGTTGTATGGATATGCACAGTTACTGATATACAAAACAAGTTTCGCTATGTTATCACATCGCTCAGAAAATGTGTCAGGGTCTGTTAATAATCTACGCATATTTCACAGCCTAAGCCGAGTCGCGACAACTCTAGATCTTGACAGGGCATGAGCGAGAGCTTCTAAGGATCTGGAAATACCAACAACTTTTTTTGTAACTTTAGTATTGATGATGAGCGTGTATGTTGCAGGATGGAAGCTTAGAATACGAGTGGTTAGGACTAGCAATTATATTATCGGTTGGCGGAGCGCGGAGTCATTCGGATATGAATTGATATAAGTAAAGTCATATTGTTTTGTTGTAATAAATTAGTAATAAAGAGGGGAGATAGGATGAAGAGGATTTTCACAGTAAAAAATACAGTAATAGGGTATGGGATTTTATTGGCAGTTTCATTTCCCGGATATTATTTAGCTATACGCAATTATTCCGGAAGAACGTTAGATTTGATTTCTATAGCAATCTATTATTTTGTTGTTACTGGGTTTGCAATAATTATAGGCGAATATTTTGTTATTAAATTATGGTTGAATAAATCCGTTAAATACAAGAAGATAGAGATTATAAGCAAGTGGGAAAAGAAAATATATGTTATGATTTTTTTGAGTTTTCAAATAGCTGGAATGATTGTGTTGATAGTATTACAAAATGTATCAATATTATTTTTGTTATCGGGTTGTTATTTGACGATAGTCTGGTTAATTAGAGATACAATTTATATTTCAGCTGATGACCTTATATATAATGCTTGTAGAATTCAAATAAATCAGATAGATAAGGCTACTAAGGTTAATCGGAATAATTTGAAATTTGTTTTTAAAAATGGATATACTTATATAATCAAATGTCCCAATCTACGTATAGCGGACGAAATAGCTAAACTTATATTTAGTGCTCAAAAAAATACTTGTGGAAAGCGTAAAATATGATGAAAGCATGTAATAAGTCATTTAAGAAATGGATAATATTGATTACTTCAATATTTATACTTTCAAGTTGCATTAATACAGAGCAAGATACAGAATATTATAAACAAAACGACCAAACCGAAAGTATCGAAACAGAAGATGTATCTCAAAATATCTATCGAGAAAAAGTGTCGAGTATTGTCTCGGATTTACCAAGTGATTTTTCGGATGACGATTTTAAGTCCACTCAAGTTGAAGATACAGATTATTATTTAATTAGTTGGCCTGGTAGTGGTGGTCCGTCGTATTGTCTATATAACGAAACCAGTGATAAAACAGTGCTCTTTAATATACAATCTCAATATCCACATATATATAATGAAGATATTTTTGAAAATGGAAATACTGATGGATACATTAATCTTATAGGCAAATTGAAAGAAGAATATGCTTATTTTACTGATAATACTCAAAATCAACTTTGTATGTTAGAAACAGGAGAGCGTTTTTGGACTTATCCATGGGACTTTCCGACAATAATCACGTATAATGTTCAAGAAGACATGTTTTCGACAGAAAAAATAGTGCTTAACTCCGATTATACAAAGATTCCGGGAATAGAGCACCCATATTTATATATAGGACAGAATTCCTATAACTTAATTGAATTAAAATCTGAATTTACAAATAACAAAACAAGTATGTATTTTGAAGTTGTAGAAGAAAATAATAACGATGATCTTTCCCCGTCAATTTATTATCATTTTGATACAGAAAAGAATAAAGCATCCATTCTTTTAATCAATGTTATTCAGAAAGAAAGTACTTTAATTAGGCAAAATATCGAAAAGATAAATGGGATTTCAGATGTTATAATTGACAGCCCTGACCTAAGCGAGATTGAGGATGGATTTGCCAATTATATTCAGGCATATGCTCCGAACGCAACTACAATAGAGGAGTATTATGATGGAAAAACAGAAGTTCCTTGCGTATATATAAACTTTTTTGTTGCGAATAACGTTAACTTATATGGCCAAATGATAACAGAAATGCAGCAAGAAGATAAAGTATCAATAGTATTTTATTCAAAAGAAAAGTATTAAGTTCTATGTTTATTTGTGAGTGTAGCAAATAGTACAGCAAAAATTCAAGACAAAGATAAGGTGAGTATGAAAAAAATCAGTAGCTATTTAGGAAAATTTATTATTGGACTCTTAATAATTTGTACGCTATGGATGGTCTTTGACTATAATGATATCCTTAATCATAAGGTGATTAATCAGACAGTAGAAGCAGGGGTTTATATTGATGGCGTGAGAACAGAAGATATATCTGTAAACATCGAAGGAAAATATTATCCGAATCTGTTTAAACCGGATGGATTTTGGGGAAGGTTTGAAGTGCTCAATATCAGTTGATTTCGTTCTTTAATAATCGTGGCGAAATTCAACGTATCAAAAGTACGCATACGATTATGATTAATCGGAGTATGGATGAATTTGCTTGGCACTTGGAAACAGGTGAAGTCATTGCCACATCAGATAAAATGTTTTTAGAAAGTTTCTAGCTAATATTTTAGGTGATTGTTAAATGCGACTGCGAAAAGCTGTGGATAAGGTTCCTTAAATAGGAGAGAAAATACTTCTAATAGTTAGAATTGTTCTAGAATTATATAAACATCAATGAAAAATAGCGAACCTTAATAAGAC